>Ga0335082_10003001_pt1 | contig 18258 bp, 17 predicted proteins | sample Lox_Sample_41_FD_206718 | JGI IMG/M metagenome (GOLD analysis project Ga0335082, IMG submission 206718) | Soil microbial communities from Loxahatchee National Wildlife Refuge, Florida, United States - Lox_Sample_4.1 | ecosystem: Environmental > Terrestrial > Soil > Wetlands | place: USA... | reverse complement strand
AGGTGAGCGAGGAGGTGAAGCGCGGCCGCCTCGCCACGGTGCTCGACGACTACGCCTTCCCCGGCAACAACATCTATGCCGTCTATCCGGAGCGGCGCCTGCTCCCGGCGAAGGTCAAGTTCTTCATCGATTTCCTGCGAAGGACTTTCGGCGACCCGCCGTACTGGGAGTGAAACCGGGGTCTGGCCCCGGTTTTCAGCGGAATTGCTTCACCACGTGGTGCTGGCGGCGGCTCACCGGGAGCTTCTCCCCGGTGCCCTTGATCACGACGGCCCATCCCGACTCGCTCTCCTCGGCGTTGCGTTCGAAGCCGGCGATGGCCGTGCGCGCCACGAGGCAGTTGCGGTGCACGCGGACGAATGCGTCGGCGAACTCCTCCTCCAGGCTCGTGAGCGACTCCTCGACCAGGTGCTCGCGCTCGACCGTGCGCACCGTCACGTACTTGAGCTCGGCCCTCAGGTAGAGGACGTCGGCGAGCGGCACCAGGATGATCTTTCCGCGCTCGTGGACCGAGAGGTGCCGGCGCGGAAGGTTGGCGGCGGCATCGAGCGCCTCGCGCGAGACCTTGGGCGCCGCGCGCGTCTTGCTCAGCGCCGCGAGCAGGCGCTCGACGCGGATGGGCTTGAGCAGGTAGTCGATCGCGTTCACCTCGAAGGCCTTGATGGCGTAGGTATCGAACGCGGTCGTGAAGATGATCGCGGGCGGGTCCTCCATGCCGGCGATGTGGCGCGCCGCCTCCATGCCGTCCATCTCCGGCATGCGGATGTCGAGGAGCACGACGTCCACCTTCTCGCGGTTGAGGACGTCGAGGACCTCGCGGCCGTTGCGCGCCTCGTCCACGATCGCAAGCGGGAAGGACTCGCGGCATTCGTCGAGCAGGTCGCGCAGCCTCGCGCGGGCCGGAGCCTCGTCGTCGGCGATGAGGATGCGCGCGCAGTCCTTGTCGGCCAGCATCAGGAGCTCGCGGTGATGTACGGCATGCGGATCGTCACGTGATAGTGCCCGTCCCTCACTTCGGAGCGCATGCTCGCCTCGGCATCGAAATGCAGCTGCAGGCGCTCGCGGATGTTCTCGGTGGCCATCTTGTTGCCGCCCATGTGCTTGCCGCTCCCGGAATAGGGGTTCCTCAGCTCCATCACCAGCTGGGCGCCTGCAAGCGAGACGTCGATCTCGATCTCGCCGCCCGCCTCGATGGGCTCGATGCCATGGTAGACCGCGTTCTCCACGAGCGGCTGGAGGATGAGCGGCGGCACCATGGCGTCGGCCGGCATGGTGCCGGTGCGCCACGTGACGCGCAGGCGCTCGCCCAGCCTGAGCTCCTCCAGCGCAAGGTACTGGCGCGCGAGGTCCACTTCGTTGGCGAGCGGCGCGAGCGTCCGGTTATCGGACATGAGGACGCGGAAGAGGTCCGCCAGGTCCTCCAGGGCCCGCTCGGCCCGGCGCGGCTCCGAGCGGATGAGCGATAGCACGGCGTTGATGCTGTTGTAGAGGAAGTGCGGGCGAATGCGCGCCTGGAGCGCCTGGATGCGCGCTTCGGCCACGGCCGGCGACAGCGCGCGCGCCCGCAGGTCGAAGTAGGCCAGGGTCACCGCGGTCACGAAGAAGACGAGGAAGGTCACCTGGCCGAAGGTCATCGGGCGCAGCTCGAAATCGAATTGCCGCGACACCTCGTAGAGCACCCAGGTCACCGCGAGCTCGAAAGCCGCCAGCAGCGCGATCGCTCCCACGTAGCCGATCGCGTGCAGCCACCGGCGCGCGAGGCAAAGCACCACGAGCGAGAGGATCAGCACCGGCTCGCCGAACGCGGCGAAGAGCAGGAACTCGAACCAGATCTCGCGAACGGAGGGGGCGCGGATCACGGCCGCGGCGGCGATGAGCACGTTCACGAGGACCAGCGAACGAAGCATCACGCCGACGTTGCAGAAGTTCGGAAGGCGGATGCCCGTACCGGTCTGATTTATACTCGCCACGGTTCCCCATTTTGGCCATTGCCGCCGCTTCCATGCAACAAGACGACAAGCCCGGCGCGAAATCCGCGGGCAAGGCATGGTCGGGGCGCTTCGCCGAGCCCCTCGACTCCCTCACGCAGCGGTTCAATGCGTCGGTGTCGTTCGACCAGCGCCTCGCGCCGTACGACATCGCCGGCTCCCTCGCCCATGCCCGCATGCTCGCCCGGGCGAAGCTCATTTCGGGCGACGACCTCGCCGCGATCGAGCGCGGCATGGCGCAGATCGCCGAGGAAGTGCGCTCGGAGCGCTTCCCGTGGTCCATCGACCGGGAGGACGTCCACCTCAATATCGAGCACCGCCTGACCGAGCTGGTTGGCGATGCGGGAAAGCGCCTGCACACGGCCCGCTCGCGCAACGACCAGGTCGCGACGGACATGCGATTGTGGCTGCGCGCGCAGATCGACGAGCTCGCGGGCCTGCTTCGGCGCGTGCGCGAGGGCCTCATCGACCTGGCGGAAAAGCACACCGGGACCCTGATGCCGGGGTTCACGCACCTGCAGGTCGCCCAGCCCGTCACCTTCGGGCATCACCTCATGGCCTACTTCGAGATGTTCACGCGCGATGCCGAGCGCCTCGCCGACTGCCGCCGCCGCGTGAACAAGCTGCCCCTGGGCGCCTCGGCGCTCGCCGGCACGAGCTTCCCGATCGACCGCGAGTCCGTGGCGAAGGAGCTGGGCTTCGACGGCGTGTGCGAGAACTCGCTCGACGCCGTGTCCGATCGCGATTTCGCCGTGGAATTCCTCGCCGACGCCGCCCTCGTGATGGCGCACGTCTCGCGCCTTTCGGAGGAGCTCGTGATCTGGATGAGCCCCGCGTTCGGCTTCGTGAAGATCGCCGACCGTTTCTGCACCGGCTCCTCGATCATGCCGCAGAAGAAGAATCCCGACGTGCCCGAGCTCATGCGCGGCAAGACGGGGCGCGTGTACGGCTCGCTCGTCGCGATGCTCACCGTGATGAAGGGCCAGCCGCTCGCGTACAACAAGGACAACCAGGAAGACAAGGAGCCGCTCTTCGATGCCGTGGACACGTTGCGCGACGTGCTCACGCTGCTCGCCGAGCTCCTGAAGGGCGTCGAGCCGCGGCCGGAGCGGATGAGAAAGGCGCTCGACGAAGGTTTCGCGACAGCCACGGACCTCGCCGACTACCTGGTGCGCCGGGGCATGCCCTTCCGCGACGCCCACGAAGTGGTGGCGCGCGCGGTTCGCGCGGCCGAGGAAGCAGGAAAGGACCTCGCCTCGCTTCCGCTTGCCACGCTCCGGGGCTTCTCGGCGTTGATCGGCGAGGACGTCCATGCCGCGCTCACGCCGGAAGGATCGGTTGCGTCGCGCAACCACATTGGCGGCACCGCGCCCGAGGCCGTGCGCGCGGCGATCGAGCGCGCCCGCAAGCGCCTCTAGACGCTCTCCTCGACCTTCGCCTGGTAGATGCGGCAGATCTTGCGGGTCTCCGGCCCCGAGAGCCGGTCGCCCATGCGCCCGCACCGGTAGATGCGCTGCGAGAGCTTCTGCGACCAGCTGCACGACTGGCAGTCGCCGAACATCGTGCCCTCGTTGTCTTCCTGCAGCGTCTCGAGCGCCTCGCGAAGCGCCGACACCGCGTTGCGGATGCGGTTGGGGCTGATGTTGCGCGTCGCGTTCTGCCAGGCGAGCGCGGGCTGCGACTCGTAGAGCAGGCGCTCGCCCGACGCCGACAGGCGAAGGCGAACGACGCGCCGGTCGATGTCGTCCTCGAACCGCTCGATGAGGCCGCGCCGGTCGAGCAGCAGGAGCGTTTGCGACACCGTGCCCTTGGTGAGGCCGAGGTAGTCGGCGAGCGCCTGGGGCGTGTTCGAGTAGCGGTTGGCCTTGCTAAGATAGACGAGCGCCTGGAGGTGGACGGGTTGCAGGCTTTCGTCGCTTCCCGACTTCCGTAGCTCCGTCCTCATGAGGTTCCCGAGCCGCTCCACCAGCTCGAGAAGGACGAGCGGATTCTTGTCCAGGCGCCCTCCGTCGCGGAAACGTCCGCACCCCCATTAGTATCGGATCGATACGACAAAGTCAAGGCTTTGCGCTGCCGACTTTTCGTATCGAATCGAAACTACCCCGGTTTCGAGGCCTTTTTGTGCGGTTTCGCACGTTCCGCGGCCGCTTTCCGCGTCATTTCCAGCGCGGCTGGACGCCCGATTGCGCGGCGATGATGCGCTCGAGCGAGGCGAAGAGCTCGTCGCCGCTGCGCGTGTCGCGCCACTCGCCTTCGCGGTGCGCGAAATGGAAGCCGCCCGAGCGCGCGGCGACCCAGATCTCGCGATTGGGCGCCTGGCGATTGACGATCACGCGGCTCGAGTCGGGGCACGTGATCGTGAGGATCCCGGACTCGAGGTCCACGTCGAGGTCGTCGTCGCTTTCCAGTGACGATTCGATGCGCGCGAGCACGCCGTCGACGGCGCGATGGAAATCCGATTCATTCATAATGCCGGGATGATACGCGCCATCGCCATCGCCGCGGCCTTCACCGGCGCGATCGCGCTCGCGGGTTGCGGCCAGAAGGGGCCGCTCAGGCTCCCCGACGCTCCGAAGGCGCCGGCGACCACGCCCGCCCCCGCGGCCACGCCCGCCCCGGCGCCCGCACCCGAGCCCAGGTCGCCATGAGCGCGTTCGTCCGCAAGGACGGCGTCCTCTTCGTGGACGGCGTCTCCCTCGAACGCATCGCCGCCGAATTCGGCACGCCCTGCTACGTCTATTCGCGCGCATCGATCGAGTCTGCGTATCGCGATTTCGACGAGGGGCTCGCGGGGCTCGACCACCTGGTCTGCTACGCGGTCAAGGCCAACTCCAACCTGGCGGTGCTGGACACGCTGCAGCGCATGGGCGCGGGGTTCGACATCGTCTCGGGCGGCGAGCTCGCGCGCGTCATCGCCGCCGGGGGCCGCGCCGACCGCGTGATCTTCTCGGGCGTCGGCAAGAGCGAGGCCGAGATGCGCGCGGCGCTCGCCGCGGGCATCCGCTGCTTCAACGTCGAGAGCGAGCCGGAGCTCGATCGCCTCGACGCGATCGCCGCGTCGATGGGCAAGCGCGCGCCGGTATCGCTTCGCATCAACCCGGACGTGGACGCGCGCACGCACCCCTACATCTCGACCGGATTGGCGGGAAACAAGTTCGGCATACCGCATGCGCGCGCGCTCGAAGCCTATCGCCGGGCCGCTTCTCTCGGGCATCTCGACGTGATCGGGGTCGGATGCCACATCGGCTCCCAGATCCTCGAAAGCGCGCCCCTCGACGAAGCGCTCGAGCGCATCCTCGACCTGGCGGCCGGGCTCCAGGCGCGGGGGATCGCGCTCCACCACCTGGACCTCGGCGGCGGCTTCGGGATCCGCTACCGCGACGAGACGCCGATCGACGTCCGCGGCTACTGCGCGCGCCTCGCTAAGCGCCTGTCCGGATGCGGCATGCAGGTGATGCTCGAGCCCGGCCGGGCGATCGTCGGCCCCGCGGGCGCGCTGCTCATGCGGGTCGAGTACCTCAAGCTCGACAAGGCCAAGCGCTTCGCCGTCGTCGACGCGTCGATGAGCGAGTTGATCCGCCCCGCTCTCTACGAGGCCTACCACGAGATCGCCCCCGTGCGCCTGCGCGGCGAGGCTGCGATCGCGCTCGACGTCGTGGGTCCCGTGTGCGAATCGGCCGACGTCCTCGGGACGGACCGCGCGCTCGCGCTCCGCGAAGGCGACCTGCTCGCGGCGCTCTCCACGGGCGCCTACGGGATGGTGATGGCCTCCAACTACAACTCGCGCCCGCGCCCGCCGGAGGTGCTGGTGGACTCCGGGCGCGCGCTTCTCGTGCGCGAAAGGGAGAGCGCGGCATCGCTCTTCGCGGGCGAAAGGCGCCTCGGCGAGGCCTCGGCGAAGTAGCGTCGCGTCGACGCACTCGATTGGTATCGTCTCGATACCAAAACGAGCCGAGTCGATGCAAATAGTCATTTCCCTTTCCGGCTTGCGCATAGAATCGGCTCACCAACTTGTTCGATGCGAATCCGAACGCTTGGTAGTGCGTAGTGGCATCCGTCGGATGCCCCGCACGTCAGACAATCGGTCACCATTGAAAGGAGCAACACCATGGCTGCGAAGAAAAAAGCCGCGAAGAAGAAGTCCACCAAAAAAGCCAAGAAAGCGAAGAAGAAGTCATCTAAGAAGCGCGCGTCAAAAAAACGCGTAGCGAAAAAGACTAAGAAGTCGAAGAAGAAGGCTTCGAAGAAGAAGCCGGCCCGCAAGGCGGCGAAAAAGAAGAAGCCAGCGAAGAAGAAGGCGGCGAAGCGCAAGCCCGCGATGAGCGCGGCGATGCCGGTCAAGCCGATGATGGCTCCGGCAGTCACCCCGGTCATCACGCCGCTGATCAAGCCGATGAGCTGACGGGCGCCCGGCGCCCGCCAGCAAGGCGGTTGGACCCGAATACGAGGCGCGACCCGACCGGGGCCGCGCAACCGGCAGGAGTTACGGCCGGGTAGCGCCTCGCAAGCGGGCTCCCATCCCGGCGCTCGATGGCGCCGTCATCCCGCCAGGTTCCAACGCTCCATCACGACGTAGCTTCCGCGCCCCGCCTCCGAGCGCACGAGCACGAATTCCCGCACGCGCCAGCCGATCGGCGACATCGTCTCGCGCGGTAACGGCTTCGCGATCCCGCGGGCCAGCGTCACGTGCGCGGCGAACGGACGAGCTTCGGGCGCAAAGCCTGCGCTCGCGAGCTCCAACTCGAGCGACGACTGCAGTGCGGCGAGCGCAGGCGGCATCCGGGACGGCCCCGCCCACGCGACGCGCGCGTCGCGAAACGAGCCGGCGGCTTCGATCGCCAGCTCGAAGGGCGCGCCGCGAACGGAGCCCGCCGCTTCGAGCGCGCGGGGCACGCGGGCATCCGGGACCTCGCCGAGGAAGGACAGGGTGAGATGGAGCTTCGCCGCGGGGACGGCCCGCCCCCCGGCGCGCGCGGCGAGCGAAGCGCCAAGCTCCGCGAGCTGCGCGCGCACTCCGTCGTCCGGCCATAGCGCGAAGAAGAGCCGCATCGGGCGCTACGGCAGCTCCGCCGCCGGCATTCGCGCGAGGATCGTCTGGGTCTTGCGCGCGATGAAGGGCGTGTTGCGGTTGCGATCGTAGAAGCGCGGGTTGGGGATGATCGCGGCAAGGCGCGCGGCGCCATCGTCGCCCACCTTCGACGCGCTCGTGCCGTAGTAGTGGCGCGCCGCCGCCTCGGCCCCGAACACGCCGTCGCCCCACTCGATCACGTTGAGGTAGATCTCGAGGATGCGGCGCTTGTCCATCACCTGCTCGATCATCACCGTGATGAGCGCCTCCTCGCCCTTGCGCCAGGGCGTGCGGCTTGCCGAGAGGAAGAGGTTCTTCGCGAGCTGCTGCGAGATCGTGGACCCGCCGGCCACGATCTTGCCCTTCCTGCGATTCTTCTCGCGCGCCTTCTCGATCGCGTCCCAGTCGAAGCCCTCGTGATCGACGAATCTCGAGTCCTCGGCGACCACCACCGCGCGCTTGAGGCTTTCGGAGATCTGGCTGTAGGGGACCCAGGCGTGCTGCAGCCTCGCCCCGGGATTGGAAGCGCGCATGGCGGCCAGCCGCGCGTCCATGAAGGCCGTGGTGCGCGGATTGTGATCCTTCCACCACCACACCTGCGCGAGAAACGTGAGCTGCACCGCGAGGAACGCCGCGGCCAGCAGGACCGCGAGGCCCGCGGCCAGGCGCCACACGCTCTTCACGCGGTTCGGGTCCGAAGGTGGGCGAGCACCGGCGAAGTATCGGGACGCTTTCCCCTCCAGAGCTCGAAGGATTCGGCCGCCTGCTCGACCAGCATTCCCAGTCCGTCGCTCGCCCGCATGCCGCCCGCGCGTGCATGCGCGAGGAACGCGTTCGCCGAATCACCATAGGCCATGTCGTAAGCGAGGCCCTTCGCCGAAAGGACGTGCTCGGGCAACCGAAGCGATTCGCCATGCACCGAGGCCGAGGTTGCGTTGACCACGATGTCGAATCGGTCCCGGGGAATGGCATCGAGCGGCGCGGCCTCGACCGGCCCCAGCGGGCCGAACCGCGATGCGAGCCCGCGCGCCTTGTCCACGTCGCGATTGGCGATCACGAGCCGCGCGGGACGTTCGGCAAGCAGCGGCGCGATCACTCCGCGCGCGGCACCGCCCGCGCCGATGACGAGCACGCGGCTCGCAGCCACATCGACGCGAAGGTTGCGCACGAGATCCGCCACGAGCCCCGCGCCGTCGGTGTTGTCCGCTTCGATGGATCCCGATCGCGATGCCAGGAAGTTCGCCGCGCCCGCGAGTCGCGCGCGATCGCTCGACTTCGACGCGAGCTCGAGCGCCTCGACCTTGAAGGGCAGCGTCACGTTCGCGCCGCGCCCGCCCGCGTCGAAGAATGCGCGCGCGCTTCGCGCGAAGCCGTCACGCGGCGCGAGAAGGGTCCCGTATTCGAGCGAGTCGCCCAGCTGCTGCGCGAAGAGCGCATGAATGCGCGGCGAAAGGCTATGGGCGACAGGATTGCCGATCACGACATATCGATCCATCGGACCTGATCGTACCTTCCATTTAAATAGTATGCAGGCGTCGGCAGCACAGTTCCGCCAAATGCCCTATAGTGGTGCCAATATCCCATGAAGGCACGAGATTGGTGCGCATGGCCGCGTACGGGATCATCAACGCAATATGAATCAATTATTTAACCATACCCTGGCGTGGCACAGTTTTCGCTAAATTGGCCTCGTCCGGGCTTTCTTCAGCCGCGCGTTCCCCATTTCTGGGCATTCACACCACCATCAGGAGAGACTTATGGCAGTAGCCGACGTGTTCAAGACAATCAAGGAAAACGAGGTCAAGTTCGTCGACCTTCGCTTTACCGATACCAAAGGAAAAGAGCAGCACGTTTCGGTTCCGGTCAAGGCGTTCGGCGAGGACAAGTTCAAGGACGGCCATGCGTTCGACGGCTCCTCGATCGCGGGATGGAAGGGCATCGAAGCCTCCGACATGCTGCTCATGCCGGATCCCGATTCCGCGCACATGGATCCCTTCTACGACGAACCGACAATCGTGCTCTCGTGCGACGTGCTCGAGCCTTCGACGGGCAAGGGATACGAGCGAGACCCGCGCACGATCGCGAAGCGCGCGGAAGCCTACCTCAAGAGCTCCGGCCTGGGCGACGTCGCCTACTTCGGACCCGAGCCCGAGTTCTTCATCTTCGATTCCGTCGAGTGGAAGGTGGACATGTCGGGCTCGTTCGTGAAGATCAATTCCGAGGAAGCGCCGTGGTCGTCGGACCTCAAGCTCGAGGGCGGCAACCTGGGGCACCGTCCGCCGGTGAAGGGCGGCTACTTCCCCGTGCCTCCCGTCGATTCGCAACAGGACATTCGCTCGGCGATCTGCCTCGCGCTGGAAGAGCAGGGCGTGGAAGTCGAGGTGCACCACCACGAAGTGGCCGCGCCCGGGCAGAACGAGATCGGCACCAAGTTCAACTCGCTCGTGAAGCGCGCCGACTGGATGCAGATCCTCAAGTACACGGTGCTCAACGTCGCGCGCTCGTACGGCAAGACGGCGACGTTCATGCCCAAGCCCGTCGTGGGCGACAACGGCTCGGGCATGCACGTGCACCAGTCGGTGTGGAAGGGCGGCGTGAACCTCTTCGCGGGCGACGGCTACGCGGGCCTTTCGGACTTCGCGCTCTACTACATCGGCGGCGTGATCAAGCACGCGAAGGCGCTGAACGCGATCACCAACCCCGGCACCAACTCGTACAAGCGCCTCGTGCCGGGATTCGAAGCGCCGATCAACCTCGCCTACTCCGCGCGCAACCGCTCGGCCTCGTGCCGCATCCCGTTCGTGTCGAGCCCCAAGGCGCGCCGCGTCGAAGTGCGCTTCCCGGATCCCACGGCCAATCCGTACCTCGCGTTCTCGGCGCTGCTCCTCGCGGGCCTGGACGGCGTGCAGAACAAGATCCACCCGGGCGATCCGCTCGACAAGAACCTCTACGACCTCGAGCCGGAAGAAGCCGCGAAGGTGCCGCACCCGTGCGCGTCGCTCGACGAGGCGCTGGACAACCTCGACAAGGACCGTGCGTTCCTCACGCGCGGCGGCGTGTTCACGGACGACATGATCGACGCGTACATCGCGCTCAAGATGGAAGAGGTCACGAAGTTCCGCATGACCACGCACCCGATCGAGTTCGAGATGTACTACTCGGCCTAGTCAACCGCACCTGCCGCGCGAAGAAAGGGGCGGCGTGTCCGCCCCTTTTTTCTTACGCCCTTGCGAAGCCCTACTTGTGTTCCGCACCCTGCGCGACCACAACCTATTGCGGCCTGCCGCACCCATCTCATTGATCTTATTGCTTTTTACATGACCGCTGCCTATTCTGTCCGTCCCCCTTTGTCAGGGAATGCGCGGCATGAAGATCGTGTGGATCGCGGGCCTCGCCGTCGCTGCGACGCAGGCATTTGCGCAGACGACGATCTACAAGTTCGTGGACGAGTACGGACACGTCACCTATTCGAACAGGCCCATGAAGGGCGCGATGGTGGTCGATCTCGAGCCGCTCACGACGATTCCCGGAACGCCGGGTCCGGCGCCGAAAGCGATGCCTGCGGTCGAGCGCGCGGACGCGCCGAAGGCGGACGTGGCGAAGTTGGACGTGGTGAAGCCCGACGCGAAGACCGATTCGAAGCCGGTGCTCACCGCCACGCTCGCGGTCGAGCCCCAGGTGCAGAGGAAGCGCGACAACGATCGCCGGCGCATCCTCGAAGACGAGCTCTCGCGCGAGGAGCAATCGCTTTCCGACGTGCGAGACTCGCTCGCGCAGGAGCAGACGAATCCCGCATTGGTCGCCGCCGTGAAGGCGGCGCAGCAGGCGCAGGATCCCTCGCCCATGCAGCTGGCCGAGATGCGCACCAACATCGACAGGGCCTCGGGACGCATTCGCGGCCTGCAAGCCACCGCTGCCGAGCACGAGAAGAACATCGAGGCGCTCAAAAAAGAGCTCGGCGCACTGAAGCCCTAGCCTCGCGCAGCAGTCCCCGACTCCGGCAACTCCGTTCTGCCGACGCGCCAGCGGTCCTCGCTGGCGCGCTAATTGCTTTTTCTCCGTGCTGCAGCTCGTGACTCCCTACGCGGGCCTCGAGCTGCTATCGACCGCCGTGCTGATGCTCGACGAAAGACTCCACGTGACCTACGCGAACCCCGCCGCAGAAACGCTGCTCGCGCATGGCCGCAAGCACCTGATCGGCGTGGAGATGGACAAGGCGCTGCCGGGAAACCCCGAGCTCGGGGAACGCCTGCGCCTGTCGCTCGCGTCCGACGCCGGGTTCAACGAGCACGACGTGGAGCTCGACATCGGCGGCGAGACCATGCACGTGACCTGCATCATCACGCCGATCGAATCGGGCGAGTCGCGCCTCATGCTGGAGCTTCGCGAGTTCGAGCAGCAGCGGCGCATCGCCCGCGAGGCCAAGATCATGGAGCAGCAGCAGGCCAACAAGGAGCTGATCCGCAACCTCGCTCACGAGATCAAGAATCCCCTGGGCGGGATCCGCGGCGCGGCGCAGCTGCTCGAGCGCGAGCTCGCCGACGCGGAGCTGCGGGAGTTCACGCAGGTGATCGTGAAGGAGACCGACCGCCTGCAATCGCTCATGAACCGCCTGCTCACGCCCAGCCGCCTGCCGCACGTGGAGCCCATCAACATCCACGAGGTGATGGAGCGCGTGCGCATGCTGCTCCTCGCCGAGTTCCCGGAGGGCCTCGCGATCAAGCGCGACTACGACGCGAGCCTTCCGGACATGGTGGGCGACAAGGAGCAGCTGATCCAGGCGATCCTCAACGTCGCGCGCAACGCCGCGCAGGCGACATCCGGCAAGGGCGAGGTCCGCTTCCTCACGCGCATCGCGCGCCAGGTGACCATCGCGCGTTGCCGCCATCGGCACGCCATCGCGGTGCACATCGAGGACGACGGGCCGGGCGTGCCCGAAGGGATCGCCGAGCGCATCTTCTACCCGCTGGTGAGCGGACGCGAGGGCGGAACGGGCCTGGGCCTGTCGCTCGCGCAGAGCTTCGTGAGCCAGCACCACGGAATCATCGAGTTCGAGAGCGACCCCGGGCGCACCTGCTTCACCATCCTGCTGCCCGTCCGCGACGCGAAGGATCCCACATGAACGCCCGCCACGAAGCCGTGAATCCCGTCTGGATCATCGACGACGACCGCTCGATCCGCTGGGTATTCGAAAAGGCGCTCGCCCGCGAGGGAATCGCGCACCGCACGTTCGGCGCGGCGCAGGAGGCGCTGGACCAGTTGCCCGGCGAGACGCCCGATGTCGTCGTGAGCGACATCCGCATGCCCGGCGTATCGGGCCTGGACCTCATGCAGCAACTGAAGGCGCGGCTGCCCTCGACGCCGGTGATCATCATGACGGCGTACTCGGATCTCGAGAGCGCCGTGGCCGCGTTCCAGGGCGGGGCGTTCGAATATCTTCCGAAGCCGTTCGACGTGGACCACGCGGTGGAGCTCGTGCGACGGGCGCTCGAGCAAAGCCGCCGCCAGGGCGAGCTGCCCGCACCCGAAGCCGAGGCGCCCGAGATCCTCGGGCAGGCGCCGGCGATGCAGGAGGTGTTCCGCGCGATCGGAAGGCTCTCGCAATCCCATGCGACCGTGCTCATCACCGGCGAATCGGGCACCGGCAAGGAGCTCGTCGCCCGCGCGCTGCATCGCCACAGCCCGCGTGCCGCGCGCGCTTTCATCGCGATCAACACCGCCGCGATCCCGAAGGACCTGCTGGAGAGCGAGCTCTTCGGCCACGAGCGCGGCGCCTTCACCGGCGCCCAGGCGATGCGGCGCGGCCGCTTCGAGCAGGCCGAGGGCGGGACGCTCTTCCTCGACGAGATCGGCGACATGCCTCCGGACCTGCAGACGCGATTGCTGCGCGTGCTCTCGGATGGCCAGTTCTACCGCGTGGGCGGGCACACGCCGCTCGCGGCCAACGTGCGCGTGATCGCCGCCACGCACCAGGAGCTCGAGACCCGCGTGCGGCAAGGACTCTTCCGCGAGGATCTCTACCACCGCCTCAACGTGATTCGCCTTCGCCTTCCGCCGCTTCGCGAGCGGCGCGACGACATTCCCGCGCTCGCGCGCCACTTCCTGGCCAAGAGCGCGCGCGACCTGGGCGTCGAAGGCAAGCGCCTCACTCAGGGCGCGCTGCAGTTCCTCACGGCGCAGGAGTGGCCCGGCAACGTGCGCCAGCTGGAGAACGTCTGCCACTGGGTCACGGTGATGGCGCCGGGCCAGATCGTGGACGTGAAGGACCTTCCGCCGGAAGTGCGCGGCGATCCGGCCGCGGCTCCCTCCGAGAACGACTGGCGGCGCATGCTGGAGCGCGAGGTCGCGAGCCGGCTCGCGCGCGGCGAATCCGGCGTGGCCGATCCCCTCACGCGCGAATTCGAGACCGCGCTCATCGTGAAGGCGCTGCAGCACACGGGCGGACGGCGCATCGAGGCCGCGGGGTTGCTGGGCATCGGGCGAAACACGCTCACCCGCAAGGTGCAGGAACTGAAGATCGATACGAAGGACTAGGCCCGGTAGCGCTGCTCGAAATCCGGCGCGGGCAGCGCCGGGCTTTCGAGGAATCCCTGGTACTCGTCGCATCCCAGGTCGCGAAGGGCCGCGAGCTGCTCCGCGGTCTCCACCCCCTCGGCCACCACCGAAAGATGCAGCGAGTGCGCCATCGCCACGATGGCGCGGATGATGGCCTCGTCGTTCGCGTCGCGCCCGATGTCGCGCACGAACGAGCTGTCGATCTTGATCGAGTCCACGGGCAGCGTCTTCAGGTACGAAAGCGACGAGTAGCCCGTGCCGAAGTCGTCGATGGCGAGGCCCACGCCCAGCTCGCCCAGGCGATTGAGCAGCGCCGCCTTCTCCGCGATGTTCTGCATGAGGTGCGACTCGGTGAGCTCGAGCTCCAGCGTCTCGGGCGCGATGCCCGATTTGTGCACGGCCGACTCGACCGCCCGGTACAGGCGCTCGCCGTCCATCATCTGTCCCACCGAGAGGTTCACCGAGATCCTGAGCCCCGGCCGGACACTGCGCTGCCACGCCTCGACCTGCGCGCACGCGTTCTCGAGCACCCACTCGCCGATGGGCACGATGAGCCCCGAGTCCTCCGCCACGCCGATGAATCGCTCGGGCATGAGCAGGCCGCGCCGCGGATGCTGCCAGCGGATGAGCGCCTCCACGCCGACCAGCTCGCCCGTGTCGATCTTCAGGCGCGGCTGGAAGTGCAACGCGAGCTCGCTGCGCCTCAACGCGAGGCGCAGGTAGTTCTCCACCGAGAGGCGCTCCTGCGCGCGCGAGTTCATGTCGGCCGAGAAAAATTGGTAGTTGTTGCGGCCCTTCTCCTTCGCGAAGTACATCGCCACGTCCGCGTTCTTCATGAGCGTGGCGCTGTCGCGCCCGTCGTTGGGATAGAGGCTGATGCCGATGGAGCACGAGGTCGAGAGATGCTGGCCCTCGATCAGCATGGGCGCGCCCATGGCGGCGATCATCTTCTCGGCCACCTGCTGCGCGCCTTCGTCGTCGTCGCCGCCCAGGTTCTCGAGGATCACCGCAAACTCGTCGCCGCCCAGGCGCGCCACGGTGTCGGTCGCGCGCACGCACGCGGTCAGTCGCGAGGCCACGCGCTTCAGGAGCGCGTCGCCCACCTGGTGGCCCAGCGAATCGTTGATCGTCTTGAAGCGGTCGAGGTCGATGAACATGAACGCGAAGCCGGTGTGGTGCCGCGCCGCGTTGAAGATGCCCTGCTCGAGGCGATCGTGCAGGAGCACGCGGTTGGGCAGCCCCGTGAGCGCGTCGCGCGTGGCGAGGTACTCGGCGCGCTCCTCGGCCTGCTTGCGCTTGGTGATGTCGTGCGAGGTCCCCGTCATGCGCGAGGCCCGGCCCGATTCGTCGCGCAGCATCACCTTGCCGCGCGAGTGCACCCAGACCCATTCGCCCGAGGCGTTGGGCACGCGATACTCGCAGTCGAACTCGTCGCTCACGCCCTTCAGCGCGTTGGTGAGCGCCGCCGTGAACACGTCGCGATCCTGCGGATGGTTCCAGTCGGCGACCTCGTCGCCCGTGAAGGTGGACTCGCGCGGGTCCCCGCCCAGGAGCGACGACCAGCTCTCGTTGAAGTAGACCCTGTTGTTGCGAAGGTCCCAGTCCCAGAGGGCGAGGCGCGAGCCGGTGAGCGCGAGGTCGAGGCGTTCCTTGGCGCGGATCATCTGCTGCTCGGTGCGCTTGCGCATGGTGATGTCGCGCGCGACACCCACCATGTAGGTTCGATCGCCGACACGCAGCGGCTTGCCGCTGATCGCATAGGGACGGACGTTGCCGGCGCGGTCCACCACCTCGGCTTCGAGCGAGACCTCGCGTCCCTGCTCGAGCACCTCCCGCATTGCCGCCTCGACGGCCGCGCGGTCGCGCCCGGAGACGAAGTCGAGGGGACGCATGGTGCCGATCTCCGCACTCGAGTATCCGATCGCCGCGGAGAGCGCCGCGTTCCACCGCAGGATCGCGCCGTCGGAAGACACGAGGAAGAAAGCGCCCGCGAGGCTGTCGAGGACCGCCTCGGAGAATTCACGCTCCCGCGCGAGCCCTTCCTCGGCGCTGCGTCGCTTGCGCACCTCGTCCTCGAAGCGATCGCCCGGAGCGCGGCCCGCGGCCAGCGCGCGCGCCGCGACGGCGGCATCCCCACGCCCCGCCTCGAGCCGTGCCATGGCGAGCGATGCGAGATTGCCCAAGGCGGTGCGCTCTGCGCGGCCGAGCTTGCGCGCGGTGCGATCGAGCACGGTGAGCGTTCCCACCACGAGCCCATCCGGGGCCGCGAGCGGGAGGATGCCTATGAAACGTGCCTGCGGACCCGACGCGACGAGCGGGTGCGTGGCGTGCTCCGTGGCCGCGAGGTCCTCGATGAAGAGCGGCTCGCGGCTCGCATCGCTTCCGAACGCGAACGATTGCTCCCTGGGCAGGTAGGCGAACGACACGCCGGCGCGTGCGCGCAGGCGTTCGCGCCTTCCGTCGAAGAACGACAGCCACGCCATCGGGAACGACGCCACGTCCTGGGCGCGGCGCACCAGCTCGTCCAGCGCCGGCAAGGCCTGGTCCGGATCGAGCACGCCGTAGGCGCGCAGGCGCGCGATGCGGTCTTCCTCTTCGTGCATGGTCCTCACGTCGCGATCTCGCAGACGACCGGCGCGTGGTCCGAGGGCCGCTCGAGCCTGCGCGGCCCCAGGTCGATGGAGCATGACGTGCAGGCCTTGGCGAGCTCGGGCGAAAGCAGCGCGTGGTCGATGCGAAGCCCCATCTTGCGGCGGAACGCGTTCATGCGATAGTCCCACCAGGTGTAGGACCGCTCGGGCTGGTCGAAGAGGCGGAACGCGTCGGCGAAACCGAGCCCCAGGAGGTGCCTCAGCGCGGCGCGCTCGGGCTCGCTCGCGAGCACCTGGCCCGACCACGCGGCCGGGTCGTACACATCCCGGTCCTCGGGCGCGATGTTGAAGTCGCCCAGCACCGCGATCCGCGGATGATGCTCGAGCTCCCGGGCGAGCCACGCCGAGAGCGCCGCGAGCCAGCGCAACTTGTACTCGTACTTGTCGGAGCCCACGCTCTGGCCGTTGGGCACGTACACGCTCACGAAGCGCGCGCCGTCCACGTCCACGGCGATCACCCGGCTCTGCTCGTCGGCGAATCCCGGGATGTTGCGGCCCACGACCGCGCCCTCGCCGCGCGAAAGGATCGCCACGCCGTTGTAGGCGCGCTGGCCGAAATGCGCGCTCGCATAGCCCGCGTCCCGCAACTCGCCGGCGGGAAACGTCGCGTCGTCGCATTTCGTTTCCTGCAGGCACATCACGTCCGGCCGGTTCGAGGCGAGCCAATCGACGAGGTGCGGGAGGCGGACCCGGAGCGAATTCACGTTCCAGGTCGCGACCTTCATGCGGAAGGCTCCAATCGCTACTTGGCGGCGGCCTCGTTGGACGCCGGGGCGCGGCGCATGGATCCCGTGCCGGGCAGCCGCGTGCGCGGATATCCGGCGGAATCGAGCGCCTCGTTCCACTGGTCTTCCTGGTAGCCCTTGAGCATGTTGTCTCCCACCATGAGGACCGGGACGAAGAGCGCGCCCGCCGCCTTCTTGAGCGCGTCCTGGTCGGCGGCGCTCTTCAGCGGATCGCGCTCGGTGTACGGCACGCCGCGCTTCTCGAGCAGGTCGCGCCCGCTCGCGCACGAGTCGCCGCAATCGGCCGACGAGTAAAGCGTGACGGGGCTGCGCTGCATCGCCATCTGCGTCGCGTAGGGAAGGTTGGCGTTGCCCGAGTCGCCGCCGCCCATGGTCTTCTGCGAGGCGTTCACGTCCGCGTCGGGCAGCGTGTCCGAGAAATGGACCTTGCCCTCCTTGTCGGTCCACTTGAAGACCGTGGTCTGGGCCGCGGCGCCCAGGGCGAGCGAGGCGGCCAGGATTGCCAGTGCGACCTGCGTCGGCTTCATGGAATCCCCCGTTCTTCTATCCGCCGGCGACGGCGGTCATCCCATTATGACGCAGAAGGGCGTCGATCTGCGGCTTGCGTCCGCGGAACGCGACGAAGGATTCGAGCGCCGGGCGGCTGCCGCCGGCGGCCAGCACTTCCCGCCGGAATCGCGCGCCAACCTCGGGGTTGAGCACGCCCGCCTCCTCGAAGGCGCCGTACGCGTCCGACGAGAGCACTTCCGCCCACTTGTAGCTGTAGTAGCCCGCGGCATACCCGCCCGCGAAGATGTGCGCGAACTGGTGAGGGAATCGGTTGTACTCGGGCGGGCGGACCACGGCGACCTGCGCGCGAACTTCCCCGAGCAGCGACATCACGTCGCCGCGCGACGGATCGAAGTCGTGGTGCAGGCGCATGTCGAAGATCGCGAACTCGAGCTGGCGCACGAACCCGGCGCCGCTCTGGAAGTTCTTCGCCGCGATCATCTTGTCGAAGAGCGCGCGCGGCAGGCGCTCGCCCGTGGCCACGTGGCGCGTCATGGGGGCGACCACGTCCCACTCCCAGCAGAAGTTCTCCATGAACTGGCTCGGCAGCTCCACCGCGTCCCACTCGACGCCGCTGATCCCCGCCACTCCGATCTCGTCGACCTGCGTGAGCAATTGGTGCAGGCCGTGGCCGAATTCGTGGAAGAGCGTCTTCACTTCGGTGTGCGTGAAGATCGCGGCCTTGCCTCCCACCGGCGCGG
>Ga0335082_10003000_pt1 | contig 18260 bp, 14 predicted proteins | sample Lox_Sample_41_FD_206718 | JGI IMG/M metagenome (GOLD analysis project Ga0335082, IMG submission 206718) | Soil microbial communities from Loxahatchee National Wildlife Refuge, Florida, United States - Lox_Sample_4.1 | ecosystem: Environmental > Terrestrial > Soil > Wetlands | place: USA... | reverse complement strand
GCCCCTCCCGCCGCGATCCGGCGGCGCCGGCGAGGGCGCCGGTGAGGGCGCCGCAACCGCCACGATGTGACATCGGGGCGGTTATAACCGCACCGATCTCACATCGCTGCGGTCAGCCCCTGGGCCCGCGGCCCCCCCGGGCCGGACCCGCCGGCAGCCAGCCCCGGCACCACGCCGCGCACCGGCACCGCCACGCGCACCGGCACCATCACGCCGGCCCGGACGGCGCGCAGGGAACCACGACAGCAGCGTCACATCGTGCCGGCCCGGGAGCCGCCGCCCGCCGGCCCGGCAGGGACGCCCGAGCGGCAGGTAACGCCAGCGGCGCACGGTGCCCGGCACGCTCACCCTGAAGGAACCGCACCCATGTGACATCGATGCGCATATGCCGGGACGCGACGCTGTGACTGGTGATGTTAAAGAGTCTGGCGCGTCACACGAGGCGCCGCGCGAGGTGGTTCGCGCGGCGCCGATCGGGATGTGCGGACAGGAGGGTCGGATGTGCGGACAGGAGGGTCGGGAAGTGCGGACAGGAGGGTCAGGCGCCGACGGCGTCGCAGAGCTGGTCGGCCCGGTCGGTGCGCTCCCAGGAGAAGTCGGGCTCGGTGCGGCCGAAGTGCCCGTAGGCGGCGGTCTGCGCATAGATCGGCCGGAGCAGGTCGAGCGCGTAGATGATGGCCCGCGGCCGCAGGTCGAAGACCTGCAGCACGGCGTCCTGGATCCGCTCCACCGGCACCTTCTCGGTGCCGAAGCACTCTACGAACAGCCCGACCGGCATGGCCTTGCCGATCGCGTAGGCCACCTGGGCCTCGCAGCGGTCCGCCAGGCCCGCCGCCACCACGTTCTTGGCCACCCAGCGCATGGCGTAGGCGGCGCTGCGGTCGACCTTGGACGGGTCCTTACCCGAGAAGGCTCCTCCCCCGTGCCGCGCCATGCCGCCGTAGGTATCGATGATGATCTTGCGTCCGGTCAGCCCGGCGTCCCCCATCGGCCCGCCGATCTCGAACCGGCCGGTCGGGTTGACCAGCAGCCGGAACCCTTCGCAGTCGATGCCGGCGTCGGCCAGCACGGGCGCGACCACATAATCCCTGATGTCAGGGGCGAGCAGTTCGGAGAGGTTGATGTCGGGCGCGTGCTGGGTGGAGACCACCACGGTGTCGAGCCGCACCGGGGTGTCTGCCTGGTACTCGATCGTCACCTGGGTCTTGCCATCCGGCCGCAGGTACGGCACGGTACCCGCGCGGCGTACCTCGGACAGCTGGCGGGCGAGCTTGTGCGCCAGCATGATCGGCAGCGGCATCAGCTCAGGGGTCTCGCGGCAGGCGTAGCCGAACATCAGCCCCTGGTCCCCCGCACCCTGCCGGTCAAGCTCGTCGGTGCCCTCACCCTCCCGGTACTCGAACGCGTCGTTCACGCCCTGGGCGATGTCCGGCGACTGGGAGCCGATGGAGACCGACACGCCGCAGGACGCCCCGTCGTACCCCTTGGCCGAGGAGTCGTAGCCGATCTCGAGGATCTTGTCCCTGATGATGCCCGGGATGTCAACGTAGGTCTGGGTGGTGACCTCCCCTGCCACGTGCACCTGGCCCGTGGTGATCATGGTCTCCACCGCCACACGGCTGCCCGGATCATCCTTGATCATGGAATCCAGGATCGCATCACTGATCTGGTCGGCCATCTTGTCAGGATGGCCCTCCGTAACCGATTCAGAGGTAAAAAGACGACGCGCCACTTTAGGCTCTCCCCTCGCTGTGGGTGACTGCGGTGAGTTTATCCTGGACTGCGGTGAGTCTAGCCGTCACCGCGCGATTCGCTCAGCCTCCCGGCGACCAGATCCCAAACCACGTCGGCCAGGGCTTCCTTGGGCCCGCGCGAGACCGGCGTGACGGTCCCGTCGGCGCCGTAGACGACAGCCTCGTTATCCGGCGTGCCGAACCCGAGCCCGTTCCCCACCGGATTGACGACGAGCAGGTCACAGCCCTTGCGGGCCAGCTTGGCCCGGGCCTGTTCCGGAGAGGTGTCGGTCTCGGCGGCGAACCCGACCAGGATCTGGGAAAGAGTAGCCGGCGGCACGAGCCCGGCCCGTTCGGGATCATGGGCCGAACGGGCGGCTTCCCGCGCCTTCCGTGCCGCGGCCAGCCCGGCCAGGATGTCGGGGTTCTCGGTCAGCCGCAGCGGTTCCGGCGGCTGACCGTCCTTCTTGATCTTCGCCGCGCTGCGCGCCGCCGGGCGGTAGTCGGCCACCGCGGCGGCCATCACGACCGCGTCGGCGGCCTCGGCGGCGGCCAGCACCGCCTCGTGCATCTCGCCTGCCGAGACGACCCGGGTGACCTTGGTCCCGGCCGGGTCGGGCAGCGCCACGTTGGCCGCCACCACGGTCACTTCGGCGCCGCGGGCCACCGCCGTGCTGGCCAGCGCGTATCCCTGCGTCCCCGTGGACCAGTTGCCGATGAACCGGACCGGGTCGATCTCCTCCCGGGTGCCGCCGGCCGATACCACCACGCGACGGCCGGCCAGGTCGGCCATCGAAGGGCCCATGGCGCTGCGGGCCAGCAGCCTGGTCGCGGCGGCGAAGATCCCAGCCGGTTCCGGCAGCCGCCCCGGGCCGCTGTCCCGGCCGGTCAGGCGGCCGACCGCGGGCTCGAGGACGATGGCGCCGCGGCGGCGCAGCAGCGCCACGTTGGCCTGGGTGGCCGGATGCTCCCACATCTCGGTGTGCATGGCCGGGGCGTACAGCACCGGGCACCGCGCGGTGAGCAGGGTGGCGGTCAGCAGGTCCCCGGCCATCCCGGCGGCGGCCCGGGCCAGCAGGTCGGCCGTTGCGGGCGCGACCAGGACCAGGTCGGCAGCCTGCCCGATCCGGACGTGCGGCACCTCGGACACGCCGGTCCACACGTCGGTGGCCACCGACTGGCCGGACAGCGCGGCCCAGGTGGCCTCGCCGACGAACCGGAGCGCATCGGAGGTCGGCACGACCCGGACCTGATGCCCGGATTCGGTCAGCAGCCTGAGCAGCTCACATGACTTGTACGCCGCGATGCCCGCACCGACGCCGAGGACGACGCGGGAAGACATTGGACCCTGACGCCCCGTCAGCCCTCGATGACTTCGACGTTGAGCATGTGCTCCTTGATCTCGCGGAGCGAGATGGACAGCGGCTTCTCCTGGCTGCGCGTCTCCACCAGCGGCCCGACGTACTCGAGCAGGCCCTCTCCGAGCTGCGAGTAGTAGGCGTTGATCTGCCGTGCGCGCTTCGCGGCCATGATCACCAGCCGGTACTTGCTGTCCACGACGTCAAGGAGCTCGTCGATCGGCGGGTTGATGATGCCGTCGGCGGCCTGGTGGGCCTGAGTGCCTGCCACGTTCTGCCTTCCAGACTGGTAAAGCGAAGTTTAAAGATCGATCGTCACACTTCTCGATCAAGGCTACCAGCTGGCGGCACACGTCCTTGACGGATGTGTTCACCAGGGTGACCTCGAACTCAGCGGCCGCCGCGAGCTCTTTCCTGGCGACCGCGAGCCTGCGTTCCAGCACCTCGGCGGGCTCGGTGCCGCGCCCGGTGAGCCTGCGCACCAGCTCCTCCCAGGAGGGCGGGGCCAGGAACACCAGGCGGGCGTCCGGCGCCACGCGCTTGACCTGGCGCGCCCCGGCCAGGTCGATCTCGAGCAGGCATGCCACGCCCGCCTCGAGCTTGGCGTTGAGCGGCTCGCGCGGCGTGCCGTACCGGTTGCCCGCGAACCGGGCCCACTCGAGCAGCGCCCCGCTGGCGATCAGCCGGTCGAACTCGTCGTCATCGACAAAGTGATATTGGCGCCCGTCCACTTCCCCGGGGCGCGGGCGGCGTGTCGTCGCCGACACGGAAATCCAGATCTGCGGACAAGTCCTGCTGAGTTCCGCGACGACCGTGCTCTTCCCGACCCCGGAGGGCCCGGAGAGCACGGTCAGCCGCGAATGCACCGGGGTCGCGACCGCGGCGCCGGAGGGACTAGGCCGCCTGCCGCATTGATCAGATATCGGCACCGAACTCTTGCTCAAGCGCGGAGCGCTGGTTGGTGCCCAGCCCGCGCACGCGGCGCGATTCCGCGATGCCAAGCCTTTCCATGATCTGCTTTGCCCGGACCTTGCCTACGCCCGGCAGGGATTCGAGCAGAGCGGAGACCTTCATCTTGCCAATCACGTCATCAGTTGTGCCTTCCTTGATGACGTCGGACAAGGACGTGGCCCCGCGCTTGAGGCGGTTCTTCACCTCGGCGCGTTCTTTGCGTGCTCTGGCCGCCTTCTCCAGGGCTGCCGCACGTTCTTCGGGAGTGAGGGGAGGAAGAGCCACTCGGGGTCACCTCGGGTTTCGTTGGAAAAAGGTTTGTCGGGAGGGGAAACTAGCCAATCACGTACCCTTTAGGCAACGCAAACTGCCGGTTACGTCATTACAAATTGAAATATATTACTCTCTGCAAGTGATTTATTACTTAGAGCTATCAAGCCGCGTCCCCCACCCCGTTAGGGGTCTCACGTGGTGATATCCCCGCAGTCACGGCCTCCGCGCACCAGCCTAGGGCATATCGCCCCGCAGGTCGGGTATCCGCCCGGCGCGTCACGGATTCGGCCGACATCGTCCACTCATCTCACTACGCCGCCGGGGCAACCCGGAGCATATTCGGCGACGTGAGTCTCAACTGTGACGCTGATTTCTATCCCTGCCTCGTGAAAGCTCCCGCCCCGCATCATACTCGCTGGGTAAGTCGGACGTCACCCCAGGTCACGAAGTGACAACTACCGCGTGACGGTCACCCGCCGCAGCGACGCGGCGATGGCCGCGGCGGCGGCGCCGGGATCGGATGCCCCGGTGATGGGGCGGCCGATCACCAGCAGGTCCGCGCCGGCCAGCAGCGCCTCCTCTGGCGTGGCCACCCGCGCCTGGTCATGCGCCTCGCTGCCGGCCGGCCGCACACCCGGCGTGATGAGCGTCACATCGTCGCCGACCTCGGCCCGCACGGCCGAGACCTCGCGCGGCGAGCAGACCAGGCCCTGCGCGCCGGCCTCCACCGACAGCACGGCCAGCCGCAGCACCGCGTCCGGCACCGGGCCGCTGAGCCCGATCTGGCCGAGGTCGTCGTCGCCGAGCGAGGTCAGTACGGTGACGGCCGCCACCATCGTGCCCGGCGCCGCCTCGACGGCGGCGCGGACCACGTCGGCACCGCCGGCCGCGTGCACGGTCAGCACCTCCGGGCGCAGCCGTGCGACCGCTCGCGCGGCTCCGGCCACGGTGACCGGGATGTCGTGCAGCTTCAGGTCGAGGAACACGGAGACGCGGCTTGCGCCCCGCACCGTGGCGACGACTTCAGGCCCGTACCGCAGGTAAAGCTCGAGCCCGACCTTGACGGTGCTCACGTGCGGCGTGACCAGCGCGGCCCACCGCGCGGCCGTCTCCAGGTCGGGCGCGTCAAGCGCGACTGCCACCGGCGCCGGCTTGCTCACGGCCATACTCCTCTCCGTTGGCTGAGTCAGGCTGGATCGTTCGACCCTGCTACGTACTGCTGTCTTTTGCTTACATTGTGCCTTCCAAGCTGGGCCTTCCAAGCTGGGTCTTCTAGGCTGGCCTGGCCGTGCCGCGGAAAAACCGGCCGTGAGACCCGTGGGCCTGCCCGATCACGTCCGCGGCCCGGTCCACCCCGAGGGCCGCCAGTTCCTCTTCCAGTTCCTTCAGCACGCGCGAGCACGCCGAAGGGTCGTGCACGATCTCCGTGCCCACCGCGATCATCGACGCGCCCGCGAGCAGCAGTTCCAGGGCGTCCCGGCCGGTACGCACGCCGCCCGTCCCGATGATCGGCACGGCCGGGAACGCCGCCCTCACCTGCCACACGCACCGCACCGCTACCGGCCTGATGGCCGGGCCGGACAGGCCGCCGTACCGGCCCGCCAGCACCGGGCGCACGGCGACCGGGTCGATGACCATACCGAGCAGCGTGTTGATCAGCGACAGGCCGTCCGCCCCTGACGCGACGCAGGCGCTGGCCACCGCCACGATGTCGGTCACGTCAGGGGACAGCTTGGCGAAGACCGGGATGTCGTGCCTGGCGCTGCCGCGGACTGCCGCGATCACGCTGCCGGCCCGCTGCGGGTCGAGCGCGAACGGCTGCCCGGCGTCCTCGGCGTTGGGGCAGGACAGGTTGACCTCGATGGCCGTCACCCCGGCCGTGTCGGAGAGCCTGGCGGCCAGCCCGGCGTACTCGCGGATGGTCTGGCCGGCGATCGAGACCACCACCCGGGCGCCGCGGGACAGCAGCCAGGGCAGGTCGCGCTGCAGGAAGGCGTCGATGCCCGGGTTCTGCAGGCCCACCGAGTTCAGCAGGCCGCTCGGCGTCTCGGCCAGCCGGGGGGCCGGATTGCCGGTGTGAGGTTCGGCCATGATCGACTTGCTGATCAGCGCGCCGACCCTGGCCACGTCGACGAACTGAGCGAGCTCACGGCCCGCGCCCGCGCAGCCGGCCGCGGCGAGCACCAGGTTGGGCAGTTCGGTCTGGGCCCCGGGACCGAGCCTGGCCCTCATGTCAGCCGGCATAGCGCGATTCCATCGGCTTCCAGCCGGGGGCGCCTAGGGCGTCGAACGGGATCGTGCCGATGTCGTCCCAGCGGATCAGGTCGGCGCGGAACACCGGCCCGTCCACGCAGGAGCGCACGATCCTGGTGATCCCGTCGGTGCCGGTCACCGGCAGCACGCACCCCATGCATACCCCGGTCCCGCAGGCCATGGGCACGTCCACCGACGCCTGGACCGGGATGTCGTACCGGGTGGCGATCGCGGTGACCTCGCGCAGCACCGGCACGGGCGCGCTCGCGTAGATCACGTCGGTACGCGCCTCGCGGATGATCTGCTCCATCAGGCCGGTGACCGGGCCGCGGGAGCCGAACGAGCCGTCAGCCGTCGTCACCACCGCGCTGCGCCCGTTCCTGCGCGCGGTCAGCGCGCCGAACACGCGGTCCGCGCTCTGGGCGCCGAGCAGGTAGTCGATGCTGCAACCGCGTTCTTTCAGCCGCGCCGCCAGCGCGAACAGCGGCGCGCTGCCGTAGCCGACACCGAGCAGCAGGCAGCTCGACGGGTCCCTGGGGATGGGAAAAGGCCGGCCGAGCGGCCCCACCGTATCCAGCACGTCCCTGGCGCGCAGCGAGGCCAGCCAGCGCGTGCCAGGCCCGCGGGCCTCGAACACGAACTCCACCGTGCCGCCGTGGTCCGGGCGCACGTCATGCACTGCGAAGGCACGCCGCCCCAGCATGGAGGTCTCCGGGCCGCCGACCGCGATCGTGATGAACTGGCCGGGCCGGAACTTGGTCGCGATGGCGGGCGCGACCAGCGTCAGCGCGTAATAGGCGTCGACCCGCCGCACGGTCAGCACAGTGCCCCGGATCTGCACAGGGGCCATAAGCGTCCCGCAGGACGCGCGACGGGCTGCATCATCTGGGCGGCGTGCTCCTGAAGCGACCGGACACCCACCTCGCCGCGGATGATCGCCTCGATCCCGTGCACGGCGGCGGCGAGCCCGGCAGCCGTGGTAACGCAGGGGATGCCGCGGCGGACCGCGGCGGTGCGGATCTCGTAGCCGTCCAGGCGCGGGCCCGATTGTCCTGGGCTGCCGAACGGCGTATTCACGATCAGGTCCACCTCACCGGCGAGTATCCGCGTCACCACGGTCGGCTCGCCGTCAGGGCCGGGGCCGTCGCCGTGCTTTCGCACGATCTTGGCACGAACCCCGTTGCGGCGCAGCACCTCCGCGGTTCCCTCGGTGGCCCAGATCTCGAAGCCCAGGTCGGCGAGGCGCTTGACCGGGAAGATCATCGACCGCTTGTCCCGGTTGGCCACGGACACGAACGCCCGCCCCTGGACCGGCAGCGACCCGTACACCGCCGCCTGGGCTTTCGCGTACGCGGTGCCGAACACGGCGTCGATCCCCATCACCTCGCCGGTCGAGCGCATCTCCGGGCCGAGCACGGTGTCCACGCCCTGCCCGGCCGGATCGCGGAACCGGCCGAACGGCAGCACTGCCTCCTTGACCGCGACCGGCGCGGCCGGCGGAAGCGTTCCGCCGTCACCGTGGGCCTGGAGCATGCCCTCGGCGCGAAGCCCGGCGATGCTGGCGCCCAGCATGATCCGCGCGGCGGCCTTGGCCAGCGGCACCGCGGTGGCCTTGGACACGAACGGCACCGTGCGCGAGGCCCGCGGGTTGGCCTCGAGCACGTACAGCACTCCCCCGGCCAGCGCGTACTGCACGTTCAGCAGCCCGCGCACGCCGACGCCGCGGGCGATCGCCTCGGTGGCCGCGCGGACCTGCGCGACGTCGCCGCGGCCGATGGTGATCGGCGGCAGCGCGCAGGCGGAGTCCCCGGAGTGGATGCCGGCCTCCTCGATGTGCTCCATGACCCCGCCGAGGTAGAGCTCGTCCCCGTCGTAGAGCGCGTCGACGTCGATCTCGATCGCGTCGTCGAGGAACTTGTCGATCAGCACCGGGTGGCCGGGGCTGACCTCGGTCGCCCTGGTCATGTACGACCCCAGGGTGGCCTCGTCGTAGACGATCTCCATGCCGCGCCCGCCGAGCACGTAGGAGGGCCGGACCAGGACCGGATACCCGATTTCCCGCGCGATCTCGGCCGCGCCGTCCTGCGAGATGGCGGTCCCGTTCCGCGGCGCGCTCAGCCCGGCTTCCGCTAGCACCCGGGCGAACACTCCGCGGTCCTCGGCCAGGTGGATGGCCTCCGGCGAGGTGCCCACCACGGGGACGCCCGCGGCCTCGAGCGCCCGGGCCAGGCCGAGCGGCGTCTGCCCGCCGAGCTGCACGATCACGCCCGCTACTGGTCCGGTGGCCCGTTCGGCGCTCACCACCTCGAGCACGTCCTCCAGGGTGAGCGGCTCGAAGTACAGCCGGCCCGAGGTGTCGTAGTCGGTGGACACGGTCTCCGGGTTGCAGTTGACCATAACGGTCTCGTAGCCCGCGTCGGCCAGCGCGAACGACGCGTGCACGCAGGCGTAGTCGAACTCGATGCCCTGGCCGATCCGGTTCGGCCCGCTGCCGAGGATGATCACCTTCGGCGTGCTGCCCCGCGGCACCTCGGTCTCGTCGTCGTAGGTCGAGTAGAGGTACGGCGTGCGCGCCGCGAACTCGGCGGCGCAGGTGTCCACCGCGTGATACACCGGGCGCACGCCGAGCGCCCAGCGGACCTCGCGGATGACGGTCTCGGTGGTGCCGCGCAGCTCGGCGAGCTGGGCGTCGGAGAAGCCGTTCTGCTTCGCGCTCGTCAGCGTCTTCGCGTCCAGGGCCTGAGCCTGTTTGACCTGCTCGGCCACCTGGTTGATGTGGTAGATCTGCTCGATGAACCAGGGGTCGATGCCGGTCGCGCCGGCGACGTCGTGCTGGCTGGCGCCGGCCCGCAGCGCCCGGTGGATGGTGGCCAGCCGGCCGTCGTGCGGGGTCCGGCAGTCACGGAGCAGACCCTGGGCGTCCCCGGGCGGATCCTTGAAGCCGAACGGGCCATGGTTACTCTCCATCGACCGCAGGGCCTTCTGCAGGGCCTCGGGGAAGCTCCGGCCGATGGCCATTGCCTCGCCGACGCTCTTCATATGCGTGGTGAGCGCGGTGTCGGCGCCGGGGAACTTCTCGAACGCGAACCTCGGCACCTTGACCACTACGTAGTCCAGCGCGGGCTCGAAGCTGGCCGGGGTCTGGCCGGTGATGTCGTTCGGGATCTCGTCCAGGGTGTACCCCAGGGCCAGCCGGGCCGCGATCTTGGCAATCGGGAAGCCGGTGGCCTTGGAGGCGAGCGCGCTGCTGCGCGAGACCCGCGGGTTCATCTCGATCACGATCATCCGGCCGGTGCGCGGCTCGACCGCGAACTGGATGTTGCAGCCGCCGGTGTCGACCCCGACGGCGCGCATGATCGCGATGGCGGTGTCGCGCATCCGCTGGTACTCGCGGTCGGTGAGCGTCATGGCCGGGGCGACCGTGACCGAGTCGCCAGTGTGCACGCCCATCGGGTCGATGTTCTCGATCGAGCAGACCACGACCACGTTGTCGGCCCGGTCGCGCATCAGCTCGAGCTCGAACTCCTTCCAGCCGAGGATGCTCTCCTCGAGCAGGACCTCGCGGGTCGGGCTGGCTTCCAGGCCGGTTCCGGCGATGTGCCTGAGGTCTGCTTCGGTTTTCGCGATGCCGGAACCGAGGCCGCCGAGCGTGAAGCTCGGCCTGATCACCACCGGGTAACCGAGGGTCCGCGTGACCGCGATGCACTCATCGAGGTCGTGGCAGATCTGGCTAGCCGGGACCTCGGCACCCAGGCCGGTGACGATCTCCTTGAACCGCTCGCGGTCCTCGCCGGCCCGGATCGCGTCGATGCTGGCACCGATCAGCTCGACGTCGTACTTGTGCAGCACTCCCTGGTCGTGCAGGGCCACGGCCGCGTTCAGCGCGGTCTGGCCGCCCAGGGTGGGGAGCACGGCGTCCGGGCGCTGGATGGCGATGACCTTCTCCAGCGTCTCGGGGGTGATCGGCTCCACGTAGGTGGCGTCGGCGAACTCCGGATCGGTCATGATCGTCGCCGGGTTGGAGTTGACCAGGCTGACCCGGATGCCCTCTTGCTTCAGCACCCGGCACGCCTGGGTCCCGGAGTAGTCGAACTCGCAGCCCTGCCCGATGACGATGGGGCCGGACCCGATCACCAGCACCGACTTCAGGTCTTCACGCCTCGGCACCGCTCACCCCCGTTGCTCGAGCATGGTGCAGAAGTGGTCGAAGTGGTCGGCGGCATCGTGCGGGCCTGGAGCGGCTTCCGGGTGGTACTGCACGCTGAACACCGGGCGCTCCAGCAGCCGCAGGCCCTCGACCACGCCGTCGTTGAGGTTGACGTGACTGACCACGGCCGGGCCGTAGGGTGTCTCGAACGGCTGCCGCGCCTGCGGCGGGATGTGCGCCCAGGTGGGGGGCCCCTGCGTTTCCGCGGAAACGGGGGGTTCCCCAGGACCGTTCGGTACTCCTTGTTCCCCGGGCAGGGCGGCGGCAAAGCCGTGATTGTGGCTGGTGATGTAGACCCGCCCGGTCGCCAGGTCCAGCACCGGCTGGTTGACGCCGCGATGGCCGTAGCGGAGCTTGTAGGTGCCCAGGCCGAGGGCCAGAGCGAGGATCTGGCTGCCCAGGCAGATGCCGAACACCGGGACGCCCGCGCCGAGTACCCCGCGCATCGCGTCCACCGCGTACCCGGCCGCGGCAGGGTCGCCGGGGCCGTTGCTGAAGAACACTCCGTCCGGCGCGGCGGCCAGGATGTCTGTGGCGCTGCTGGTCGCGGGCAGCACCAGGACCTCGCAGCCCCGGGCCGCGAGATTGCGCGGCGTAGACGCCTTGATGCCCAGGTCGAGCGCTGCCACGCGGTACCTGGCCTGCCCGTGCGGGCGGACCGTGTACGGCTCCGGTGTGCTCACCACCCGGGCCAGGTCGGCGCCGGTCATCTCCGGGCTGGCCAGGACCCGGCCGAGCAGCTTTTCCGGGCTGGTCTCCACCGTGCTGATCGCCGCGCGCATGGCCCCCCGCTCGCGCACCCGCCGGGTCAGCAGCCTGGTGCCGCGGACGGCGATCCCGGTCACCCCCTCGGCCCGCAGGTAGGCATCCAGGTCCCTGGTGGCCCGCCAGTTCGATGCCAGCCGGGCCGGCTCGCGCACCACGTAGCCGCACACCCAGGCCTGGCGGGACTCCGGGTCTTCCTCGTTGACGCCCGTGTTGCCGATGTGCGGCGCGGTCATCGCGACGATCTGCCGGCAGTACGACGGGTCGGTGAGCGTCTCCTGGTAGCCGGTCATCCCGGTGTTGAAGACCATCTCGCCGAATGTCTCGCCGTCCGCGCCGAACGCGGTGCCGCGCAGCGTCGTGCCGTCCTCCAGGACGAGCAAGGCCGGGTGTGTCATAGTTCAGGCCAGCTTTCCGTCGAGCACGGCCGGGACGCCGCGCAGGAAGGTGGCGACCACCCGGCCCGGCAGCTCCATCCCGGCGAAGGGCGTGTTCCGGCTCTTGGACGCCCCGGCCGGCGTGACCGCCTCGGCGGGCGCCGCCGGGTCGTACAGGGTGAGGTGACCGGGCGCGCCCGGTGTCAGCGGATGGCCGTGCCCGGTCAGCCGCCCGATCCTGGCCGGCCGGACCGACATCCGGTCCGCCACCCCGGCCCAGTCCAGCAGCCCGGTCTCGACCATCGCCCGCTGCACCACCCGCAGGGCGGTCTCAAGCCCGGTCATGCCGAACGCGGCCTCGGCCCACTCCGACTCCTTGGCCTCTACCGGGTGCGGGGCGTGGTCGGTGGCCACGCAGTCGATAGTGCCGTCGGCCAGGGCACGCCGCAGTTCGGCCACGTCGGCCTCGGTGCGCAGCGGCGGGTTGACCTTGAACACCGGGTCGTAGCCCGCCGCGAGCTCATCGGTCAGCAGCAGGTGGTGCGGGGTGACCTCGGCGGTGACCCGCCATCCCTTGGACTTGGCCCAGCGGATGATCTCCGCGGATCCGGCCGTGGAGACGTGGCAGACATGCAGCGCCGAGCCGACGTGCGCGGCGAGCAGGCAGTCGCGCGCGATGATGGCCTCCTCGGCCACGGCAGGCCAGCCGGCCAGGCCGAGGCGCGCGGACATCTCGCCCTCGTTGAGCTGCGCGCCCTCGGTGAGCCTCGGGTCCTGGGCGTGCTGGGCGATCACGCCGTCGAAGGCCTTGACGTACTCTAGGGCGCGGCGCATCAGCAGCGGGTCGGATACGCACCGGCCATCGTCGGAGAACACCCGGACCCGGGCGGCCGAATCCGCCATCGTCCCGAGCTCGGCCAGCCGGACGCCGGCCAGCCCGACAGTGACGGCACCCACCGGCTGGACGTCGCAGTGGCCCGCGGTGCGGCCGAGCCGCCAGACCTGCTCGACCACCCCGGCCGTGTCGGCCACCGGGTCGGTGTTGGCCATCGCGTGCACCGCGGTGTAGCCGCCGAGGGCCGCCGCCGCGGTCCCTGTCTCCACCGTTTCCGCGTCTTCGCGGCCGGGCTCGCGCAGGTGCGTATGCAGGTCGACGAGGCCAGGCAGGGCGATCAGGCCGCCGGCGTCGAGGGTTCTGGCGCCGGGGTGATCCAGGTCAGGCCCGATGGCCGTCACGGACCCGCCGGCGATCAGGATGCTGGTGGCCGTCTCGTCACGTCCGGGGATCGTGACACCCCGGATCAGCCAGCCGCCGTCGCCCGTCATCGGGCCTCCCCCGTCGCCGGGAACTCCGTGCCGCCGAGTAGCAGGTACAAGACCGCCATCCGGGTGGTGACCCCGTTGGCCACCTGTTCCACGATCGTCGAGCGGACCGAATCCGCCACCTCGGCTGCGATCTCGACCCCCCTGTTCATCGGCCCGGGGTGCATGACGATGGCATGCCCAGGCAGCCGCGCCATCCGCGCGGCGTCCAGCCCGTAGCGGCGGCTGTACTCGCGGACGCTGGGGAAGTACGCGGCGTTCATCCGTTCCTGCTGCACCCTGAGCATCATCACCACGTCGCTCTTCGACAGTTCGCTGTCCAGGTCGTAGCTGACGGCGCAGGGCCAGCTGCCCACCGCCAGCGGCAGCAGCGTGGGCGGCGCGGCCAGCGTCACCTCGGCGCCGAGGGTGCTCAGCAGCAGCACGTTGGACCGGGCGACCCGGCTGTGCAGCACGTCCCCGACGATCGTCACCCGGAGGCCGTCAAGCCCGGCGCCACGCGCCCCGGCCGCTGCTGTTCCCCTGAGCCTGCGCCGGATGGTGAACGCGTCGAGCAGGGCCTGCGTGGGGTGCTCGTGGGTGCCGTCGCCGGCGTTCAGCACGCTGCCCCGGACCCAGTCGGCCAGCCGGTGCGCCGCGCCGGACGCCCCGTGCCTGATGATCACCGCGTCCGCGCCCATCGCCTCCAGCGTCAGCGCGGTGTCCTTGAGGCTCTCGCCCTTGGCGACGCTCGATCCCTTCGCCGAGAAGTTGATCACGTCGGCGGAGAGCCGCTTCGCCGCCGCCTCGAACGAGATCCTGGTCCTGGTCGAGTCCTCATAGAACAGGTTGACCACGGTCCGGCCGCGCAGCGTGGGCAGCTTCTTGATCGGCCGGTCGGCGAGGCTGGCGAGTTCCTCCGCGGTATCCAGGATGAGTACCGCGTCGCCCCGGCTGAGGTCGGCGGCCGAGATCAGGTGGCGCTTCACGGCTTCCCCCCTTCACCGCTGATCGTCACGCTGTCCTGCGCGTCTACCTCCGTGAGCAGGACGTGTACCACCTCGCGCTGCGAGGTGGGCAGGTTCTTCCCCACGTAGTCGGCCCGGATCGGGAGCTCGCGGTGGCCGCGGTCGACCAGGACCGCGAGCTGGACCGAGCGTGGCCGGCCGAGGTCGTTCAGGGCGTCGAGCGCGGCGCGCACCGTCCGGCCCGAGTACAGCACGTCGTCGATCAGGACGACCGTCTTGCCGTCCACCCCGCCGGGGGGGAGTTCGGTCCGGCCCAGCGCGCGGGCCGGATGAAGCCGCAGGTCATCCCGGTGCATGGTCACATCGAGGGAGCCGCAGGGGACGTCGAGGCCCTCGAACTCGCCGATCCGCGCCGCGAGGCGGCGTGCCAGTGGCACTCCGCGCGTCGGGATGCCGAGCAGGATGACCCCGTCACCGCCGTGCGTCCGTTCCAGGATCTCGTGAGCGATCCTGGTCAGCGCCCGCCTGATTTCCTCGGAGTCGAGCACCGCGAGGCCATCACGCCCCGCGACCGGATTACTGGCCGCGCACATAGAAGCGACCTCCTTCCCCGCCTCACCGGACGGTCCTTAAAGGATGTCTACGCTGAGGATCATACGGGGAGTTACCGCCGGTGCTGGCAGCTTTGCACCCAGCCGACTAACATGTGATTTACATCACACAGGAAAGAGTCCGGCAGAACATGACGAGAGATGGCTATATGGCGGCAACACGCCCGCAGCGACGGGAAACCTGATTTCAGCTAGGTTCTCGCCCGCCGGCGGAGGGTACATAGTGATCCGGGAGAGCTAGCCGGTTACCGGCCGAGTTAAGCCAGTTTTTTCCATTCGGCTTGACCTTATAGCGCTCGCCGCCTACCGTCACTGAGCGTAACCGTTACCGTAAGCGACGACTGGCCGGGGAACCGAGGAAAGAATGCCATCTGAGTACGCCAAGACCCTTGGCGCGCGGCTGCGCGCCATCCGCACGCAGCAGGGCCTCTCGCTGCACGGAGTCGAAGAGAAGTCCCGTGGCCGCTGGAAGGCCGTCGTGGTGGGCTCCTACGAGCGCGGCGACCGGTCGGTGACCGTCCAGAAGCTCGCCGAACTCGCCGAGTTCTACGGCGTCCCGGTATCCGAGCTGCTGCCCGGCGACGCCACGCCCACGCCGCTGGTGCCCACGCCCAAGCTCGTCATCGACCTAGAGCGGATGGGCCAGCTGCCCAAGGAAAAGGTCGGCCCGCTGGCACGCTACGTCGCGACCATCCAGAGCCAGCGCGGTGACTACAACGGGCGCGTCCTTTCCGTACGGCACGAGGACCTCCGCTCGCTGGCCGTCATCTACGACAAGTCCCCGGCGGACCTCACCGAGGAACTCATCAGCTGGGGCGTGCTCGACGCCGACGCCCGCGGCGCGATGGAAGGGTTCTTATCCTCCAGGTCCGCTAGCCTGCCGGCCTGAGCGGGAGCGGAGACTGCACCTCCACGCCGAGTGCGGTCTCCGCCAGTGACAGGAAGGTCTCCGCGTCCCGCAGCAGGTCATCGGCCTCCCGGGCCGACGCCGCGCGCGGCAGCCCCGCTTCGGCGGCGGCTCGCTTGCCCGCCCCGGCCGCGAAGTAGGCGGCCCACTCGGTAAGCGCGGGCTCGACCTGGGGCAGCAGCTCCCACACGCTGTGCGGCTTCCTGCGCCGCGTCCGCGGCTCGCCCCGCGCCGCCACCACCGCCGCTGCCGCCCGCAGCGCCGCCAGGTGCGCCGTGACATACCGGGCGCCGGGCGCCGATTCATCGGCCGCCTCCGCAAGCCCCCGCCGCGCGGACTGGAGCATGCTGAGCACGGTCGGTGCCACCCCAGGATGCCGCGGGCTCACATCACCCAGGCCCATCCGCATCTCTGCTGCGTTCACCATCGCTCCTCATCTCCTCTTCTGGCCCGGCCAGGCGAGACGCTTCCTCTCACCTCACCCGGCCGGCGTTGCTCCATCTATTCGAACCTAAATTCGTTCGAATGTCCAGTCGTATTCGATGTCTGTTCGAAGATAGCGCGGAGGTCTGACATTCTGGGCGCACCGAACGGCCGCGGGACCGCGGCCGGACCGTTGAGGCTTCGGGGCGGCCAGGGCCACTGAGACCCTGATGGGTTCTCCCGGTCACCGGCCCGGCGGCCGGCCCGCCAGCACGCCACCCAGGCAAGGCCGTGACCCTGGGAGAGAGTATGAGGCGGGCAGGGAACTCGGCCTGGGGTGGGTCTCGTTGTGCGGAAAGGCTTTCCTGGGACGATTGGGGCACTCGGGAGGAGCGGCGCGGTCTATAGTGCCGAGAGATCCGTTGAGCCCGGATTCTCCCCGATCTGCCCCTAGGGCGGGGGCGTGAGGGGCTTACCTGGCACGTGGCGAAAGGGGTCGCGGCGGCTGGGTGCGCGTGCTGGCACGCGCGGCCGATCAGGCGCGTTGTACTGACACCGGACCGGGAACGGGGGCGATTTGCGCGCAACGCGACTGTTTGTGCGGAGGGATATGCCGGACTTGTATTTCAATCGCGTGCCATCTCTACCCGCCACCGACGACCGGAGCGGGAGACCACTCACCGAGGACCTGAGCCCCGGCTCAGACGACGGCGAGGACATCGCCTGGGATGCTGACACGGCCGAGGCTGGCGAGGTGCCCGCGGTAGCCGGGGCCGGATCCGGGACGCACCCGGCCGGGGCTGAGCCGCGCGACGGCGAAGCCAGCGCCGGGCCGGAGATGGCCGGGCCGGACGGCGAAGAGGAGTTCACCGAGGCCGATGTCGCGTTTCTTTCCGCTCCGCAGAAGGCGAACGCCACGGTCGCCGCGAACGGGACCGTAGCCGAGGACGTACCAGGACCGGACGCCGCGCCTGCGATCGGCGAGTCGGGCCGGTGGTTTCGGCCGGCCAAGGCCAAGAAGACGTACGTGCCGATCCCGCCGGAGGACCAAGACGACAGTACCGGGCTCGACGTCGCCCCGGCGGACCCGGAACCGGATGGCGCCGCGGCAACGGAGGTACAGGGCGCGGGGCCCGTGGCGAGCACGCCATCTGGCCCGGCAGAGGCAGAGGCAGAGGCGGGCGCGGACGGGGACGCACCTGCGGCTGACCGGGCAAGCCGGGAGCAGCCGGAGTGGGTGGGCCCGCAGGAGGGCTGGCCGGCCGAGGTGTGGATGCCGCCGTACCAGGCTGCGGGGCCGGCTTCCTTGGCTGCGGGGCCGGCTCCCTTGGCTGCGGGGCGGGCCGGGCTGGCGCCGTCGCCGGAGGGGCCGGTGCTGGCGCCGTCGCCGGAGGGGCCGGTGCTGGCGCCGGGCGGCCGCCGGGTCTCCCGGCGGAGGATGCTGCAGGCCGGCCTGATCGGCGGCGCGGGGGCGGCGGCGCTGCTCGCGCTGGCCGGCGGGATCACGCGGACGGATAAGCAGGCCGCCGGCCTCGCCTTCTCGATGAACACGAACTGGCTGTTCGGCGGGCGGTACACGGCCGGCTCGGAGACCAGCTCCTACGATGACAGCAACTTCGCACCGGTCACGGTGCCGCACACGGTCGTCCCGCTGTCCTGGAAGGACTGGGACTACCTCGCCTGGCAGCAGGTATGGATCTACCGGCGGCACTTCAACGGGGCCGGGCTGCTCGACCCGCACCGCCCGGGCAACCGGATCCTCGTCGACTTCGACGGCGTCATGGTCAACGCCACGGTGAGCGTCAACGACCAAGTGGTCGCCACCCACCAGGGCGGGTACCTGCCCTTCTCGGCCGAACTCACCGGCACGGTCACCGGCGCCGGCAACCTGCTTTCGGTCGTGGTGGACTCGCGCTGCCTTTCTGTGCCGCCGGTCGGCATCGGCCGCGGGCCGGGCAGCGTGGACTTCTTCCAGCCCGGCGGCATATACCGGGATGTGCGGCTGCGGGTACTCCCCCAGGTGTTCCTGGCCGACCTGTTCGCCCGGCCCGCCGACGTATTGGGGACCCAGCCTCGCGTCGACATCGAGTGCACCCTCGACTCGGCCGCGACCAAGGACTCCGAGGGCACCC
>Ga0335082_10002998_pt1 | contig 18262 bp, 13 predicted proteins | sample Lox_Sample_41_FD_206718 | JGI IMG/M metagenome (GOLD analysis project Ga0335082, IMG submission 206718) | Soil microbial communities from Loxahatchee National Wildlife Refuge, Florida, United States - Lox_Sample_4.1 | ecosystem: Environmental > Terrestrial > Soil > Wetlands | place: USA... | reverse complement strand
AAACCGGCACGCCTCTGCGGATCAAGCACAACGGCGTTCTCGGCTATTTCATCGAAGTGACGCCGCAGCATGCCGACAAGCTGATGACGAACGGCTATCGCCATCGCCAGACCATGGGCGGCGCGGTGCGGTTCTCGACCGACGAACTCTCCACGCTCGCCAACCGCATTTCCGAAGCCGGCGACCAGGCGCTCGCGCTGGAGAAGGAGCTGTTCGACGACATGGCCGCCGAGGCGCTGGCCGCCGCGCCGGCTTTGTCGGGCATCGCCGAGACCCTTGCCGTGCTCGATGTCGCCTCGGCCCTGGCCGAGCTGGCGGCGGCCAAACGCAGCGTGCGGCCCAAGGTGGACGAAACCAAGGCCTTCGCGGTTGAGCGCGGCCGCCATCCGGTGGTGGAGGCGGCGCTCGCCGCCCAGCACGCGCCGTTCGTTCCCAACGATTGCGATCTCTCCGGCGAGCGGCGGCTGTGGCTGGTCACCGGCCCCAACATGGCGGGCAAGTCCACCTTTTTGCGCCAGAACGCGTTGATCGCCATCCTCGCCCAGATGGGCGCCTTCGTGCCCGCCGAAGCGGCGCATATCGGGGTGGTGGACCGCCTGTTCAGCCGCGTCGGGGCGGGCGACGATCTCGCCGCCGGCCGTTCCACCTTCATGGTCGAGATGGTGGAGACCGCCGCCATCCTCAACCAGGCGACCGACCGCAGTCTGGTGATCCTCGACGAGATCGGCCGCGGCACCGCCACCTTTGACGGTCTGGCCATCGCCTGGGCCACCGCCGAGCACCTCTGCCTCGGGAACAAGTCGCGCGCCCTGTTCGCCACCCATTATCACGAGATGACGGCGCTGGCCGAACGCGTGCCGCTCGCCTGCGTCACCATGCGGGTCAAGGAATGGAACGACACCATCGTCTTCCTGCACGAGGTGGTGCCGGGCGTGGCCGACCGCTCCTACGGCATTCATGTCGCCAAGCTGGCGGGACTGCCGGGGGCCGTGGTGGCGCGGGCGCAGGAGGTGCTGCGGGCGCTGGAGGAAGGCCGCGAGGGCCACAAGCCGCTGGCCCGCATCGACGATCTGCCGCTGTTCGGCGCCGCCGCCCCGCCCAAGGAGAAGAGCAAGGCGGAAGAGGCCTTGCGCGCCGCCGATCCCGACGCGCTGACCCCCAAAGAGGCGCTGGAATTGCTCTATTCCCTGAAGCGCAGCTTGCCCGAGGCGGACGGATGAGGGAGGCTTGGGCCATGGCCCGCAAGTTCCTCGTCGTGGTCGACCAGACGCCGGAATGCCGGGTGGCGTTGCGCTTTGCGGCGCGGCGCGCCCAGCACACCGGCGGCCGCGTGTCGCTGCTCTGCGTGGCGCCGCCGGTCGATTTCCAGGAATGGAAGGGCGTCGAGGCGATCATGGAAGACGAGGCGCATCGCGACGCCGAGGTTCTGATCTGCGAAGCCGCCAAGGCGGTCAATGAGCTCGCCGGCATCGTGCCGGAGCTGCTGATCGAGCACGGCGTAACGGCCGAATGCCTGCTCGACCTCATCCGGCGCGACCAGGACATCTCGATCCTGGTGCTGGCGTCGGGCGTGGCGAAGGACGGCCCGGGGCCGCTGGTGCGCCTGTTCGCGGGCGGGGTGCAGCCCATTCCGGTCACCATCGTGCCCGGCAATCTTTCGGACGAGGACGTCGATGAACTGGCCTGAGCCGGGAGCCGAAGCATGTTGGGAACCATCCTGATCTTCGTCGCGGTGGGCATCGTGGCGCTGGTGCTGTTCGCCGGCGTCGCCGTCATGGCGGTCGGCGGGGAGACCTCGGCGCGGTGGTCGAACGTCCTGATGCGCTACCGCGTGGTGGCGCAGGCGGCGGCGCTCGCCGTCATCGCCCTGGTGGTCTATTTCGCCACCCGGCACTGACGCTGCGGCGCCCTTGCGCCGGGCGGTATCCTGGTGTTGGTAGCGCCGGGAAGGTGACGTCATGGGCAAGACCCTTTACGATAAGATCTGGGACGCGCATCTGGTGCACGAGGCGCCCGGGGAATCGAGCGTCCTCTATATCGACCGGCATCTGGTGCACGAGGTGACCTCGCCCCAGGCGTTCGAGGGTCTGCGCGCCGCTCGCCGCCCCGTGCGCCGTCCGGAGCGCACGCTCGCCGTTGCCGACCACAACGTGCCGACCAAGGACCGCGCCCGAGGCATCGCCGATCCCGAATCCGCCGCGCAGATCGCCACGCTGGAGAACAACGCCCGCGCCTTCGGCGTCGATTATCTGGCGATGGACGATATCCGTCAGGGCATCGTGCACATCGTCGGCCCCGAGCAGGGCTTCACCCTGCCGGGCACCACCATCGTGTGCGGCGATTCCCACACCTCGACCCACGGCGCTTTCGGGGCGCTTGCCTTCGGCATCGGCACCAGCGAGGTCGAGCATGTGCTCGCCACTCAGACGCTGCTGGTCCAGAAGTCGAAGAACATGCGCGTCGCGGTGAACGGCGTCCTGCCGCCACCGCTTTCCGCCAAGGACATCGCGCTCGCCGTCATCGCCAGGCTGGGAACGGCGGGTGGCACCGGCCACGTCATCGAATATGCCGGCGAAGCGGTGCGGGCGCTCACCATGGAAGGGCGCATGACCCTGTGCAACATGACGATCGAGGCGGGCGCCCGCGCCGGCCTTATGGCGCCGGACGAAACCACGTTCGCCTATATCGCCGGCCGTCCGCGCGCCCCCAAGGCGGCGGCTTTCGAAGCGGCCGTGCGGGCCTGGCGCCTGCTCAACTCCGATGCGGATGCGCCGTTCGATGCCGAGATCGCGCTCGAGGCGGACGGGCTCGAGCCGATGGTGACCTGGGGCACTTCGCCCGAGCAGGCGCTGCCGGTCACCGCGGCGGTTCCCGATCCCGCCGCGATGGCCGATGCCGGCAAGCGCGCCGCCGCCGAGCGGGCACTGGCCTATATGGACCTCAAGGCGGGCACGCCGCTCGGCCAGATCCGCATCGACCGCGCGTTCATCGGCTCGTGCACCAACGGCCGGATCGAGGATCTGCGCGCCGCCGCCGCCGTGGCCAAGGGCCGCAAGGTGGCGGCCCATGTCGGCGCCATGGTGGTGCCCGGCTCGGGTCTGGTGAAGCACCAGGCGGAGGCGGAGGGGCTCGACAAGATCTTCCTCGCCGCCGGGTTCGAATGGCGGGAGCCGGGCTGTTCCATGTGCCTGGCCATGAATGCCGACCAGCTTAAGCCGGGCGAGCGCTGCGCCTCCACCTCGAACCGCAATTTCGAGGGCCGCCAGGGCCGCGGCGGCCGCACCCATCTGATGAGCCCTGCCATGGCCGCCGCCGCCGCCGTGGCCGGGCATCTGACCGACGTCCGCTACCTGGGGTGGTCCGCGACGCCATGGGTATGAGAGAGCGGGTATCCTGTGATAATGTTGGCCGCCCCCTAAGCCGAGTTACCCATGACCATGCGAGTGATTGCGGCTCTCTTTTGCGTGAGTCTGCTTGGCGGTTGCACAGACTCCCAATGGGATAATGCGTTGCACTACGTCGGTCTCGGTCCGTCGGCGCCGTCGGCGTCGGGACCGGCTGCCCCCGCCGACGAAACAGCCCCTGCCGCCGCTCCGGCACCGGCCCCCGCGCAGGCCACCGCACCGGCGCCCGCCGCGCCGGCGGCGCCGCCGCCCGGAGTGACCGAAGAGACGGACGTCTGGTGCCGGCAGATCGCCAAGGCGGCGCGGGTGGACGCCGCCGGCGACGGCTTCGATACGGCGACGCAGGACCGCCGGGAGAAGACGGCCTACGAGCAGTGCCTCACCTATCGCGGCCAGAAGATGCAGTAGAGCGACGCGCGCAAAAGTGTGTGCGGTTTTGCGCTTGAGCGTTGCGACAATCCAAAAAGCCGGAGCGGCGCGGCGATTGCGGTGCAGTCCTCGCCGCCCCAGCCGTTCGCGGGCTCAGAAAAAGCTCATCGGATCGACGTCGACGGTGAGGCGCACCGATTTGGCGAGCTTGGCGGCGCCGAGCCAGGCGCGCAGATAGGCCTGCACGTCGACCGCCTTCTCGGCCTGCACCAGCAGCCGTTCGCGCGTCTGGCCGCGCAGCAGGGCATAGAAGGCGGGCGTCGGCCCCCACACCTTGACGCCGCGCGCCGCCGGCGCCGCCTTGGCCAGCGCCCGCCCGGCGGCGCGCACCGCATCGCCGTCGGGGCTCGACAGGATGATCGCGGCGAGGCGGCCGAACGGCGGGGCGTGCGCCGTCTGGCGGTACCGGCGTTCCTGCTCGTAGAAGGCGTCGCGGTCGGCGCCGGCGAGCGCCTGCATCACCGCGTCGGCGGGATTGCGCGTCTGGATCAGGACGAGGCCCGGTTTCTCCGCCCGCCCGGCGCGTCCCGCCACCTGATGCAGAAGCTGGAACGTCCGCTCGCGCGCGCGCAGGTCGCCCTCCGAGCCGCCGAGATCGGCATCGACGACGCCGACCAGCGTCAGTTGCGGGAAATGGTGGCCTTTGGCGACGATCTGGGTGCCGATCAGAACATCGATCTCGCGCTTGGCCATGGCGCGGATGGCCCCTTGGGTTTCGGCCGGTCCGTGCAGCGTGTCGGACGAGGCGATCGCCAGGCGCGCCTCGGGGAATACGCCGCGGAACTCCTCGGCCACCCGCTCGACGCCCGGCCCGCAGGCGATGAAGGTTCCCTCCGCCCGGCATTGCGGGCAGGCGGGCGGCGTCGCCGTCTCGAAGCCGCAGTGATGGCAGACGAGCCGGCGGCGGTAGCGGTGCTCCACCAGCCAGGCGGCGCAATTGGGGCAGGTCAGCTTGTGGCCGCAGGCTTCGCACAGGGTGAGCGGCGCATAGCCCCGGCGGTTGAGGAACAGCATCGCCTGTTCGCCGGCGCCAAGGGTCGCCGCCAGCGCTTCGCGCAAAGGCGGGGAGAGAAACGTCCCGACTTCGCCCCGGTCGGCGCGCATGTCGATCAGGCGGACTTCGGGCATCACCGCGAGGCCGTGGCGGCGCGCCAGCTTGAGATGCGCATAGCGTCCGCTCGCGGCATTCACATAGCTCTCGAGCGACGGCGTGGCGCTGGCCAGCACCACCGGGCAATGCTCGATGCGCCCGCGCACCACCGCCATGTCGCGGGCGTGGTAGATGGCCCCGTCTTCCTGCTTGTAGGCCTGCTCGTGCTCCTCGTCGACCACCACCAGTCCGAGCGCGGGGAAAGGCAGGAACAGCGCCGAGCGCGCCCCCACCACCACGCGCGCCTCGCCCTTGAACACCGCCCGCCAGGCCCGCCGCCGCTCGCGCGGCGACAGGTCGGAATGCCATTCGCAGGGCCGCACTCCGAAGCGCGCCGCGAAGCGGTCGAGGAACTGCACGGTGAGCGCGATCTCCGGCAGGAGGATCAGCGCCTGCCTGCCTTGGCGCAGCGTTTCCGCCACCGCCTCGAAATAGGTCTCGGTCTTGCCCGAGCCGGTGACGCCGTCGAGCAGGCTGACGCCAGAGCGCCCGGCCCTCGCCGCGCCGCGCAACAGGTGCGCCGCCAAGCCCTGCTCGGTGTTGAGCGCGGGCGGCGCGAAATCGGGATCGGGCGCCGCGAACGGCGCAAACTCCGGCAGTTGCGTCGCGGCGAGCGCGCCCGCGTCGATCAGCCCGCGCACCACGCCGGGCGTGACGTTGGCGTCCTCGGCGAGTTGCGGGATCGAGCGCGCCAGCCCGTCCGCCGCGGCGTCGAGGGCGCGCCGGCGTGCCGGCGTCAGCCGCGCCGGAACCGCGTCGCTGCGCCGGTAGGCGATTCGGTGGCCTTCCGGCTCGAACGCCTGGCGCGAGCGCAGCGCCATGGCCAGCACCATGCCGGGCAAGGTCAGGGTGTAATGCGCCACCCAGTCGATGAAATCGCACAGCCCCGCGGGCAGCACCGGTTCGCCGGCGAGCGGCAGCGCTTGTCTCAGCCGGTTGTCGCCGACGCCGCCTTGCGCCTTTCCCCACACCACGCCCAAGCTCTCGCGCGGCCCCAGCGGCGCCGTCACCACCAGGCCGCGGCGGGCGGCGACGCCGCGCGGCAGCTTGTAGTCATAGGCGCCGGCGAGCGGCAGCGGCAGAAGCACGCCTGCGCGTTCCGCATTGTTCCCGGCCTCGCCGGGCTTTAGTGCCGCATCCTTCATGCGTTACACTTCGAATCGCGAATCTCCGGTCGGGCGCCGTCCCCATGGTCTACCACGCCGCATGAGCGAAAGTGCACCGTCCCGCGAACCCGCCATCGCCGCCGCCGATGCGGTCAAGGCCTATGTCCGGATGAACCGGGCGCGGCTGGCGGCCGACGGCGAGCTGCTGGCGCTGCTGTTGCCGGAGCGCTTCGGGGAAGCGCCCATCAGCGATCTGCAGCGTTATGCCATCGAACGGCTCAAGGCCGAGAACACGGCGCTGCGGCTCGAACGCGACGCCCTCAAGGCCAGCCATGCCAGCCGCGTGCAGCTTTCGGAGGGCGTGCGCCGCGCCGTGCTCGATCTCGTCGACGCCCGCAGTTTCGCCGAGGTGATCGGCGTGGCCGCCGCCGCCGCCTTCGTGTTCGGGGCCGATCGGGCCGCCATCTGCGTCGAGAGCATGGAGGGCATCGCCGCCGTCACCACCGAATCGGTGCGCCTCATCGCGCCGGGAACGGTCGGGGCCGTGGTCGGTCCGGACGGCATGGGGGCGATTCTTTCGGGCGGCGGCGAGCTTTTGTTCGGCCGCGGCGGCTACAAATCCCTGGCGGCGTTCCGCCTGCGCATCGGGCGCGAGGCGCCGGCGGCGCTTTATGTGCTCGGCGCCTTCGCCGAGGGCCGTTTCGAGGAACGCGAGAGCGAAGCCGAGCTCGGCTATTTCGCGCGCGCGCTCGAACGGGCGATCCGCGCATGGCTCGATCTGCCCAGGAGCTGACCCAGGCCTGGCTTGCCGCCTTGGCGTACGAGCGGCGGGCGAGCCCGCACACGCTGCGCGCCTATGGCGACGATCTGGCGCGGTTCCTCGCCTTCCTCCGCGAGCACAAGGGCGGCATGCCCGACGAGCGGCTGCTGAAAAAGCTCGTGCCCGCCGACGTGCGGGCGTTCGTCACCAGGCGCCGCGGCGAAGGGCTGGGGCCGCGCAGCGTGCAGCGGACGCTCGCCGCGGTGCGCAGCTTCTTCCGCTGGCTGGCGCGCGAGGGCATTGTCGAAAACGCCGCGCCGCGCGCCGTGCGCACGCCGCGCGTGCCGCGGTCGCTGCCGCGCCCGCTCTCCGAGGCCGATGCCGCGCGCACGCTCGCGGAGGCGCAAGCCAACGACGTCGAATGGCTGGCGGCGCGCGATGCGGCGCTGCTCACCCTGCTCTACGGCGCGGGCCTGCGCATCTCCGAGGCGCTCGGGCTGCGGCGCGGCGACGTGCCGCTCGGCGAGTCCCTGAGCGTGGTGGGCAAGGGGCGCAAACAGCGCAGCGTGCCGCTGCTGCCGGCGGTGCGCGAGGCGATCGACGCTTATGCCGCGCTTATTCCCTTCGCCGGGGCGCGCGGCGGCCCGCTGTTCCTGTCGCGGCGGGGCAGGCCGATGAGCCCGCGCGAGGCCCAGGCGCTGATGCAGCGGCTGCGGTCGCGCCTGGGGCTGCCCGAACGCGCCACGCCGCACGCGTTGCGTCACTCCTTCGCAACCCATCTTCTGGCCAACGGCGGGGACCTCAGGGCGGTGCAGGAGCTGCTCGGCCATGCCTCGCTGTCGACCACCCAGACGTACACCGAGATCGATGTGAAAAAGCTGATGCAGGTATACGAACAAGCCCATCCCCGGGGGAAAACGCCTCCGATATGATGCGGGCGGACGATCCGGGGCCGGTACGGAGCGCCCGCAAGCCGTCTGCCGGCAAACCCATGGCACAATGGGGAGGGGTCGATATGGAATTGCGTCAACCTGCCGTCCGCAGCAACATCGAGATCGCCCGCGAAGCCAAAATGAAACCGATCGCCGAGATCGGCAAACGGCTCGGCATTCCCGATTCGGCGCTGCTGCCTTACGGGCATTACAAGGCGAAGATCGCGCTCGATTACATCGACGGCCTGAACGCGGGCCCCGACGGCAAGCTGATCCTGGTCACCGCCATCACGCCGACGCCGGCGGGCGAGGGCAAGACCACCATCACGGTCGGCCTCAACGACGCTTTGGCGCGGATCGGCCGGCGCGCCATGGCGGCCCTGCGCGAGCCCTCGCTCGGGCCCTGCTTCGGCATGAAGGGCGGCGCCGCCGGCGGCGGCTATTCGCAGGTGGTGCCGATGGAAGACATCAACCTGCATTTCACCGGCGATTTCCACGCCGTCACCGCCGCCAACAATCTGTTGGCGGCGATGATCGACAACCACATCTATTGGGGCAACGCCGCCGGGCTCGACGCGCGCCGCATCACCTGGCGCCGCGCCCTCGACATGAACGATCGGGCGCTGCGTTCCATCGTCTCGTCGCTGGGGGGGCTCGCCAACGGCTTCCCGCGCGAGGACGGTTTCGACATCACGGTCGCCTCCGAAGTGATGGCGATCCTCTGCCTGGCCTGCGACCTCAAGGACCTCGAGCGCCGCCTCGGCGCCATCGTCGTCGGCCAGACGCGCGACAGGAAATACGTCACCGCCAAGGAGATCAACGCCTCGGGGGCCATGAGCGTGCTGCTCAAGGAGGCGCTGATGCCCAATCTGGTGCAGACGCTGGAGAACAATCCGGTGTTCGTGCATGGCGGGCCGTTCGCCAACATCGCCCACGGCTGCAACTCGGTGATCGCCACCAAGGCCGCGCTCAAGCTCGCCGATTACGTGGTGACCGAAGCCGGCTTCGGCGCCGACCTCGGGGCCGAGAAGTTCTTCGACATCAAATGCCGCAAGGCGGGGCTGAGGCCGGCGGCGGCGGTGATCGTCACCACGGCGCGCGCCATGAAGCATCACGGCGGCGCCGCCAAGGACGAGCTCAGGAAGGAGAACGTGGAAGCCATCGAGCGCGGCGCGGCCAATCTCGACCGCCACATCCGCAACGTGAAGAAGTTCGGCGTGCCGCCGATCGTCGCCATCAACCATCACGCCGGCGATACCGATGCGGAGATCGCCCATATCTTCGACGTGGCCCGTTCGCTCGATTGCGAAGTCGTGCTGTGCAGGGGCTGGGCCGAGGGCGGGCGCGGCGTCGAGGATCTGGCGCGCCGCGTGGTGGCCATCTGCGACAAGGGCACGGCCGAATTCAAGCCGCTCTATCCCCTCGACATGCCGCTGTGGGAGAAGACCCAGACCATCGCCCGCACCATCTACGGCGCCAACGGCATCAATGCCGATTTCGCCGTGCGCCAGCGCTTCGACGAGCTGGAGGCGGCGGGCTACGGCCACCTGCCGGTGTGCATGGCCAAGACCCAGTACTCCTTCTCGACCGATCCGGAAAAACGCAACGCGCCGACCGATCATCTGGTCAAGGTGCGCGAGGTACGGCTGTCGGCCGGCGCCGAATTCGTGGTGGTGATCGCTGGCGACATCATGACCATGCCGGGCCTGCCGCGGGTGCCCGCCGCCAACGCCATCCGCCTCAACGACAGGGGCCAGATCGAAGGCCTGTTCTGATCGAACGATCCTCCCCTTGTGGGAGGGTCGAAATCTGCGCAGCGGATTTCGGGGAGGGGGCAGTCGTCGCGTCAGATCGTGTCGACGCGCTCGTCATGGGCGCCGGCGAGAATGCGCTCGCCGTGCCAGAGGCGCGACAGAACCAGGGCGAGGCCCATCGCCACGGCGCCCAGCACCGACATCAACAGATAGGCGCGGCCGCCGAGCGCCGTATAGACGCTGCCGGCGGCGAGCGTCGCCAGCCCCATCATCACGCCTTGCGAAGCAACGAAATAGAGGCTCTGCGCGGTGGCGGCGAGCCGCGGCGGCACCGCCCGCAGCACGAAGAACACCGCGCCCAGATGCGCCGCCGCGAACGTGCCGCCGTGCAGGAACTGCGCCAAGATCACCAGCGGCAGCGGCGGATCGAACGCCAGGATGGTCCAGCGCACCAGGCAAACGAAGGCGCCTAGGAACACGAGCTTCGACGGCCCGAATGCGCGCAGCACGCGCAGCGCCTGGCTGAACAGGGTGATCTCCGCCAGCACGCCGAGCGGCCAGATGACGCCGATCAACAGGCTCGAATAGCCCAGCGCGCGCCAGTGCAGCCCGCCATAGGCGTAGTAGAAGGCGTGGCTCGCCTGCTCGAAGCTCGAGGCCGCCAGGAAGACAAGGAACACCGGCGACCGCACCAGCTCGTGGGCCTCCGCCAGGGTCGCTTTGAGCCGCGGCATCAGCGTGCCGCGCGGATGGGCGGCGGGCGGGGCGGGCAGCATCAGGGTCGAGGTCACGCACAACCCCGCGGCCGCGGCGAGCCAGGGCGCCGCGGTGCCGATGCCGAACCAGCGGGTGGTGATCCCGCCCGCCACGTTCATCGCCACGAAGGCGGTGGAAGCCCAGATGCGGACGCGCCCGTAGTCGAAACCGTAGCGCTCGGAGAGGCGCACGCAGACGCTTTCGAGCAGGGGCGTCGCCGCGCCGTAGGCGGCGTAGGCGATGACCGCCGTGAAAAAGATGGCGGCGGGCGCGGTCACGACGCACAGGGCGGCGAAGCCGGCGAACATGATCCAGTAGAGGACCAGCATCACCGCGCGGCGGTCGTTGCGCGCGTCGGCCACGACGCCGCCGATGGGTCCGGCCAGCGCGCGCAGCAGAAGCGAAAGCGACAGGAGCAGGCCGATCCGGTCGGCCGGCAGCCCCCGCCACGCCAGCCAGGCGCCGAAGAACGGCAGGAAGACGCCCGCCGTCATGCCCGACGAGGCCTGGCTGAAACCGAGACGGGTGCTGATGTTCTTCACGAAGGCCTTCCGGCGGCTGCCGCCCGGCAGAAGCGGGCCGGGCGCCTCTTTAGAGCGCTTCCCCAAGGGTGGGAACCGGTTTTCGGGAAAGAAGCGCGACCAGCCGGGAAACTGGGGCAAATCGCCGGTCCCCGGAAGCGGTGATTTGCTCCAGGGCGCTTTGCCGCGCCGGCGCAAACGGCCGGCCTGCCGCCGCGGCTTGACCGGCTCGCCGCCGCGGCTTGACCGGTCCGCCGCAGCGGCTCACCGGGGCGCCGTCGGACCGGATCGTCTTGCGAGCCGGATGCATTGTTGCAGAGGACGGGCGGGATGCGTATTTTCCGCCCCGCCGGAAGGGGCCGTTCCGGATGGCGCGTGATCGCGCCGGCGGCTCCCCGCCGGATCGCGTCGGGCCGCCTTAGCTCAGCCGGTAGAGCAACGCATTCGTAATGCGTGGGTCGGGTGTTCGAGTCACCCAGGCGGCACCAGCCTGTCTGCTCTGAGTCCCCGTTTTTGCTGCTCTCCGATCCAGGCCCGGGATGTCCCGCCGAATGGGACTCATTGGCGCGCGCGTGGGCTCGGAGTGCACATGACTGAGAGGCGGACCGCAAGCAGTTTGACGCGAGATTCTCTAGCAGAGCAGAGTGCGAAGCGTTGTAACGGGAAGTGCCAGCGTCGGTGGTGCTTCAAGAACGTCGTCGCGAGCGCGAAAGCGAAAGAACCAATCCGCAGACGAGCCCAAACCGGCGGTCGGACTTCCGGTCGGTGCGGGGCCAAGTCGCCGCACGGCGCGCCCTTGCGGGGGCTTTATCTATAGACGACGTGCGAGCGTTCGAATTCCCTACCGCCGGCCATTCCAAAAGACACATTCCCTCGGGAAAAGCACGATTTCGATGCAGAGCGGCTTGCAAATCGGCAGCCCGGTGCTTTGCTGTTTCCATGTCGCAGGACCTTCGGGAACGGGCACGGTGGCTGGCGCGGAACGTCCTGCCGCATGAGGCGCTTCTGCGCGCCAAGCTGGGCGGCATCTGCGTTTACGATCTCGACATCGAGGACGTGATCCAGGAGACCTACACCCGCATTCTGGCCGTCCCGTCGCTGGAGTCGATCCGGTTTCCGAGGCAATACGCGCTGCGGACCGCCAAGGCGGTGATCGTCGATCACGTGCGCCACTCGCATGTGGTTTCGATCGCCTCCAGCGGCAACCTGGAAACGCTCGACATCTCGGTGCCGGAGGCCAACACCGAGGAACGTCTTGAGTTTCAGGGCGAATTGCTGGCCGTCGCGGATGCCTTGGCCCAGCTGCCGAAGATGTGCCGGGAGACCCTTATTTTGCGGCGCATCGAGGGGCTGTCGCAAAGAGAAGTGGCGCAACGATTGAAGATCAGTGAGAAGACCGTCGAAAAACACATGGCGCACGGTGTGCGGCTGCTGATCGAGATATTCGGCCGGGGAGGGAAATCCCGGGCGCATGCGTCGACTAGCAGAGAGGAAGCTCGCGTCGAAGATGTCGTCCAGAAGTCAGGAGATTGATAGCCGAGCGGCCGACTGGGCCGCCAAGCGGAATCTGCGGGATCTGACCCCCGCGGAAGAGGCGGAGTTTTACGCTTGGCTGAAGGCGGACCCCCGGCATCTTGGCGCCTTCGGCCGGGCGGAAGGCATCCTGGCGCGCCTCGAGCGGGTTGCCGGCGCCGCGATCGGCGAGCTGCGGCCGGATCTCGGGGCGGCGGAACCCGGACTGTTGCGGCGTCGCACCGTCCTGGCGGGCAGCATCGCAGCCAGCATCGCCGCCGCCGGCCTCGTCGGCACGTCGCTGTGGCGGAGGAATCAGGCGGACGGGCTCGCCACCGCGGCCACCTTCGTCACCGGCAAGGGCCAGACGCGGGAAATCGTGCTGGCCGACGGTTCGGTCCTCACCCTCAATACCAGCTCCAAAGTGTCCGTCGAGTTCACCACGGACCAGCGCCGGATCCGCCTTGAGCGGGGGGAATGCCTGTTCGACGTCGCCAAGAACCGGCGGCGGCCGTTCGTCGTCGTGGCCGGAGACACCCAGGTGCGGGCGGTGGGAACCAGCTTCAGCGTGTCGATGCTGCCGCGCCGGCCGCTTCAGGTGCTGGTGCGGGAGGGCGTCGTCGAGCTCAAACGCGCCGATACCGAGGCGGTGTGGGTCGGCGCCAGCACGCAGGCCCTGGCGCCGCGGGAAGCGCCGATCGTCGCCGAATCGATTTCGAGCACCAAGCTCGAGCGCAGTCTGGAATGGCAGTACGGACGCATCGCGCTGGACAACCAGACGCTTCAAGATGCCGCGGACGAATTTGCGCGCTACAGCGATGTGCGCATCGTCGTCGATCCGGCGGTGGCGAATCGAACCGTAACCGGTTTGTTTGCCTCGAATGATCCGGTCGGTTTTGCCAAGGCTGCCGCCGCGGTCCTCAAGCTCCAGGTCGAGGTCAACAACAGCGAAGTACGCATATCCGGTCGATCGGATGCGACGACTGTAGGGAAATCGTGAAAGCGCCCGTCAGCTAATTGGGTTTCAAAAAGAGGGCGCAATCTCCGCAGGGGCGCGGAACAGGGGGGCACGTGAAGACCAGCGTCATCAGGGCAGCTGCGTTAAGCGCCGTATGCCTTGTTGGGTGCGTCTGGTGCCCGCCTGCGGCCGCGCAGGTCAGGCAGTTCGACGTTCCGTCCGGCGACGCCGCAAAGTCGGTGATCGAGTTTGCGCGCCAGGCGGGAGTCGAGATCATCGCGCCTGGCATAATCCTCAACGGCATTACCACCCCTGCGGTCAAAGGTTCTTACGACGTCATTGCCGCTCTCGAATTGATGCTCAAGGGGACTGACTTGGTTGTCAGTCGTTCGCAGGACGGGATCGTGATGATCTCGCCGCACGAAACCAAGAAGCAAGAGGAGCGGGAAGGTATGCTAAGGGAAACAAAGAACTCGGTATCGATATTGGCCTTGCTGTTCGGCGCCGCCGCGGGAGTTCCGGCGGCCGCCCAGAGCGCCAGCGATACCGCCACCATGGAAACGGTGACGGTCACGGGCTTCCGGGCCTCGCTGGCTTCGGCGCTGGACTTGAAGCAGAAATCGAACCTGATCATGGAGTCGGTCGTTGCCGAAGACATCGGCAAGATGCCCGACCAGGACGTGGCGGAATCGCTGCAGCGCCTGCCCGGCGTGCAGATCAACCGCGACCAGGGCAAAGGCAGCACCGTTTTGATCAACGGCCTACGCCAGAATCTCATCACCCTCAACGGCGATATCTTCCTGACCGGCAAGGAATTCTACACCTACGGCGAAGCCTCGGGCGGCGGCTCCGGCGGCAATATCCAGTACGACTCGCTGTCGACCATTCCGAGCGAGGAAATCGGCGGCGTCGACGTCTACAAGAGCCCCAACGCGTCGCTGACCGAAGGCGGCATGGGCGGTATTCTCAATCTCAAGACCCGCGATCCGCTGACGTCGCCGGATGGCCTTTCGGTCACCGCCAACGTGCGCGGAACCTCGACCAGCTATCAGTCGTTGGCCCGTACGACGCCGAACGCGACGATCGTGGCTTCGTACAAACTGTCGAGCACGTTTGCGATCACCGGCAGCGTCTCCTACGACGACGTGACCACGATGACCAAAGAGATGGAGGCCTACAACCGTCAGCCATGGGTCATCACCAAGGACGCCGTCAGCCACTACAACGGTGTCGGCCCGCTCAACGCTTCCGACGGCGAAACCACCATTGGCACGAAGTACCTGCTGCCGGAATACATGTATTGGAGCAACGTCGTCGACCAGGGCAAGACGATCGGTGCCACGGTCGGCGCGACATGGGCTCCCAGCGATGCGATCACCACCAGCGTGGTCTGGTTCTTCACCCACAATTGGGACCGGACCACCAACTTCTCGAACAAGCTCGGCTTCAACGGCTCAGGTTCGAGCTCGGGCACTCCGGGCGCTGGCCCGCCGGGCATTGATGCTGATCTTCCGTACACGATCGACTCGGACGGTACCGTGACATCGGGGACGTTCTATCTGCAGGGTTCGGAGACGTCGACCCTGGTCACGGTCTACAACTCGGACGCCAACAATCTGCAATGGCACACGTCGTTTGACAGCGGGGGCCCGCTCACCGGCACCTTCGATGTCGCTTACTCGCGCGCGACGTCAAACTTGAGCGCCGCGCAGCAGGACATCGAGCACGGCTACTATCTGCCGCAGGCCGGCTATGCTCCGGGTACGCCGCAGTTGAAGGCTCCGGGCTGCAACAACTTCTCGCCCAGTTGCACCGACGGCAATCCTGCGATCCAGGTGCAATACACCAATGGCGGCAGTTCCGGTTTGCCCACCGCGAAGTTCATCGGCGCCTACGCGGACGTACTGTCGAATCCGGCCTATGCTCTGTTCAAGTCGGCCTGGGGCTGGGACAACAAGTCGAAGCAGGAGCAGGACGCCATCAGAGGCGCATTGGTCTACAAGCCCAAATTCCTGGCGGGCGTCGACGGTAGCATCACCGGCGGTTTCCGCCTCGCCAAGCGCGACATCTGGCAGACCTTCGGCCGTTACCTGATCCCCGGCTATGACGTGAACGGCAATCTCATCCAGAATTGCTGCTACGCGCAAGGCAACGGGCCAGGGCTCTACTATCAGGATCCGGGCTACGCGGCCATTCCGTTCTCGACTGCAACGTCCAGTCCGAATTTGGCACTCACCGTCAACAACTTCATGTTCGGCAGCATGATCGTGAAGAACCCGGTCACCGGCGGTATGCAAAGTCCGGCGACCTTCCTCAACACGATCTGGAAGACCGCATCGTATGTGCCAGGCGTGAATGGCGTTCCGGCGGGCAAACCGTCTGCTGTGGTCGTGAACGGGCAGATCATTGCGTGCCAGGGTGCTGCACAACCGGCTGCGTGCGCAGTCCCCGCTGCGACCGCGTTGCCCACGTCCGCTAGCTCGCAAGGGTTCTACCCCGACACGTTGAGTTCATTTAACGTGCACGAGAGCACCGACGCCTTCTACTTGATGACGGACCTCGGCAACAAGGACAAGGGGTTCCACATCAATGCGGGTGTTCGCGTCGTCTTCACCAATCAGATCGTGAAAGGTGCGACGTCGGCGCCGACCGTGTATTCCTACGGTACGGCCACCTGGAACGGCGTGAACAGCAACAACGTGCCGTTCACCGCAGGGCACTACACGGTCGACGTCCTGCCGTCGTTGAACATCTCGTTCTTCCCCACCGACGATCAGATCATCCGCTTGGCGGCAGCGCGGGTGATGTCGCCGGCGGATCTGTTCAACCTCGGCCTCGGCCAATCCTACAACTTCACGCGCGAAACCGGCGGCCGCATCAACATCCACACTGGCGTGGCTGACGGCTTCAAGTTCGCGACCGGCACTTCGGGCAACCCGAGTCTGGATCCGTATCGCGCGACGCAGTTCAACCTCGTGTGGGAGGACTATTTCGCGCCGCAAGCGTTGGTCAGCGTCGACGGCTTCTATAAGCAGGTTGAAAGCTTCGAAGTGAACCAGCAAGTGCCCACGCCGGTGATGGACGACTTCGGCGGCACGACAGGCCCGATCACAATGCCGGTCAACGGCGGTCACGGCCAGATCTACGGCCTCGAATTCGCGGGGCAGTATGTGCTCGACATCGGCCTCGGCATCGCGGCCAACTATACCTATACCCAGTCCGAATCGGTCCTAACCACCAACTGGAACAAGCACTTGCCGATCCCGGGCGTGGCCGCTCATGCTGCGAGTGTCACGGTGTTCTACGAGAATTATGGGTTCGACGCGCGTATGTCGTACTCATGGCGTAGCAGCACTGTGAACGGCACCATCTTCGGACCGACATTCCAGCCCACCGACACGACCAACAGTACAACGCCAACCTACGGCGTCTTCACGGCGCCGATCGGCCAGCTCGATGCTCAGGTGCTGTACAACTTCACCGATTACCTGAGCGCCTATGTGGGGGCCCAGAACCTGACCAACGAGGCCAGCCACATGTATATGCAGTTCAAGAACCAGCCGTTCATCTATGACAACACCGGCACGCGCTACTTCTTCGGCGTGAGGGTGCGGTACTAACCTTCAAGGGCGGATGGCTTATCTTCCCTGGTGTCCATCCCGGCGTAGAGAGAGAGGCGACGGCATGTCCGTCGCCTCTTTCGTTGGCGGGATGGTTGCGCCGGTCGTCCGGTCCCTCCGGAATCGCCGAAGCTGCGACAACTTCAGCTTCCTACGGCAGGGGCCGGGTGGATAACCTGTTGAAAGCTCACATCTAGGGGGCGCCGGAATCGAGCGCCAGCACGGCGTAGGTCGCCAGCCAGTGCTCGCCCATGTAATTGCCCGCGACGTGCGGCAGGGCGGCCGCGAGGTGCTGCTTTGCCGCCTCGCGCAGGACACGCTTGCGCCCATCGCCGCGGACGGCACCGGCCAGCGACGCCATGCACCAGGCGCGGCTGAGATTCAGCCCGTCGAGATGGGCGATCTTGCCGTCGGCGCGGTCGCTGACGATGGCGGGCCGCAACAGCGCCTTGGGCTCTCCGCGCGCGAGTTCCGGGAGGAACGCGGCGAACCAGTCGGCAAACGGCTGCGGCGGCAGCAGGCGGCGCAGACACTCCGCCTCGACCAGCGTCGGCGACAGGAAGTCGTCGCCGCCCGGCTCCCAGGCCGGCGCGTCGCGATCGCGCCCGAACCAGGCGGACGCGCGGTCGGTCATGAGGCGCCGCAACCGCGCATTCTTGGCGATCGCCGCATACTCGGCGGCAAGCGCGAGCGCCAGCGCCGTGTTGGCGTGCGTGCCGGCGCGCACCGGATAGGTGAGCTTCGGCAGATAAGCCGCCAAGCGTTTGACGAACGCCTCCTCCAGAGGCCTGAGCGCCTCCGACCAGGGTTGCGCCGTCGCGTCGCGTCGCAATTCGGCCGCCAGCATCAGCAGCCACGCCCAGCCGTAGGGGCGCTCGAATCCGCCGCTCAAGGGGCGGGAAAGATAGGCCAGCTCGCCCGCGACGTTGGGGCCGGTGAAGGCCGCGTCGAAGCGGCGGGAGATGGCGGCGGCCGACGGGGCCTCGGGAAACCGCCGGCGCAGCCGCGCCAGCATCCAGTAGGAGTGAACGCAACTGTGCCAGTCGAAGCTGCCGTAGAAGATGGGATGCAGCTGGCGCGGCGTCCGGGCGTCGGCCGTCCGGTTGAGGACGTGATCGAGCTTGTTGGGGAACTCGCGGGTGACGTGCCCGAGCGCGATGGTCGCGTAGCGGTCGGCGAGGGCGGCATCGAGGCGGGTGTCGGCCATGGCGGTCAGCGGCGGTAGACGAACAGGGCCATCATCAACGTGTTGCAGAGCAGCAGCAGGAAGGCGGTCGGCGCCTGCACCTTGATCACGGCGTGGCGGTCGCGCAGTTCCAGCACGGCGGCGGGCACGATGTTGAAATTGGCGGCCATGGGC
>Ga0335082_10002997_pt1 | contig 18262 bp, 16 predicted proteins | sample Lox_Sample_41_FD_206718 | JGI IMG/M metagenome (GOLD analysis project Ga0335082, IMG submission 206718) | Soil microbial communities from Loxahatchee National Wildlife Refuge, Florida, United States - Lox_Sample_4.1 | ecosystem: Environmental > Terrestrial > Soil > Wetlands | place: USA... | reverse complement strand
AGACCGTGCTGCTGCGCCTGCTGCGCGGCACCGGTCCCGACGGCCTCGCCGGCATCCCGGAGCGATCGCCGGACGGCGTGCTGGTGCGCCCGCTGCTGCGCATCCCGCGCGAGGCGCTGCGCCGTTACGCCGAGACGCACGGGCTCGGCTGGCGCGAGGACTCGTCGAACGCGTCGCCGCGCTACGCGCGCAACCGCCTGCGCGCGCGCTGGATCCCCGGGCTGGCCGCGGACTTCAACCCGCGCCTGCTCAGGGTTCTCGCCGATCTGGCCGAAGCGCAGCGACGGGACACGGAGTGGATTGCGACCGCGGTGACGCGGGAGGCGGATGCGCGCTTCTCGCGTGAGGGAGCATGGCTGCGCATCGACGCGACGGGCTGGACGTGGCTGCCCGAGGCGCTGGCCAGACGCCTCGCGCGCGAGGCGCTGGTGCGGAGCGGCGCGGGGCGGCACGCAACCCGCGCGCATCTCGAACGCATTCAGCGCTTCCTGTGCGCGGCGCGCACCGGCAAGGTGCTCGAGTTGCCGGTGGGACTTCGCCTCGTGCGCGAGCGGCAGGGCTACCGACTCGGCCCGTCGGTTTCGCCCGAGGGTGCGTGCTAGAGTCGGGCTCGTTGTCGAAAAATCCGCGCTCGGGCGCCGGGTTCCGCACGCCGACGGCCGCGCCGCTCGAAGCTCGCAGCCGGATTCGCGTTCACTCTTTCCATCGCTCGGAACATCGCTCGCTCTCAGGGGGTCGGATCCGCATCCGTCGCTTGGCACAGGAGCCCAGGTGAACCAGCAGTTCTACCGGAACATGGCGCTGTGGGTGGTCATCCTCGTGATGATCCTCCTGCTGGTGACGATGCTCCGGCAGGGTCAGCAGGCACCGGCCGAGCTGGTCTACAGCGAGTTCGAGCGCCGGGTCGACTCGGGCGAAGTCGAGAAGGTGCTGATCGAGGAGAACCACATCGAGGTCACCCTCAAGGACGGCCAGGTGCGCAACACCTACGCGCCGGTGCTGTCGGGTGAAATGGTCGAGCGGCTGCGCACGAAGGGCGTCGAGATCGCCGCCCAGCCGAAGCCCGAAGCGAGCTTCTGGCGCCAGATGCTGATCATGTGGTTCCCGATGATCCTGATCGTCGGTCTCTGGATCGTCTTCATCCGCCAGATGCAGGCGGGCGGCGGCAAGGCCATGAGCTTCGGGAAGTCGCGCGCGCGGCTCCTCACCGAGAACCAGCAGCGCATGACCTTCGAGGACGTGGCGGGCGTCGAGGAGTCGAAGGTCGAGCTCGAGGAGATCATCGCCTTCCTGCGCGAGCCGAAGAAGTTCACGCGCCTCGGCGGGCGCATCCCGAAGGGCGTGCTGCTGATCGGACCGCCGGGCACGGGCAAGACGCTGCTTGCGCGCGCGGTCGCCGGCGAAGCCGGCGTGCCCTTCTTCTCGATCTCCGGCTCCGACTTCGTCGAGATGTTCGTCGGCGTCGGCGCCTCGCGCGTGCGCGATCTCTTCCTCCAGGGCAAGAAGAACGCGCCCTGCATCATCTTCATCGACGAGATCGACGCGGTCGGTCGCCACCGCGGCGCCGGCCTCGGCGGCGGTCACGACGAGCGCGAGCAGACCCTGAACCAGCTCCTCGTCGAGATGGACGGCTTCGAGAGCAACGAGGGCGTGATCATGATCGCGGCCACCAACCGGCCGGACGTGCTCGACCCGGCGCTGCTCCGGCCCGGACGCTTCGACCGGCGCGTGGTCGTACCGCGGCCCGATCTGCGCGGGCGTCTCGCGATCCTGAAGGTCCACACCAAGCGCGTGAACCTCGCGAGCGACGTCGACCTCGAGGTGATCGCGCGCGGCACGCCCGGCTTCGTCGGCGCCGATCTGCAGAACCTGGTCAACGAGGCGGCGCTGCTCGCGGCGCGCCGCGACGCGCAGCAGGTCCACCGCATCGACTTCGAGAACGCGAAGGACAAGGTCATCCTCGGCACCGAGCGCAAGAGCCTGATCATGAGCGAGGAGGACCGTCGCGCGACGGCCTACCACGAGGCGGGGCACGCGCTCGTCGCGCTGCTCTCGCCGCACGCCGATCCGGTGCACAAGGTCACGATCATCCCGCGCGGCATGGCGCTCGGCGTCACCTGGACGATGCCGGTCGAGGACCGCTACGGCCTGAACCGCGACCAGATCGTGGCCCAGATCCGCCACGCGATGGGCGGCCGCGCGGCCGAGGACGTGGTCTTCGGCCAGTTCAGCACGGGCGCCGCCAACGACCTCAAGCAGGCGACGCAGCTCGCGCGTCGCATGGTCTGCTCCTACGGCATGAGCGACCGCATCGGGCCGGTCTCCTTCGCGGAGGACGAGCACGACGTCTTCCTCGGCCGCGACTTCGTGCAGCGCAAGGACTACAGCGAGAAGAAGGCCGAGGAGATCGACGAGGAGGTGTCGCGCCTCCTGCGCTCCCTCTACGCCGAGGCGCGTCAGCTGCTCGCCGACCACCGCGACGCGCTCGACCGCATCAGCACGGCGCTACTCGAGCGCGAGACGCTCGAGTCCGAGGAGCTGAAGCTGCTCGTCGAGGGCAAGCCGCTGCCGGCGCTGCCGCGGCCGGCCACGACGGCCAAGACGGATTCCCACCCCCCGCGCGAGCGCGCTCCGGCGGGAGCCTCGGGCGGATTCCGAGGAGACAAGCTTCCCGACCCGGAGCCGGTGCCCGGATAGGAGGGGGCGTGGAGCCGTCGGCGCTCTTCCGGCGCGATCGCGCCACGATCCTCGGGGTTCTCAACGTCACTCCCGACTCCTTTTCGGACGGCGGGCGGCTGTGGCGCGGCGCGCGCGCAGACGTGGCAGCCGCGGTCGATGCGGCCGCGGCGCTGCTTCGCGACGGCGCGCACGCGCTCGACGTTGGCGGCGAGTCGACGCGCCCGGGCGCGCGGGAGGTCGCGGCCGGCGAAGAGGCCTCGCGCGTGGCTCCGGTGATCGAGGCGCTCGCCAAGCGCTTCGACGCCCCGATCTCGGTCGACACGCGCAAGCACGAGGTGGCGCAGGCCGCGCTCGACGCGGGTGCCTGCTGGGTGAACGACGTATCGGGGCTGCGCCACGATCCGGCGCTCGCCGATGTCGTCGCGCGCGCGCGGGCCGGGCTGATCCTCGGCCACCTGCGGGGCGCGCCGGAGACGATGCAGCACGACATCCACTTCGACGACGTGCTGCGCGAGGTCGGCGACGAGCTCGAGGCGTCGGCCCGCGCCGCCGAGGCGGCCGGCGTCGCGCGCGCGCGCCTCGCGGTCGACCCGGGCCTCGGTTTCGGGAAGCGGGGCGAACACAATCTGGTGCTGCTCGCGCGCGCCGGCGAGCTGCGCGCGCGCACGGGACTCCCGCTGCTCGTCGGTCCCTCGCGCAAGCGCTTCCTCGGCGAGCTCGTCGGCGGCGAGCCCCACCATCGCGACGCCGCGAGCGCGGCGGCCTGCGCGGTCGCGGTCTTCGCGGGCGCGGACGCGGTGCGCGTCCACGACGTCGCGGGCGCCGCGCAGGCGGTGGCGGTGGCCTTCGCCCTGCGCGAGGCGCGCGGGGAGGGCCGCGCATGATCGAGACCCTCTGGGCGCTCGGCGGCGAGCTGTGGGACTACCTGGTCGCGAACTTCGATCCCGCGCGCGATCTCGTCGACATCGCGCTGGTCACGATCGGCATCTACTACCTGCTGCTGCTGATCCGCGGCACGCGCGCGGTGCAGATCGTCGTCGGCCTGATCGTGCTCTTCGCGCTCTACCTGGCCTCGCAGCTCTTCCAGCTCGTGACGCTCGAGCTCGTGCTCGGAAACTTCCTCCAGTGGGGGATCATCATCATCATCGTCCTCTTCCAGCAGGACATCCGGCGCGGGCTCGCGCGCGTAGGCCGCGGCTTCTTTCCCTCCGTCGCGGCGCAGCAGGAGTCGCAGATGCTGGAGGAGCTCGTGCGCGCCGCGCAGACGCTGGCGCAGCGCAAGGTCGGCGCCTTGATCGTGCTCGAGCGCGAGAACCACCTCGGCGAGCAGATCGAGACCGGCTGCGCGCTCGACGCCGCGGTCTCGAAGGACCTGCTGGTGTCGCTCTTCATGCCGTACTCGCCGCTCCACGACGGCGCTGCTGTCGTCGAGGGCGGACGCATCGCCTACGCCGGCTGCATCCTGCCGCTGACCTTGCGCGAGGACCTGCCCGAGGGCGTCGGCACGCGACACCGCGCCGCGGTCGGCGTGACCGAGGAGACCGACGCCGTGGTCGTGGTGGTATCGGAGGAGACGGGCACGATCTCGGTCGTGCTCGGCGGGGAGATGCTCCAGGGCCTCGATGCGCCGCGGCTCCGCGCGGTGCTGCGCGACATCCTGTCGGGCGCGCGCGGCGACCTCCGCCACCTCGGCGAGCTGCGCGCGGAGCCGGGGCCGGAGGGCGCCGAGAGCGCGCCGTCCGCCGCGCGAGCCGAGTCGCGCGCGGACGCGGGACTGCGCACGGCCGGCTAGCGGGCAATCGGGGAGGGGATGCGCATCCGCTTCGGGACCTTGCTGCTCTCGGCTGCGATCGCGCTCGTGCTGTGGGGTATGGCGCACGGCACCTCGCGCATCGACCGCGGCGTCGACATCCCCGTGATCTTCGACGGCGTACCCGACGACCTCGTGATCGTGGGGCAGAGCGTCGACAAGGTGAATCTGCGCCTGCTCGGCAGCCGCGCCGCGCTCCGGAACGTGAGCCCGGACCGGCTCGAATACCGCGTCGACGTCGCGGGGGCGAAGCCCGGACACGCGGTCTACGAGGTCGACCCCTCGCGCATCGAGCTGCCGCGCGGCGTCCGGACCGTCTCCCGCTCGCCGGCTGCGATCGAAGTGGACTTCGAGCACCGGGGCCGCAAGGCGGTCGACGTGAAGGCGGACGTCCAGGGAGACCCCGCCTCGGGCTTCCGCGTCGGCGCGATCGCGGTGGATCCACCGCGCGTCTGGCTGGTGGGCGCGCGCGGCGAGGTGATGCGGGTCTCGCAGGTCGAGACCGAGCCGATCGACGTGGCGAACCTCCAGACTCCGATCGAGCGCAAGGTGCGCCTCGCCGTCGCGGAGCAGCATGTGTGGCCGGAGGAGGACGGCCCGGTCACCGTTCGCATCGGGATCGAGCCGGCGCCCGTGTCGGCCGAAGAGAGTGCGGCGCCTGCGCCAGGCGCCAGCCCGCGGAGTCGACGATGAGTCAGAAGCAGCGCCTCTTCGGCACGGACGGCGTCCGCGGCCGCGCCAACGACCACCCCATGACCGCGGAGATCGCGCTCTCGCTCGGCCAGGCCGTGGCCTACGTGTTCGCCCGCTCGGACGAGCGTCCGCGCATCATCATCGGCAAGGACACCCGGCTCTCCGGCTACCTCTTCGAGGACGCGCTCGCGGCCGGCATCTGCTCGATGGGCGTGGACGTGATGCAGGTCGGACCCATGCCGACTCCCGGCATGGCCTTCCTGACGGTCGACATGCGCTGCGCCGCCGGCGTGATGATCTCCGCCAGCCACAATGCCTACACCGACAACGGCATCAAGTTCTTCTCGCGCGACGGCTTCAAGCTGCCCGACGAGATCGAGGACCGGATCGAGACGCTGCTCGGCTCCTCCGAGCTCGCGAACGGCCGCGCCTCGGCGGAGCGCATCGGGCGCGCGCGCCGCATCGACGACGTCGAGGGACGCTACGTCGTGTTCCTGAAGAAGACCTTCCCGCGAGAACTCTCGCTCGACGGGATCCGCATCGTGCTCGACTGCGCGCACGGCGCCGCCTACAAGGTCGGTCCCACCGTGCTCGAGGAGCTCGGCGGCGAGGTGTTCACGCTCGGCGTGCAGCCGAACGGCCGCAACATCAACGACGAGTGCGGCTCGCTCCACCCGGAGAAGACCGCCGCGCGCGTGCGCGAGCTGCGCGCCGACGCGGGCGTCGCGCTCGACGGCGACGCCGACCGCTGCGTGATGGTCGACGAGCGCGGCCACGCGATCGACGGCGATGCGCTGCTGGCACTCCTCGCCGAGGACGCGGTCGAGCGAGGCGCGCTGAAGGGCGGGAAGGTCGTCGCGACCGTGATGAGCAACCTCGGCCTCGAGCAGGCGCTCGAGCGCCGCGGTGTCGGGCTCGTGCGGACGGCGGTCGGCGACCGCTACGTGGTCGAGGCGATGCGCGCGGGCGGCTACAACCTCGGCGGCGAGCAGTCGGGCCACGTGGTCTTCCTCGACCACAACACCACCGGAGACGGCCTCATCACCGCGCTGAAGGTGCTCGCGATCGCGCGCCGCCGCGACCGCACGCTCTCGGAGCTCTGCGCCGGATTCGAGCGCTTCCCCCAGGTGCTCGTCAACGTGAAGGTCGCGCACAAGAAGCCGATCGACGCGCTGCCCGACGTGGCGGAGGCGGTCAGTCGCATCGAGGCGGCGCTCGGCAAGCGCGGCCGCGTGCTGATCCGCTATAGCGGGACCGAACCGAAGGCGCGCGTGATGGTCGAGGGGGAGGACGAGTCGACGGTGCGCGAGTACGCCGAAGAGCTCGCTGACCGCCTCGAGCGCAGCGTGGGGGGGAGAGCCTAGATGCGGACGTTCGTTCTGGAGCTCGATGCGTTGACGAGCCTGCGCGAGGCGGCGTCCGCCTCGGAGGTGGATCTCGCGGCCGCCGCGACCCTGGCCGAGCTCGCCGGCGTGGACGCCGTGCGGCTCGGCGTGAACCTCGATCTGAAGCCGGTGCGCGAGGAGGATCTGCGCGACGCGCGGCGCGCCGCGCGAAGGCTCGAGCTGCGCATGCCGCCGCTCGCGCGCCTGATGGAGCTCTCGCTCGCGCTGCGGCCGGATCGCGTGCTGCTCGCGGCCGACGGACGCGAGGGGCGCGCCGCCGCGAGCCCGCTCGATCTGCGCGGCGAGGCGTCGGTGGCGCCGGTCGTGCGGAGCCTCTCCGAGGCCGGTATCGCGGTCGGCGCGCTGATCGCTCCGGGCGTCGAGGCGGTGAAGCGCGCCCACGCGGAAGGGCTCGCGCGCGTCGAGCTATACACCGGCGCGCTGACGGATCTGCCGGCCGCCGAGCGGCGCAGCGCGCTCTCGCAGCTCTCGGACGCCGCGCGGCTCGCCGCGAAGCTCGGCATCGAGGTCGGCGTCGCGGGCGGCCTCGGCTACCGCAGCCTGCGCGAGGTGCTCGAGTCGGTGCCCGCGGCCGAGCGCGTCGCGGTCGGACGCTCGGCGCTCGCGCGCTCGCTGCTGGTCGGCCTCGACCAGGCGCTGCGCGATCTGCGCGCGCTCGCGGCGTGACGGGCGGCGTGACGCGCGCGGCATGGCCGCTCGTCGGCTCGGCGCGCATGCGCGCGCTCGACCGACACACGATCGAGACGCTCGGCGTGCCGGGCGAGATCCTGATGGAGAGTGCGGGCCGGGCGGTCGCCGAGGCGGCGCTCGCGCTGCGCGGGCCCGGCGCGCCGATCCACGTGCTCTGCGGCGCCGGCAACAACGGCGGCGACGGCCTGGTGGCGGCGCGCCATCTGCACCTCGTCGGCGCGCCCGTACGCGTCTCGATGCTCGTCGAAGGCAAGGAGCTTCGCGGCGACGCGGCCGCGAACTGGCGGCGCGCGCGCGACGCGGGGGTCGCGATCGAGAGCGGAGTGTTCCGCGCGCCGGCCGGCGGGATCGTGATCGACGCGATCTTCGGGACCGGACTCGCGCGAGACGTAGACGGTCCCGCGGCCGACGCGATCCGCAATCTCGACGCCGCGCGCAGCGCGGGCTCGGGCGCGCTGAAGGTGCTGGCGGTCGACCTGCCATCGGGTCTCTGCGCAGACACCGGGCAGGAGCGGGGCGTCTGCGTGCAGGCCGACGTCACGCTGACCCTGGGTCTCCCGAAGCTCGGCCTCGTGCTCGAGCCCGGGCGCACGCGCGCGGGTCGCATCCTGGTCGCGCGGATCGGCATCGCGGACGAGGCGCCGGGAGTCGTGCACGACGCCTGGCTCTGGACGCGCGCGGGCGCGGCGGCGCACCTGCCGGCGCGACCGGCCGCCGGTCACAAGGGCACGTTCGGCCACGCGCTGGTCGTCGCGGGATCGGAGGGCAAGACCGGCGCCGCGACCCTCGCGGCGCTCGGCGCGGCGAGGGTCGGCACCGGCCTCGTCACCGTCGGGTGCCCGGCCGGGCTCAACGACATCCTCGAGATCAAGCTGACCGAGGCGATGACCGCGCCGCTGCCCGACACGAGCGCGCGTGGGCTCGCCGCGGCGGCCGAGCCGGCGATCCTGGCGCTCGCGCAGGCCCGCGATGCCGTGGGTCTCGGGCCCGGCATCGGTCGCGACGCGGAGGTTCGAGGGCTGGTGCGCGCGCTCGCCAAGCGGATCGAGCAGCCGCTCGCGCTCGACGCCGACGCGATCCTCGCGTTCGAGGGCGAGCCCGCGCTGCTCAAGGCGCGGCGCGCCCCGACCGTCCTCACGCCGCATCCGGGGGAGGCGGCGGCACTGCTTGGATGCACGGCGGCCGAGATCAACGCGGATCGGCCGGCCGCGGCGCGGCGGCTCGCGGCCGAGACCGGCGCGGTCGCGCTGCTGAAGGGCGCAGCCACGATCGCCGCGACGCCGGACGGCCGCCTCGTCGTGAACCCGACCGGCGGACCCGCGCTCGGATCCGGCGGCACGGGCGACGTGCTCCTCGGCATGCTGACGGGCCTTCTGGCGCAGGGCGTGCCTGCGCCGGATGCGGCGGCGCTCGCGGCCTACGTGCACGGCGCCGCGGGCGACGCGTGGTCGCGTCGGTCGGGCGACGCGGGCCTGCTGGCCGGCGATCTCGCCGCTGCGCTGCCCGAGGTGATCGCCTCGCTGCGCTGCGAGGCCTGCGGCTCCGCGGGCGCTAACTCCCTTGTGGCTGCGTTCCCCGAGCCCTGAGGCGACGCAGGCCGCGGGGCGCCTGCTCGGTGAGGTGCTGCGCTCGGCGCGCGACGCAGGGGTCGTTGCGCTGGTCGGGGAGCTCGGCGCCGGGAAGACCGTCTTCGCGAAGGGCCTCGCGGCCGGCCTCGGCATCGACCCCCGCGCGCTCGCGAGCCCGACCTTCACCTTGGTGCACGAGCACTGCGCGCCGGATGGGCGTCGCCTCGCGCACGTCGACTGCTATCGCCTGCGGAGCGCGGCCGAGCTCGAAGCCGCGGGCTTCCTCGATCTGCTCGCTCCCGGCGTGGTCGCCCTGGTCGAGTGGGGAGACCGCTTTCCGGACGCGCTGCCCGCCGACCATCTGCGCATCCAGCTCGCCCGGGTGCCGGGGCGGGACTCGCAACGGCGACTTTCCGCGGTAGTTTCCGGACCCGCCGCGGAGGCCTGGCTCGAGCGCTGGCACGATGCGCTGCGCCGGCACGCCGCGGAGTCACACGCGCAGTCGAACGCGCGCTTGGAGCTGGTCCCGGACGGGCAGGCCTGAGCGCGGCGCACGGGAGTTTCCAAGCGTGGCCCTGGTGGTCCAGAAGTACGGCGGGACGAGCGTCGGGAACCCCGAGCGCATCCGGAACGTCGCGAAGCGCGTCGTCGAGACGGTGCGCGCGGGCAACCAGGTCGCGGTCGTCGTGTCGGCGATGTCGGGTGAGACCGACGCGCTCGTCGCGCTCGCGCGCGAGCTCGGTGGCGACGAACCCGACCCGCGCGAGTACGACGTGCTCGTCTCGACCGGCGAGCAGAAGACGATCGCGCTCGTGGCGATGGCGATCCAGCGGCTCGGGCTGCCGGCGCGCTCGTTCACCGGCGCGCAGATGGGCATGCGCACCGACACCGCGCACACGCGCGCGCGCATCGAGAGCATCGACCGCGACGTGCTGCTCGAGGCGCTGCGCGGCGGATCGGTCGCCGTGATCGCGGGCTTCCAGGGCATCGACGACGCCGGCAACATCACGACGCTCGGCCGCGGCGGCTCCGACACCTCCGCCGTGGCGGTCGCGGCGGCGATCGGCGCGGACCTCTGCGAGATCTACACCGACGTGACGGGCGTCTTCACGACCGATCCGAATCTCGTGCCCGCCGCGCGCAAGCTCGAGCGCATCTCGCTCGAGGAGATGATCGAGATGGCGAGCCTCGGCGCGAAGGTGCTGCAGATCCGGTCGGTGCGCTTCGCGATGAGCTACGGCGTGCGCCTGCACGTGCGCTCGTCGTTCGTGCCCGACGAGGGGACCTGGGTGGTTCCGGAGGAGGAAGTGATGGAGCGGCTGGTGGTCTCGGGGGTCACCTACAACCGCAACGAGGCCAAGATCCGCGTGCGCGGCGTGAAGGACGTGCCGGGCGTCGCGGCGCGATTGTTCACGCCGCTCTCCGATCAGGGCATCGTCGTCGACATGATCATCCAGAACCTGTCGCAGGATGGCACCACCGATCTCACGTTCACAGTGCCGCGCGGCGAGTACAAGCGTTCGCTCGCGATCGCGCAGCGCACGGCGTCGGAGCTCGGCGCGGAGGTCGAGGGCGACACCGCGATCGCGAAGGTCTCGATCGTGGGCCTCGGCATGAAGGACCACGCGGGCGTCGCGTCGCGCATGTTCCAGGTGCTCGCGGACCACGGCATCAACATCCAGCTCATCTCCACCAGCGAGATCAAGGTCTCGGTCGTGATCGAGGAGCGACACACGGACGAAGCGGTGCGCGCGCTGCACGCCGCCTTCCTCGAGGCGGGCGCGTCGGCGCCGCAGGCGGAGCGCTAGTGACCGCCGCGCCGCGACCGGCTGCCGCCGGCGCCGCGCAGGCCGCGCTCCTTCTCGCGGCGTTGCTCTTCGTCTCGGCCTGGCCGGCGGACCGCCGCCCGATCGCCGCGTGCGCCGCGCCGGCCGAACGCAGTGCGGACCGGGGCTGGACGCGTTCGGTCTCGTGCGCGGGCGGCCCCGCGCTGAGGGGTCCGGCGCGGCTCCTCTACGGGCAGGCGCTCGACCCGAACCGCGCCGACGCCGCGAGCCTCGAGGTGCTCCCAGGCATCGGTGCGACCCGCGCGCAGGCCATCCTCGAAGCACGCGCGCAGCGTCCCTTCGCCAGTGTCGGAGAGCTCGGCCGCGTGCCCGGGATCGGAGCCACGACGCTCGCCCGCATCGCGCCGTACCTCGCGGTAGAGCCCGAGGGCCGCGGGCGCGCAGCGTCCGGCGATCCGGAACGTTAGGCTCGGCGGCACCCTTTCGCGCGGAGGTCTCTTGGCGGCTGGCCTGCTCCGACGCGCCCGCAGCTTCCTGGCGGTCGAGCTCTGGAGCGCGCAGCCCCAACAGCGCGCGCGCCGCTCTGCGCTGCGCTTCCTCCAGTTCTCGATGATGGTGGTCGAGGGCTTCGTGCGCGACCGCCTGCTGCTGCGGGCGTCGGCGCTCGCCTACTTCACGGTGCTCTCGGTAGTGCCGCTGCTCGCGGTCGCGGTCTCGATCGCGGGCTCGGTCGGCGTCGGGACCGAGTCGTTCGTCGACTGGGTCGTCCACACCTTCGCCGCCGGCAGCCCCGGCACGCAGGCCGACATCCTGAGCATGGTGCGGAACGCGAACTTCGCGGGCCTCGGCACCGCCGGCGCAGCCGTGCTGCTCTTCACCACGCTCTTCGCAATCAGCAACGTCGAGAGCGCCTTCAACAGCATCTGGGGCGTGGCCGAGGCGCGGAGCTGGAGCCGCCGCTTCGCCGACTACCTGGCCGTGATCGTCGTGGGCCCCGTGATCGGCGGCCTCGCGCTCTCGCTCAGCACGACGATGCACAGCCCGTGGCTGCAGGAGCGGCTGCTACAAGTGCCGCCCTTCGCCTTGCTCTATCACTTCGGCCTCGCGCAGGTCCCGACCGTGATCCTGTGCGTGACCTTCGGAGTCCTCTACGCCTTCCTGCCCAACACGCGTGTGCGCTGGACCTCGGCCGCGATCGGCGGCGTGGTCGCGGGCGTGCTGACGGTCGGAGCGCAGCACCTCTACCTCGATCTCAGCGTCGGCGTGGCGCGCGCGAACCTCTTCTTCGGCAGCTTCGCCGCGCTGCCACTCCTCTTTGCCTGGATCTACGTGCTGTGGGCCGTCGTGCTCTTCGGCGCGGAGATCGCCTTCGCGCACCAGAACGTGGCGCACTACCGCCGCGAGGTGCGCGGCGAGCCCGCGAGTCCGGCCGAGCGCGAGGCGATCGGCCTGCGCATCGCGCTCGAGGTGGCGCGCCGCTTCCGCGACGGCGAGCCGGCGCTCGAGCCGGGCGCGATGTCGGACGCGCTCGGCGTGCCGGTCCGCACGGTGCGCGAGGTGGCGGACCGACTGCGCGCGTCCGGCATCCTGCTGATCGAGACGCGCGACGCGGGCGTCGAGTGCCTCCAGCTCGGGCGCCCGGCCGAGCGCATCGCGGTCATCGATCTGCTCTCCGCGCTGCGCGGAGGGCGCGAGCACCCCGGCGGCGACGCCCGCCAGGCGGAGGTCGTCGACGGCATGCTGCGCGAGCTCGAGCACGGCGCCGCGGAGGCGGCGCACGACCGCAGCCTGGCCCACCTGCTGGATGCCTTGCCGCCCGCGCTGCCCCGCGTTTGACCAGCTTTTGGGCGCTCTGTAGGGTCGCCCGCGTGCGGATCTACCTCGATCACAACGCCACCACGCCCGTGCGCGACGAGGTCGCGGACGCGATGGCGCACGCGCTGCGCGAGCGCTGGGGCAATCCCTCGAGCGTGCACGCAGAAGGCGCGGCGGCGCGCGCGGCGGTCGAGCGCGCGCGCGAGTCGGTCGCGACCTTGCTCGGCGTCCTGCCGCGCGAGGTGTTCTTCACGTCCGGCGCCAGCGAGGCGAACAACACGGCGCTGACGGCGTTCGCGGGCCACGACGCGTCGCGACGCCATGTGGTGACGACCTGCGTCGAGCACCCCTCGGTCGAGGCGCCGCTCGCCGCGCTCGAAGGGCAGGGGGTCCCGGTGACCCGCGTGCCGGTCGACCGCGAGGGCCTCGTCGATCTCGACGCGCTCGCAGGCGCGCTGACGAGCGAGACGACGCTGGTCTCGATCCTCTACGCGCACAACGAGACCGGTGTGCTCCAGCCGCTCGCGCGCATCGCATCCCTCGCGCACGCGCGTGGCGTGCCGCTGCACGCCGACGTGACGCAGGCGGTCGGCAAGCTGCCGCTCGACCTCGGAGAACTCGGCGTCGACCTCGCCTCTCTCTCCGCGCACAAGTTCGGCGGCCCGAAGGGTGTCGGCTGCCTGATCGCGCACGGCGGCGTCGACTTCGATCCGTTCCTTCGCGGCGGCGGACAGGAGCGCGGGCGCCGCGGCGGCACCGAGAACGTCCCCGGCATCGTGGGGCTCGGCGTCGCGTGCGAGCTCGCGCAGCGCGAGCTGCCGCAGCGTGGGCGCGAGCAGGCCGCGCTGCGCGATCGGCTGTGGGAGGGCATCGCCGCGAAGGTCCCCCGCGTGCATCGAAACGGCAGCGCGGAGCACGTGCTGCCGAACACGCTCTCGGTCCGGTTCTCCGGCGCGCCGGGTGACCTGCTGCTCCAGGCGCTCGATCTGGAGGGTGTCGCCGTATCGTCGGGCGCGGCCTGCGCGTCGGGGTCGATCGAGCCCTCGCGCGTGCTGCTCGCCTACGGGCTCGATCGCGACGAGGCGCGCGCGAGTTTGCGCCTCTCGGTCGGGCACGGCGTCGACGCCGCGCAGATCGATCACGTGCTCGCCCTGCTGCCGGATCTCGTGGCGCGGGCGCGCGCGGCGGAGCGTGCGTGAGCGCGGCACCGATCGCGGCGGGCGCTGCGCGCGAGCGCGTGGTCGTCGCGATGTCGGGCGGCGTCGACTCATCGGTGGCGGCGGCACTGCTCGTCGAGCGCGGCGCCGAGGCGATCGGCGTGACGCTCCACCTCGCGGGCAGCCGCTCGCGCTGCTGCTCGCTCGCGGACGCCGACGACGCGCGCCGCGTCGCGGAGCGGCTCGGCATGCGCTTCTACGTGGTCAACTACACCGACCGCTTCCGGCGCGAGGTGATGGAGGCCTTCGCCGACGAATATCTCGCGGGGCGCACGCCGATTCCGTGCACCACCTGCAACAAGAGCTTCAAGTTCGACTACCTGCTCGAGCGCGCGCACGTGCTCGGGGCGTCTCGCGTGGCGTCGGGGCACTACGCGCGGGTCGACGTCGACCCCGACACGGGATTGCGGCGCCTTCGCCGTGCGGCCGACGCGGCGAAGGACCAGACGTACTTCCTCTTCCAGCTCGACCAGGCGCAGCTCGCGGCGCTCGAGCTGCCTCTCGGCGAGCTCACCAAGGAAGAGGTGCGAGCGCGCGCTCGCGCGCTCGGGCTCGCGACGGCGGAGAAGCCCGAGAGCCAGGAGATCTGCTTCGTGCCGGACGGCGACTACGCGCGCGTGGTCGAGTCGCTGCGGCCGGACGCGCTGCCCGGACGCGGCGAGATCGTCGACGGCGCGGGCCGCGTGCTCGGCCACCACGACGGCATCCACCATTTCACGGTCGGGCAGCGGCGCGGCCTCGGGATCGCGTCCGAGCGACGTCTCTACGTGACGCGCCTCGATGCCGCGCGCAACCGCGTGGTGGTCGGCGACCTCGATGCGCTCGGCGCGCCGCGCGCGCGCGTCGAGCGCGTGTCGTGGATCGCGGGCTCGCCGCCGCCGGCCGGCACGCGCGCGTGTGTGCGAATCCGCCATCGGCACGCCGGTGCCGAGGCGTCACTCGAGCCCCTCGCGGACGGCGGGGCGCTCGTCCACTTCGATGCTCCGGTGCAGGCGGTCGCGCCCGGTCAGGCGGCCGTATTCGACGCCGGAGACGTCGTGCTCGGGGGTGGCTTCCTGTCGGAAGCGGTCGCGTGAGCGCGCGCGACGCGGAACCCTCGGCGCTCGAGCGGACGCTCGACTACCGATTCCGCGATCCGTCGCTCGCGGCGCTCGCGCTGACGCATCCCTCGCTCGCGTACGAGACGGACGGCAGCCGCGGCAACGAGCGCCTCGAGTTCCTCGGCGACGCCGTGCTCGGTCTCGCGATCGCGGCGCTGCTCTACGAGCGCGAGTCGGGCTGGAGCGAGGGCGACCTGACGCGCGCGCGCGCGGCGATCGTGAACCGCCGCGCGCTCGCGGAGCGCGCCCGCGCGCTCGGCCTGCAAGACCTCGTCCGCCTCGGCCGGACGGAGGAGCGCTCGCAGGGCCGCGACAAGGACTCGATCCTCGCGAACTGCTTCGAGGCGGTCGTCGGCGCGCTCTATCTCGACGGCGGTCTCGATGCCGCGCTGCCGCTCGTCGCGCGCTGCTTCGAGAGCCTGCTGTCGGCGGGCCCCGCGCGCCGCGATCCGAAGACGGCCTTCCAGGAGTGGGCGCACGCGACCCACCGCCGGACGCCGAGCTACCACACGGTCGGCGACAACGGGGTGGAGGACGGCGACGACCGCTTCACGGTCGAGGTGCGGGTCGGCGGCGAGCCGTACGGCCGCGGGGTCGGGCGCACGAAGCGCGCCGCCGAGGCCGCGGCCGCGGAGCAGGCGCTCGTGCGCGCCGGAGAAGCGCGGTAGGAGCCTGACCCAGGACTGGCGTGGGAAGGCCCGGACGCCGAGACGCGGCGCCGACCAGGCGCGGTTCCTCGCCATCGCGCGAGCGATGGCGCAGGGAGCGCAACGAAGTCGGAGCCGATGGATCGGCATCTGGACGTCGCGTCAGTCTTGGGTCCGGCTCCTACAAGCGGACTTGCAGTCAGCTTGCGCATCGCGGTCGTCGTTGCGACACGCGCGCGCGAGCGGTGGCCACCTAGGAGCAGGTCCTCGCGATTGACGCTCCGAGCGGCATTCGTGTAGCCTGCCCTTCTCTTGCATTTTCTCTCACGATTTCGGGATCTTGGCGTCCCGAGTTCCCGCGAAGTCGCAGCCAGACCCCACGCGATCGCTTCGAATCGCCCCACCGCCGCGAGGCCCGGAGGAGATCCATGAGCCAGAAGGACGTCGTCATTGCCAGCGCGGCGCGCACGCCGATCGGTTCGTTCCAGGGTGTGTTCAGCGCGCTCTCCGCTTCCGACCTCGGCGCCATCGTCGTGCGCGAGGCGATCAAGCGCGCCGGCGCGAAGGCCGACGACGTGCAGCGCGTGATCATGGGCAACGTGCTGTCGGCGGGCATGGGCCAGGCGCCCGCGCGCCAGTGTGTCATCAAGGCCGATCTGCCCGTCTCGGCCGGCGCGATCACGATCAACAAGGTGTGCGGCTCGGGCCTTCAGGCGGTGATGTTCGCGCGCCGCGAGATCCTCGTCGGCGACGCGGACGTGATCGTCGCCGGCGGCATGGAGTCGATGACCAACGCGCCGTACCTGATGCCTCTGGCGCGCAGCGGCTACCGCATGGGCAACGGACAGATCGTCGACTCGATGATCCACGACGGCCTGTGGGACCCGTACGACAACGTGCACATGGGCGTGTGCGGCGATGCGGTGGCCGCGAAGTACCGCTTCAGCCGCGAGGACCAGGACAAGTTCGCCGCAGAGAGCTACCGGCGCGCGCTGGCCGCCAGCAAGGAAGGTCGCTTCAAGCAGGAGATCGTCCCGGTGTCGGTGCCCCAGAAGAAGGGCGAGCCGCTGCTGGTCGACACCGACGAGGAGCCCGGTCGCGGAAACATCGAGAAGATGGGCGGCCTGCGCCCGGCCTTCACCAAGGACGGCACGGTGACGGCCGCCAACGCGTCGTCGATCAACGATGGCGCCGCGGCGCTGCTGGTGACGTCGGCGGAGATGGCGAAGGCGAAGGGCTACAAGGTGCTGGCGCGCATCGTCGCCGACTCGACCCACGCGGTGGAGCCCAAGTGGTTCACGATCGCGCCGGTCGGCGCGCTGAAGAAGCTCTACGACAAGACGAGCACGAAGCCGAACGACTGGGATCTCTACGAGATCAACGAGGCCTTCTCCGGCGTCACGATGGCGGCGGCGAAGGAGCACGGCATCTCGCTCGACCGCGTCAACGTGAACGGCGGCGCCGCGTCGCTGGGGCACCCGATCGGCGCCTCCGGCGCGCGCGTGCTGGTCACCTTGCTCTACGCGCTGAAGGACCGCGGGCTGTCACGCGGCATCGCCACTCTCTGCATCGGCGGCGGCGAGGCGGTCGCCCTGGCCGTGGACCTTGTCTAGTCATGCGCGTGGTCGGAGTGATCGGAACCGGAACGATGGGATGCGGGATCGCCCAGGTGGCGGCCCAGACCCGCTGCGAGGTGATCTTCCAGAACCGCAAGGAGGAATCCGTCGCCAAGGGCCTCGACCGCATCCGCAAGTCGATCGAGAAGCTGGTCGCCAAGAACAAGCTCACCGACGCCCAGGCCGAGGGCACGATGGAGCGCATCCGCGGCGTGGTCCCGCTGGAGGAGCTGAAGGGCTGCGACATCGTGCTCGAGTCGGCGCCGGAAGATCTGGACACGAAGCGCGAGATCCTCGAGCGCCTCGACGAGATCGTCGGCGAGGACTGTATCATCGCGACCAACACCTCGAGCCTCTCGGTCACGCGCCTGGCGAGCTACGTGAGCCGCCCGGGTCACTTCGTCGGCATGCACTTCTTCAATCCGGTGCCGGCGATGAAGCTGGTGGAAATCGTGGCGGGACTGCGCACGACGGACAGCACGCTAGGCCTCGCGCGCGACTTCGCCGAGAAGCTCGGCAAGCTGCCGATCGACGTGAAGGACTACCCGGGCTTCGTCGTGAACCGCGTGCTCTTCCCGATGATCAACGAGGCGGCCTTCGCCCTGCAGGAGCAGGTCTCGGACGCGAAGGGCATCGACGAGTGCATGAAGAACGGCTGCAACCACCCGATGGGGCCGCTGGCGCTCGCCGATCTCGTCGGGCTCGACGTGGTGCACGCGATCCTCTCGAGCCTGTACGAGGAGTACGGCAACCCGCGCTACGCGCCCTGCCTGGAGATCACGAAGCGCGTCGAGGCCGGCTGGCTCGGCCAGAAGTCCGGCAAGGGCTTCTACGATTACGGCAAGTAGTGCGGCCGCCGGCGAGCCGGCGCTCGGCATCGACGAGGTGGGGGGCGCGTGAAGGACGGGCGCGAGGTCGAGGATCGGCTCGAGGCGATCCGCCGCGGCGGCGACGCGAAGTACCACGAGAAGGCCCGCGCGGAAGGGAAGCTCTTCTGCCGCGAGCGCCTGGCGCTGCTGCTCGACGAGGGCTCGTTCGTCGAAGACGCCGCCTTCGCGAACGCGCAGGCCGGCGATCTGCCGGCCGACGGCGTCGTCACGGGGACCGGCCGCATCGACGGCCGCCCCGTGTGCGTGATGGCGAACGACTCGACGGTGAAGGCGGGCTCGTGGGGCGCGCGTACGGTCGAAAAGATCCTCCGCATCCAGGAGCGCGCCGAGCGCTCGCGCCAGCC
>Ga0335082_10002996_pt1 | contig 18267 bp, 13 predicted proteins | sample Lox_Sample_41_FD_206718 | JGI IMG/M metagenome (GOLD analysis project Ga0335082, IMG submission 206718) | Soil microbial communities from Loxahatchee National Wildlife Refuge, Florida, United States - Lox_Sample_4.1 | ecosystem: Environmental > Terrestrial > Soil > Wetlands | place: USA... | reverse complement strand
TTATTGGCAGCCCCCAAAATATCAACCCCGCCAAAATTGGAATACGAGAGATTGCGCGGTTGAATTGCAAACGCTTCTTGAGGCGTGCGTACACAGACAGATGGTGTCTGACGCGCCCATTGGTGCCCTCCTCTCGGGCGGAGTCGATTCTAGTGCGATTGTTGCAGCGGCGCGGCAGAGAAAAACAGACATAGAGTGTTTTACGATTGAATTCGCGGATGGTGCAGATGAGGGAAGTTCAGACGACCTCCCTTATGCCAGGGAAGTGGCCGCCCATCTAAATGTGCCACTGTATGAAGTGCGCGTCTCGGCACGCAACATGTGCGATAGAATTGTTGAGATGGTAGAGATCCTCGATGAACCTATCGCTGATCCCGCATGTCTTAACGTGCTGTTTATCAGCGAGTTGGCCCGTAGTCGTGGAATTAAGGTGCTGCTGTCGGGGACTGGTGGTGACGATCTATTCACCGGATACCGACGACACACTCTACTTTCATTTGAACCGGCATTTGAAATGATTCCTCCTACCGTGAGACGATATTTTGCTCAGTTAGCATCAGTTCTCGACAAACGCCGCGGCTGGGTAAGGAAACTGTCTCGGGCGCTTGAGGTGTCAGCCGAAGAGGGTTCTCGGCGCATTGTGTCAAATTTTGTATGGGGGCCAATTTCTGGCGTTGATCACCTTTTTTCGACAGAGGCGAGGGAAGCGCTCGCAAATGAGGATTTTGCCGGGCCGCTGTTGGAACAGATCGAAAGAGATCACAGCCTGCCGGCCGTCGAGAAATGTCTTTCGCTAGAGAAAAGATTTTTTCTTGCTGACCATAATCTCATTTACACCGACAAGATGGGGATGGCGGCTGGCGTGGAAATACGTGTACCGTTTCTGGATGTTGACTTGATTCAGTTCTCGGCGAAGTTGCCATTAGCATTTAAGCATAAATTTTTGAACGCAAAATGGATTTTGAAGGAATCTCAACGTTTGACATTACCATCAAATATCATCGACAGATCAAAAACCGGTTTTGGGTCGCCGCTGCGACGTTGGATCAAGGACGGGATGCGGGACCTGTTAGGGGATTTACTGTCGCAATCTAGCATCAGGGGACGGGGTCTATTTGATCCCGCAGCTGTTCAAAAGCTTATTCATGACGATAAATTAGGACGTGTTGACGGGGCCTATACTCTTTTTTCACTGATGTGTATCGAGTTATGGTGTCGACGATTCGTTGATGCATAAATAGTCCTTTTCCGACTGAAAGCCCAACAATTTGGGTACAATATTATGCTTGGCAACGCAGAGCTCAAAACGGAAATCCATAACTACTGGAATAAAAATAGTTGCGGGGAACTATATGCACTTACTGCGGGTCCCCAGCTTGATCTTACAAAACAAGCGGATGAACGTTTTGCACTTGAGCCATATATTTTTGAATTCGCTAAATTTAGTGATGGTACGAAAAAAGATGTTCTCGAAATCGGCGTTGGTATGGGTGCCGATCATATGCTTTGGGCACATTCTGGTCCGCGATCTCTGTGCGGAATAGATCTGACGATGCGGGCGCTTGTGTTTACCTCAGAAAGATTTGTCGCCAAAGGTCTTCGTTCTTGTTTGAGTCGAGCCGATGCTGAAAACCTACCGTACGGTGATCAGGCATTTGATATCATTTATTCATGGGGCGTGCTTCACCACTCTCCAAACACGCCTCGATGCATTGCGGAAGTCGCGCGTGTTTTGCGTCAGGGTGGCGTCGCTCGTGTAATGATTTATCACAAGTGGTCGCTTGTCGGGCTTATGCTCTGGCTTCGGTATGGGCTCTTGTGCGGTCAACCAATGCGTCGGCTCGAGGATATCTATTTCCATCACCTTGAAAGCCCTGGTACCAAAGCCTACACTTTAAAAGCAGCACAACGTATGTTTAAGGCTGCAGGATTCAGTCAGGTAACAGTTCGTGTTCAATTGAGTCATGGCGACCTGATTCAGGGGAATGTTGGAGTTCGGCATCGAGGAGCAACACTCAGCCTTGCGAAGGCTCTTTGGCCACGATGGCTCTTGAGGCGAGTGGCAACGCGTATCGGTCTTTATTTGCTTATTGAAGCAGTCAAGTGAGCATGGGGCGCAGCGATGCGTAAATGGTTCGGCTTTCATTAACATCCTTGCATGAAGCAGGTTTTTCAAGATCTAAGGGGCGGCAGGACCTTCGTTGAAGACGTCCCCGCGCCGTTGGTGCGACCAGGGCATCTGCGTATTGCGTCGTCCGTCAGTCTTGTCTCGGCTGGTACCGAGAGGATGCTCGTCGATTTCGCGCGAGGTTCGTTAATTGGAAAAGCGCGCCAACAACCCGAAAAAGTGGCACAAGCACTTCAGAAGGTCAGCACTGACGGGCTGCACTCCACAATTGAAGCGATACGCTCCAAACTTGATGAGCCAATGGCGCTTGGTTACTGCAACATTGGGCGCGTGATCGAGGTAGGTGAAGGTGTTCGACATTTCAATCTCGGCGATCGCGTTGTATCAAATGGAAAGCATGCCGAGATAATCGTTGTTCCTCATCGTTTATGCGCAAAATGTCCCGACGCCGCAAATGATGAAACCGCGGCCTTTACCGTAGTAGGTGCGATCGCGCTTCAGGCTATTCGTCTTGCGGCGCCATCTCTTGGTGAGGATTTCGTTGTGACCGGTCTAGGGCTTATTGGCCTCATGGCGGTGCAAATTCTTCGAGCGAATGGCTGCCGCGTGCTTGGAATTGACAACGATCCAGGGAGACTCGAACTCGCGCGTCAATTTGGTGCCGAGACGATCGATCTTTCAGGAGGCGGGGATCCTCTCGCCCGTGCTTTGGCTTTCTCGCGTGGGCGTGGAGTAGATGGTGTGCTTGTGGCCGCTAGTACCAAGAGCAGCGAGCCAGTCTCCCAGGCGGCGCGGATGTGCCGTAAACGCGGACGCATTGTTCTAGTCGGCGTAGCGGGCCTTGAACTTAACCGCTCGGATTTCTATGAAAATGAAATTACATTCCAGGTATCGTGCTCGTATGGACCCGGACGTTATGACCCGGAATACGAAATAAAGGGGCGCGATTATCCTTTGGGATTTGTGCGCTGGACTGAGCAGCGCAACTTCGAAGCCGTTCTCGACATGATGGCTGCGGGCAGAATCAATGTGAGTCCGCTGATCTCGCATCGTTTCTCGATCGAAGAGGCTTTCAAAGCCTACGATCTGCTGGCTTCATCAAGCAAATCACTAGGCATTCTTATTACTTATCCCGTGGCCGTGTCGTCGGCTGCTACGACTCGCATCACTTTAGCTGCGGCGTGGGATCAGATATCGAAGCCGGCGGTCGTGGGGTTCATTGGTGCAGGCAATTATGGTGGGCGCGTTCTTATAAAAGCATTCAAAAATGCAGGCGCCAATCTTCACACAATCATTTCTGAAAGTGGTGTCTCCGCTGTTCGTTACGGCCGAAAGTACGGGTTTTTGCACGCAGGAAGCAAGGCGCAATCAGTTCTTTCCGACACCAATATTGATACGATTTGCATCGTCACTCGACATAATACCCACGCCCATTTTGTGCGTAGTGCACTCCAAGCGGGGAAAAATGTTTTTGTCGAAAAGCCTCTCTGTCTCTCGCTCAAGGAGCTCGAAGGGATAGAAAGTGATTACAAAAATGCTGGCAGCAGTCAGCTGCTTATGGTTGGATTCAATCGGCGGTTTGCTCCAATGGTTATTAAAGCGAAGGCCCTCATAGACGTGGTCGGGTTACCCAAGAGTTTTATTATGACCGTTAACGCTGGCTCGGTCCCGAGCGATCATTGGACACAAGAACCAGAGGTGGGTGGCGGCAGAATTGTTGGCGAGGGCTGTCATTTTATTGATCTTCTTCGTTATCTTGCTGGTGCTCCAATCGAGAAGTTTGATGTCACCCATCTAAAGACTCCGGCGGGATCGAACCAACCCGACACAGCTATAATCACTCTGCGGTTTGCAAATGGATCGATAGGTGCGATCAATTATCTCGCTCACGGCCACAAAGCCGTACCAAAAGAGCGACTTGAGATTTACTGCCCCGGACGGTATCTCGTATTGGACAATTATCGCAGGCTTATCGGTTATGGCTGGCGCGGATTCTCAAGTATGAAATCTTGGCGCCAAGATAAGGGATCAACTGCCTGCGTTGCTGCATTTGTAGAGGCTGTAAAGAGCGGAGGCCCACCGCCAATCCCGCCTTCCGAGATTTTTGAGGTTAGCCGTATTTCGATCGAAGCTGCCCGCCCCAAATGATGGCATCGGTTTTACGCATTTATCATACGGTTATTAACCTCAAACCTGTGCAAATCTATGGTCGGCTGCTGTTTCGTATTCGGCGGCCGAAGCCAAAGTTAGGAAGTTTGCCTCGGCGACGAAGCGTTGGCGGAAGGTGGACATCGCCAATTGCCAAACCGCAACATATGTACGGCCCCTGCCGGTTTGTCTTTCTTAATCACGAAGGATATGTGCAATCGGCAGCTGATTGGAACAACCCGAGCCAGGAGAAATTGTGGCTCTATAATCTTCACTACTTCGATGATCTAACCGCAAAAAATTACGAGCGGAGACTTATTTGGCATTGCGACTTGCTTGACAGGTGGATAGCCGAGAATCCTTGCATGCAAGGCAACGGCTGGGAGTCTTATCCAGTTTCGCTGCGGATCGTGAATTGGATCAAGTGGGCACTAGCCGGCATTGACTTTAAAGAAAAATGGCTGAGAAGCTTGGCCATTCAGACGCGCTGGTTGGAGCGACGGCTTGAATGGCACATTCTAGGCAACCATCTGTTTGCAAATGCAAAGGCTCTGCTGTTTGCTGGTCTCTTCTTTGAGGGACCTGAGGCCGAACGATGGCTCAACAGAGGACTATCGATTCTAAAGACTGAACTCGGTGAGCAGATTTTAGCCGATGGCGGTCATTTTGAACTCAGCCCAATGTACCATGCAATTATTTTGGAGGACGTATTTGATCTAATCAATATCAGCCGCGCGTTTCCTGGAAATGTGTCGCCAGACCAGGTTCAACATTGGCGCGATCTTGCTAGCAGAATGTGCCATTGGATTGCGTGTATGACGCATCCTGATGGTGAGATCGCGTTTTTTAATGATGCCGCCTTCGGCATCGCTCCGGAGCCCTTTGCAATCGAAGCCTATCGCAAAAGATTAGATCTTGCGCCTACCAAGGAGGCAAGCGGTGTTGTGACACGGCTTGAGGCATCCGGCTATATTCGGATCGCTAAAGATGATGCGGTCGTACTAATCGATGTCGCTGCGGTGGGCCCTGACCATTTGCCCGGTCATGGCCATGCGGACTCGCTTTCCTTCGAGTTCTCATTGGGCACCAGTCGCATCGTTGTGAATGGCGGCACATCCTGTTATGGAGACGGGCCGCAACGGCAGATTGAACGCGGGACGGCAGCCCACAGCACCGTCGAAGTTGATGGCAAAAACTCCAGTGATGTGTGGGCGGGCTTTAGAGTTGGCCATAGAGCACGCACTATATTGCGGGAAGTGGATGATAATCCGACAATTAAAATTGCATGTTGTCACGATGGATATAAAGTGCTGCCCAGGGGTCCGCTGCATTGTCGTGAATGGTCATTTGTCGACCATCGTCTCAGCATAACTGACACGGTCATTGGCGGCACTGGGCGAGCAGTCGCCCGTTTTCACCTTGCGCCTGGGGTCGAGTTGTCCTTGGAGCCGGTTTCTTCCGGTGACGAAACATATGGAAAATTGCGTGTCGGGGAACGGACCATTAGATGGTGGACCTCGTCACCAGCCATAATCGAGTCATTCAAATGGCATCCTGAATTTGGTGTAGAGGTGCCAATACACTGCATCGCTGTCCCGTTTACACACGATCGCATCACGACAAAATTCGTGTGGTGAAATGCATATCCTCTTTTTGACAGATAATTTCCCACCGGAGGTCAATGCTCCCGCGTCTAGGACTATGGAACACTGCCGCGAATGGGTGCGGCAGGGTCATCATGTGACGGTCGTAACCTGCGTTCCAAACTTTCCTAGTGGGACAATATTTAACGGCTATAAAAATAGACTGTGGCAGCGGGAAACCATGGAAGGAGTGGAGGTAGTCCGCGTCTGGTCATACATCACGGCAAACGAGGGCTTTTTCCTGCGAACGCTTGATTACTTTAGCTTTATGGTCGCAGCGGTGCTGGCTGCCCCTTTCGTGCGCGGCGTCGACGTGGTCGTCGCCACGTCACCGCAGTTTTTCACCGCCTGTGCAGGCTATCTTGTCAGCAGCATGAAACGACTGCCGTTTGTATTTGAGTTGCGCGATCTCTGGCCCGAGTCAATCCGCGCGGTCGGCGTGCTGAAAGCCGGGCTAATCCTTAAGATGCTCGAATGCATCGAACTGTTCCTCTATCATCGCGCTGCTAGAATTATTTCCGTCACCAATTCATTTCAAAGTGCCTTGGTCGCGCGAGGAGTTGATGGCGGAAAGATTTCTGTTGTTATCAACGGTGCGGATCTTGATCGCTTCCGCCCCAGTCCAAAGGATCGGGCGCTCGCCGTGCGGCTCGGTATACAGAACAAGATTGTAGCAGGGTACGTTGGCACCCACGGCCTTGCGCACGCGCTGCATACGATTCTGGAGGCAGCCGATCGGGTGGCACAAATTCCAGACGGGAAAGATATCCTTTTTCTTTTTCTCGGGGATGGGGCAATGAAATTAGCGCTTAAGGCAGAAGCTGCCGCTAGGGAGTTGAAAAATGTATTGTTTCTCGATTCGGTTTCGAAAGCCGATGTGCCTCGGTATTGGTCGCTTATCGACATTGCGATAATTCATCTAAAACGCGATCCACTCTTCACCAATGTGATCCCATCTAAATTGTTTGAGTGTATGGCCATGGGGCTGCCTGTTCTTCACGGTGTCGCCGGCGAGTCGGCCAGAATCGTTGAGAAGGAAAAGGCAGGACTACTGTTCGAACCAGAAAATGCTGCCGATCTTGCGGAGAAAGTGTTATTGTTGGCGCGTAACCAATCGCTACGCGGCTCTCTGCGTCAGAATGGCCGAAGCGCTGCTCCACATTACGATCGAAATATGCGCGCAAAGGAAATGCTGTCCATTCTAACAAGGGTGGCCGGCAGCAAGCATTCATCTCTCTAATCCATTTGATGAAAGCTTAGATTATGAAACGTATCCTCAATATTGTTGGCGCGCGACCGAATTTCGTCAAAATGGCTCCCATTGTTCGTGCGCTTGAACAGCGAGGCGAACAATTTGTCCAGAAGTTGGTGCATACCGGCCAGCACTACGATGACCGTATGAGTGCGATATTCTTCCGGGATCTCAAGCTTCCAATACCAGACGTGAATCTTAACGTGGGTTCGGGTAGCCATGCCCAGCAGACCGCGGCTGCAATGGTGCGATTGGAGCCTCTGCTACAGGAATTCAGACCCGATATTGTGATTGTAGTTGGCGACGTTAATTCAACACTAGCCGGAGCGCTTACCGCAAAAAAGCTCGGATTAAAAGTCGCCCATGTCGAGGCGGGGTTACGATCATTCGATATGTCAATGCCAGAAGAGATTAACCGACTCTGTACCGACTCTATCTCTGATGTCCTGTTCACGACCGATAAGATTGCCGACGCAAACTTGCTTCGTGAAGGAATCCCGGCCGAGCGCATCCATTTTGTCGGCAACGTAATGATTGATTCACTCCTCGCCTGCCGTGACTTCGCATGCGAAGAGCGATTCTACGAGAAGCTCGGCCTTCAACCAAAGGCATATGCAACACTTACCTTGCATCGCCCATCGAATATCGATAATGCGGAAGCCCTCGAAGAAATATTAGGTGCGTTGTTCGAAAACATACAAGATATGCCGATAATTTTTCCGGTTCATCCACGCGCACGACAACGGGTTAAAGAGTTTGGGTTTGACCGGTACTTTACGGATAAGCTTGGTGCAAAGGGCATCTTGATGACTGAGCCGCTGAGCTACATCGAGTTTCTGAATCTCAATATGTTCTCTCGGCTGGTGTTGACGGATAGTGGAGGCGTCCAAGAGGAAACGACGATTTTGGAGGTTCCGTGCGTCACGCTTCGTAAGAATACCGAACGGCCTATCACCATAACAGAAGGTACGAACCACTTGGGTGGAGTTACTAGAGAATCAATAAAGGCCGCGATCCGCGCAGCGCTAGTTGATACGCCGGGGCGTGTGCGGAACCCGGAACTGTGGGACGGAAAAGCAGCTGAGCGGATCGTTGACGTCATCGCCAGTGTATGCCGAATGTAGCTAACTTTCGACAGCGCGGGATTCAGCACGATGACGCTTGAACATTCACAGACCAGGTTGATGCTATCTTCGGAAAGTTATTTTAAAGCTGTATCTGGCAAAATCGCAAATGGCGATGCGTTAGGGCACGTGGATTCCTGTTTAATCGATTGTAGTTTATGGCGTGCGCGTGAAGTTCGGCAGCACTACTGAGTGCCCCTCAAGATGGACAATTTATGAAAGCATCTCGGCTAACCTGGCGTGGTGCCCTAACGCTCATTCTATTTCTATCATTTTTCACGACGGTCGGGGTACAATATAAGGTCTTGCTGAGAGATTTGGCGAATTTTTGGGTTGTTTCTGATAATTTGAACAAGCCTGCTGATGCCATTGTTGTGCTTGGCGGAAACCTCGAAACCCGCCCACGTGCGGCAGCCGACCTCTATCTGAGAGGTATGGGAAAACTGATTCTGATCGTGAACCCACAAAATGGCGGCCAGGAAATGGGACCGACGATGCAGGATCGCGCGTTCGCAGAGGTACATAAGCTAGGTGTTCCTACCGCGTCTATCGTCAGCCTCCGGGACGGAGTCTCAAATACATACGAAGAGGCGCGTTCTATCTTGGGTTGGGCGAAGACAAACAACGCAAAAACTATAATTGTCCCAACCGACTTATTTCATACACGGCGAGTTAGTTGGATTTTCGGAAAGGAGCTTGATGAAGCCGGTATTGGCGTAAACGTGCAAGCGATTAAGCAGCCGAATTATACGCGAGCCAATTGGTGGCAGAATATGGATGGACGAGCTGCATTTATCAGTGAAATTCTAAAGTATTTATTCTACCGGGTGCGATATTGAGGATTTCTGCCCAAGCGGCATTGAGACCATCTCGTTATCTGAGCTGGCTCATCACTTGTCCTGTTCTCGCAACGGTTTTCCATATTAAATATCGACAAATAGCATATTCAATCAATATAGCATATTATTCCTGTTTAACTTTCTGATTCGCATCGCGAAAGAACGTCTGGGGTCGTCGGAATTCTTTAGAATTGTGGGCGGTTAGAGATTCCCAAATCGGCGCGGCTCTGATTCAACTCAGTGAGTAACAGAGGGCTTGCTCACTTGCTGTGTCGGCGCATTTGCCGCTGTCGTGGTCCGTAGTGACAGTGTTCACCGCGTCCTGGTCTGCGGCAACGGCATGGTCGTATATGAGCAGGAAATATATTATTTATCAATTGTGTAACATGGGAGGCTTGGTCATTCAGTTCAGCCAGTCGAGATGGAAACGCACGGGGCGAATTCGTTATGGTCATCTAGCGGCGGGGAAGCCAGACGATATCTGCTCTAGGTGCTTTGTCGCGGCCAAACTCTTCTTGTCCCGATTGCGGCCCCAGGAACCATGAACAATCTCGACTGGTATCTGGCAGTCCTGTTTCGTCATGCTCGCCTGATTCTCGTGACGGCGGGAGTAAGCATTGGGTCCGCACTCTTTTTTTCCTCGCTAATAATTCCACAATATACCGCATCCGCTCAAATCCTACTCGATCCCAAGAGACAAAATTTGCTGGGTCCGGACGCAATCTCAGCTACATCCGAACTTCTACTTGATGCCGCTTCTATCGATGGTCAGATCGTCATTATCAAGTCGCGATCACTATTAACCCGCGTCGCCGAAGAATTCGGACTTGCTTATGAACTTGGTTTTGGAGTCGCACTACAACCTTCTCTGCTGTCGAGAATTAAATCTCAAATTATGAGGACAAAAACGAATGATGATGACGATATTGTCGGCTCTGTAAAAATTGGAGTCGATCAGAAAGAGCAGCTAAAGCGCGGGGTGCTTCGGGCGGTCAATGTGCTTCAAGGAGGGTTAAGCGTGGCCCGAGTTGGCCGGGCTAATGTTCTCGAAATAAAATATTCGTCTCCAGATCGTCAAAAGGCCGCAGATATCGCTAACGCATTGGCGGATGCCTACATCGCAGACCAAATGGATTCCCGGCGACAGGCCGCTCTTCGTGCGTCCGAATTGCTCGCTGATATCATACAGCGGCTTGGAACCGAGCTTCGAGCTTCGGAAGCCAGAGTCGCTCGTTTTCGTTCTGAAAATAATCTAGTTAGCGCTATACCGGGAACGCCCGGAGAGCAGCAAGTGCCGGAACTCAATTCAAAGCTGCTGGCCGCAAGGGCAGAAACTACTGAGAAAAAGGCGAAGTATGACCAAGCGCAGCGTGTTGTCGCCGAAGGCGGCAATCTTCAATCAATTCCGGATGTGATCCATTCTGGCGTTATCTCCGCATTGCGCAGTGCACGCGCCGAGATTAGCCGACGTGAAGCAGATCTTACTGCAAAATACGGCGAACGTCATCCGGCGGTCGTAAGTGTGCATGCTGAGCTACTAGCGAATGAGCAACAGATCAAAGCGGAAGTGTCGCGCATTATAACCAATCTGAAAAACGACTATGATGTTGCTAAAATGCGCGAAGCCTCGCTTGAACAGAGCTTGGGCGTCAGCGGCAACGACCGCACTGATAGCACTGTCGCCATGCGGCTTCGCGAATTGGAGCGGATCGTTAATACCAACAAGGCACTGTATGACTTGTATCTGACGAAAGCCAAAATATCGGATGAGCAGGCCAATATTGAAATTCCCCAGGCAAGGGTCATTGCACGAGCGACGCTGCCGGATTCTCCGAGCTATCCGAGCAAATCTCGTTTTGCGTCTCTGGGCCTAGTCTTCGGACTCGTCGGAGGCGTTGGCGTGGCATTTCTGACCGAATTACTGCGAGCAGGCTTCGTTACCCCGCAAGAAGTCGAACGAGAGCTTGGAAGACTGGTTCTTGCCTCTGTGCCCTCGTTAACGGAAAGTGACCTTAAAGCATCTGGAGGTCTTATCCTTCCGCATATTTATCTGGCAAAAAAGCCAGTGTCGCGGTTCGGTGAAGAAATTCGAGCATTACGAGCCCGTGTCCAGATGTGCGATGCAGGCAACGTGCCAAAAATTGTTCAGGTTGCGTCTGCTTTGCGTCATGAAGGTAAAACAACGATTGCAATGTCCGTGGCGCAATCGGCCGGTATGACCTTCCGCAGAGTGCTCCTTGTGGATGCCGATCTACGCCTTTCAGCAATCACAAAAACGTTTGGATTGATGGGGAAGCCGGGCTTAGTCGATTTACTGCTCGGGTCGACTTCTTTCGAAAGCGCAATTCACAAGGCTGCCGACGCACCATTCTTTATTATCGGCCGTGGCACTTCAACAGCTAATGCGCCCGATCTGTTGGCTTCAAATCGTATGGAAGCGCTTTTCCAACAGTTGAAGGCAGCCTTTGATTATATTGTTCTCGACAGCCCCGCGATCGAGATGGTTATCGATGCGACAGTGTTGGCAAAGTGTGCTGACAAAGTTGTATTTGTTACGCAGTGGAATAAAACGCCACGCAACATTGCGGCTCAAGCGCTGAGGCAATTACAGCGGCAGAAAGAGGTTGCGGGAATTGTGCTTAATCAGGTCGATGTTGAGCTAAGTCGCCGCTATACCAGCTATAACCATGCATAATATCCTGCTCAATAACCTAGAAATCCAACTAAACGCGGGTAATGTCGAACGAATTGCCCATGTCTTAGAAAAGCGGCTTGGTTCGTACAAGTCGTCGGAGGGGACAAATCGTGGGATGCAACACGAGGGCGGCTGAGTTGCTAACTATGCGAGCACAAATCAGGCGAATGGTAATCTCAGAATCCGTTTCCGGGCGTGATTGCTCGGACACGCAGGCTGCAGTCTTGCTGAGATAAGCAGCAATGTGCGGAATCGTCGGCGCATTTAGTTATAATCACGCAGCGACGATTGTCGATCGCTGTTTGATAGCAGACTTAAATAGAATGCAACATCGGCGAGGCCCCGACGGCGAGGGATTGTGGTCGTCTGATGATTGTCGTGTCGTCCTTGGACATCGCCGGCTCGCAATCATCGAAACAGGGGATGCAGGTGCGCAACCCATGTTCGATGTAAGCGGCCGTTGGGTTATAAGTTTCAATGGCGAAATTTACAATCACGCGACCCTTCGTACCGAACTAGAGCGTTCGGGACGAGTATTCTCAACAGCGAGTGATACCGAAGTTTTGATCAACGCTATCGCTCAATGGGGCGAAGATGGGATCAGAAAACTACGTGGCATGTATGCATTTGCATTGTGGGATAAGTTGAAGCAAGAACTCTGGCTGGCCCGCGATCCATACGGTATTAAACCGCTTTACACGGCGACCGCCCATGGTTCTATCTGGTTCGCATCGCAAGCGCGTACCCTCGCGAGTGTTCCATCTATAGATACTCAGCGAGATGCGGCCGCTGTTGTAGGATTATATATTTGGGGCCACGTGCCTGAACCTTACTCATGGTGGTTGGGTATCCAAGCATTCCCGCCAGGCCATGTCCAACGTATTCGGGCCGGGCACGTCCTGCAGCCACCTAAGGCTTATTATTGCATTCAAGATGCGTATGCGATGCAGCCGGCTGCGCCGTTGAGTCGGGGAAAATTACGCGAGGTGATGCTCGATTCAGTTTATCATCATCTCGTGGCGGACGTGCCAGTAGGGATATTTCTGTCATCCGGAATCGATTCAGCTGTGATCGCCGCGCTGGCCACCGAGCTTAGAAAAAAAGTAATTACCATAACGTTAGCATTCGATGAATATAAAGATACTCCGCGTGATGAAGCTCCTTTAGCGGAATCGATCGCGAGACTATTAAAAAGCGACCATGTGACGGTGCGAATAAGTCATCAACAATTCGAAGCACTATTAGATGATTATTTGAATGTAATGGATCTACCAACGATCGACGGGCTGAACGTTTATCTGGTTAGTCATGCTGCTGCTAAGCAAGGCATTAAAGTGGCGTTGTCCGGCACGGGAGGCGACGAATTGTTTGGCGGATATGCGTCCTTTCATCAAATACCGAGATTTCTTCGCTGGAATCGTCATACCGCCTTGTTGAGGCCGCGAAGCAAAAAAATGCACAAATTTGTGACGGCGATTTTGAGGGCGCTTCGGGTTAATCCAAAGGTATCTGGTCTTTTGACTTATGGAGATAATATCGCGGGTGCATACCTGTTGCGACGGGCTCTTATGCTTGAGGATGAACTTAACATTTTTCTTGACGAGAGTTGGCTAAACGAAGGCATCAGTCGGCTTTCAACTATTGAGTCGATCAGGGGGACGATAAACACAAGACTAAATGACGCAAGTTTACACTCACAGATTTCATGTTTGGAGTCATGTTGGTACATGCGAAATCAGTTGCTGCGTGACGGTGACTGGGCGAGCATGGCGTGGGGCGTCGAAATGCGTATGCCGTATGTCGACGTCGATGTTTTAAAATGTCTGAGTCCTGCAATTGCGTCCAATATGCCGCCTAGAAAAGAGGAATTGTTGGATTCTTCTATTTTTTCGTTGAAAGAATTGGCTAAGCGGCCAAAGACGGGATTTTCGACTCCATTGAAAGAATGGACGGCAGCGCGCAGTCGTGATTCATCTCGAGGCTTAGGGGGGTGGACATCTAAATTGCACCGATATTTTCGGACGATTCCGAAGCAAATCGACACAAATGCAGTTGGCTTAAATGTTCGATAGCTTTCGTATCTTAGCGGTCCTCAGTGATGGATTCGGTGGGTACGGAGGGATCTCAAAATTTAATATAGATCTACTCGGAGCGCTCGACGCCTGCGATGTCGTTGAGCGGGTTTATGTATTGCAGCGCATGATTCCGGGGGCAATTAACGGAAGCATCCCGGAGTCGGTAGTGTACAATCGTAAGGCAGCCAATGACAAGTTTCGATTTGTGCGACACTTATTCTCGTTTTTGCTTCTGAGACAGAAAATCTCTTTAGTGATTTGCGGGCACCTAAGTCTATTGCCACTTGCCGCGATTGCGGCGTTTATTTGTCGAGCGCGATTGGCTCTAATCATTCATGGCATTGAATCATGGCAACGTAGACGTTGGGTGGTGAGATTCGCGACAAGGGCGATCGACAGTTTGGTATCGGTAAGCAGTCTCACGGCAGAACGATTCACATCTTGGTCCGGCGTGCGAATGAATAAGGCATTTATCTTGCCTAACAGTGTGGATCTAAGTCAATTCAAACCAAGTGGCCGTGACATAAGATTGATAAAACGATATCGACTTGGTTCCAGTAAGGTGATCCTGACAGTCGGGCGCCTGGCGGCACAAGAGCGCATGAAGGGTTTTGACGAAGTGATAGATGTTATGCCGCAATTGCTCAAGCGGTTTCCTACTCTAAAATATCTAATTGTCGGTGACGGATCCGATCGCCCGCGACTTGAAACCAAAGTCAGAGATAATGGCCTGTCAAACCATGTCATTTTTGCGGGCCGAATTCCCGATGAAGAAAAAGTTCTGCATTATAATCTTGCAGACGCCTACGTCATGCCAAGTGCAGGTGAGGGTTTCGGCATCGTTCTTATCGAAGCAGCGGCATGCGGCCTCCCGATTGTAGGGAGCCAAGTGGACGGGTCTCGAGAGGCGCTGCTCAACGGCCGCTTAGGTTGTCTCGTAAATCCGACCAATCAATCGGAATTACTGGAAGCAGTAACGACGGCGCTGAGGAATACTACGAACCGGCAAAGGAATGATCTGGTTGTGACCTTCGACGTGGCCAACTATAAATCCCGTGTAGGTTGCTGGATTCAACGCGAATACGACGCATACTATAGTCATCTGCCGTAGCCGATTCGGCGTTGTTGCGGATCGCATCTAGTAGCTAATCTGCGTTGCGCGCGGCCAATTGAAAGCATTGGGCCGAACCTAATGCTGCGACCGGGGTTATTACCTTTCAATGAGCGTGTTCAACACACAGAAATATTTTAACCACAGATTCTAAATGCTATATAGGAAGTGGGCCGATTCCGATTTGAGGCAGTAATTTTGCGCCGAAGGATTCCATCTTCGCGAAATCGCTTTCTCTCGCGAATCGCAGCTTTCGATCTCGTGTGGGCGGGCATTAGCCCCGCAGTGGCGTTTCTTGTGCGTGATGGCAGAATAAATAGCGTCCACAATATTGTGATTTACTGCGGAATCGCATTAGGCGTCTCAATTGTTATTTTTCAGTGGTTTAGAGTTAGCTCTTCAATTCCAATGTTCTTCTCCGGCCATGACGCGCTCACTTTAGCGCAAGCGTGTTTTATCATTGTTGCTGTGACCGTTGCGTTACTGTTTACCTTTACCCGCCTCAACGAGGCTCCACGATCTGTCCCGTTTTTGCATATGTTCCTATTATTAAGCGGCTTGCTTGGACAGCGCGCGCTATCAAGGTTGCTTGCAAAGCGCCGATTCGGGAATACTTCCGTCTTTCCCGGGAAATCATTTGAAAACATTCTTATTATCAAAGCGTCGCGTTTGGCGTGGTTCTTTTCCAAAATGGTAGAAGAGTTTGTTTCCAATGATAGTCGTATCGTTGCAATCCTCGATGAAAGACCGTGGCTTCATAATCGGTCTCTCAATGGCTACCAAATCGTAGGCCCACCAGATAATCTTGAAAAGATTGTTGATGAATACGCTGCACACGGAGTTGAAATCCACAAAGTTGTGATTGCCGCCCGACGGGATAGTATGAACGCCGAAACCTTGGCCGAAGTGGGCGCGGTTTGCGCCGCGAAGAATCTAAATATTGAATGGCTTCATGAAAAAATATTTTATTCGTCCCGAGTAACAGGTGATGCGTTGCAAGCGGCGGCAATTAGAAATATCCCAGCGCAAAAATTCGTAAATGGACCTTATTGGGCATTCAAGCGTCTTCTAGACTTTGCCTTTTCGATCGTTGGTCTAATTGCTATTTCGCCACTTGCGACTTCGGTGGCTCTATTGGTATTCCTCGATGTGGGTTATCCAATTGTCTTCTGGCAGCAACGGATTGGTCACCTTGGCCGACCGCTCCATTTGTATAAGTTTCGTACCATGCGCGCATCGTTTGATCGCAATGGTCGTCCAATAGAATCTTCAGAGCGCGCATCTTCCATTGGCCTGTTTTTTCGAAGAAGTCGCCTTGACGAAATTCCCCAATTGTTCAACGTATTAGCGGGAAGTATGTCATTGATCGGACCGCGACCGCTGCTTCCAATAGATCAACCAAAAACCGCTAGCATTCGCCTTCAAGTTAAACCGGGCATTTCCGGCTTAGCCCAGGTAAATGGCGGCAAACTATTATCGGCTGAAGAGAAAAATGCACTCGACTCATGGTACATACAGCATGCTTCCCCGCTGTTGGATATCAAAATTCTATTTCTCAGCGTGTTGACGTTAGTGCGAGGTGACCGGCGCAATGAAGCTTTAATTTCCGCCGCTCTTGAAGAAGAAATAGGATGAAATAAACGTCGTACGCTAATTGGCCTGCACGTAGCGTATTTGTAACAGCAAGAGGCAAGAGAATATGGTGCAATAGAGCCTCCCCGTGACATTGCCGCGAACTACCATACTTACAATGATAGGCTGGCCAAACGATGAGGCATCTGGGCCGGTACAAAGCCTAATCAGTCTCGCAGACGCGCTTTCAGGGGCGTTTGAATTCAAAGTGATTGCGCGAGAGCGGAAATATGCAAGGTCAGCAGGAGAGCATGGGCTTGGCTACTGGAAGAGATATCGTTCGCTCGATCGTTACTGGTGCAATACCTCCTATTTCGGACCAAAAGATTTTACGACCTTAATACGCAGCACGCGGCATGATGTTCTTATCCTGAATGGCTTCTTTGACCCGGAATTCACAATACCTACGCTTATTCTTCGGCGTCTTAAATTGATACCACGCCGGCCGACTATACTTTCAACTCGCGGTGAGTTCTCCGCTGGCGCGGCCGCCATAGCCAAAGCGAGAAAAAAGATATATCTCCGTGCGGCTCGCCGGCTTGGTCTTCTCGACGACGTGTGGTTTCACGCTACCAGTGTGAGTGAAGCCGCTGACGTGCGTTTTCACGTTCCTTGGGCGCGCGAGGTTTTCATCGCGCCTAATATTCGTGTGCTTGAAGAATGGCGCCCACCTTCAAAGGACGTGAAACCTGCTGCTCCGCTTCGGCTCGTTTTTCTCAGTCGCATTGACCGCAAGAAAAATCTTGATTTTGCTCTCACGGCGTTGCGGTCGACTCAGGGGGCGGTAGATTTCGACATCTATGGTCCCATAAATGATCAAGCCTATTGGCGTGCCTGCCAGTCGATCATCGGCAATTTACCACACTGGGTTCAGGTTCGCTATCGGGGCGTTATTGCAAATGATACTGTGCCCGCTGTGCTGGCGAGCTATGACGCATTCTTTATGCCGACAAGCGGGGAGAATTTTGGTCACGCGATTTTCGATGCTTTAGCTGTCGGCCTGCCGGTTCTCATCAGTGATCAGACGCCTTGGTGCAATTTAGAACGGCTAGACGCAGGCTGGAGCTTGCCACTAAGCCGGCAGGATTTATTTGTGCGCGCTATAGAGGGCTTGAGAGGGATGAGCATGGACGACCGCAATAGATTGCGTCGAGGGGCGCGGCGGTTGGTGGAAACATTTGTAACTGAAAGCGATGCGGTAGGACAAACTCTGAGAATGCTTGAAACAGTCATCGCAGAGGCTAAGTTGGGAATCACTAAACGCAATTGATTGGCAGCCTGAACTACCTCAATGCAACGGCACGGACCGTATCGAGTTCGCGACAATCTTCGGACGGGCATTGCTCGGAAAGAGCTACCTTATGACGATGAGTAAGACCCGAATTGCAGTTCTAAATTCGCATCCAATCCAATATTTTTCGCCACTCTATCGCTACTTGAATAGTTCGAGTGATATCGAGATCACTACGCTCTATCTGTCTGACTACAGCGTCCGAGGCGATAGAGACGCGGGATTTGGGCAGCGGGTCAAATGGGATATCGATCTTCTGGATGGCTACAATTACCGTTTTGTCGATCGAGCGGTGAAAAAGGGCATACCCGCGGGTTTCTTCTCCAATA
>Ga0335082_10002995_pt1 | contig 18272 bp, 10 predicted proteins | sample Lox_Sample_41_FD_206718 | JGI IMG/M metagenome (GOLD analysis project Ga0335082, IMG submission 206718) | Soil microbial communities from Loxahatchee National Wildlife Refuge, Florida, United States - Lox_Sample_4.1 | ecosystem: Environmental > Terrestrial > Soil > Wetlands | place: USA... | reverse complement strand
TGCGCAGTTCAGTCATGAGGGCACTGGCGGCGTTCTGATACGTCTTGCCCGGGTCAGATGGATCGGACCACACTGCGTCGTAAATAATCTGCGCGGCTTCCTTGATTTCGATGTGGAGCGCCGCCTCGCAAACATCGAGGCGGTCTTGAATCTTTTCGTAGCAGCCAGTGCAAACATCAGCGGATCCCGGCTCTCCTGGATGCTGCTCTGTAAACTTGCAGATCGATTCGGGCGCGTTCATGACTTCAGCATGCGCCTCCATCAACTGCGACTTGAATTGGCGCAGGAACTCTTCGCGTTCCTGCTCGAGCACTGCAGTGTCGGGAACCGGTTCTGGCGTACCCTGGACAGATTTTGTAGGAAGCTTCGGCGCCACCGGCGAGACGCGTTCCTTGTGCTTGCAGGTGGGGCAGACGTCAAGATCGGCCGGATAGTACAGATGGCATTTGGCACATGGCAGGCCGTATCCTACTGCCTTTCGCGGGGAGTCTTCTTGCGTCGAAGAGGCCATTCGCCGCGCGCCGAGGTCCTTCGCTAGCGCGGCTTGAACTCCCGTTGCGCTATTACCCTGCTGCAATCGCGTTGAATTCGTCGGCATCCTGAGCACCTGCGACCAAGAGTAAGAAATTAGTCGCAGCTCTACTCTAAGGGCAGTTCGGCGAGTCGCCTACAGACCAGAGGTACAACACGGACATTGGCCGAGTGAGACTGCCCAAAAGACTGCATCTACCGGGGATTCGCGTCCTTCATCAATTTCAGAAGTTCCTCTCGCCTGGCGCGATAGAGGGTCCGCTCGGGATCGAGCGTCGCTGCCACATCAATTTCTGCCAGCGCTTCTTTGTAGCGGTCCAGACTCATCAGGCAGGCCGCCAGTGAAAAGTGGTTATCGGCAGAACCATTTACTCGGAGGGCTTCTCGAAACTCCTTCTCCGCAGCATGCAACTGCCCCTGCTGAAACAAGACTGTTCCCAGCAGGTGATGGGCGACTTCAGAATCCGGATTGAGCGAAACCGCCACCTGGAGCTCATGTAAAGCCTCATCTGGTTTGTTATCCATTAAGAGTGCTTGTCCGAGAATGCGGTGCTCGTTGGCGCCGGTCGGATTCTGCCGTACTGCAATACGGAGCTCATCCACCGCGGCGCCATACTGATTTTTTGACATAAACGCGCTAGCCAGGCATGCATGTCCCTGCTGCCACTCCGGATGCGTCCGGTACAGTTCCTGCATCTCGCTAATCGCAGCGTCGAATTTTCCCTGGTCGCAGTAAGTATTTCCCAAGTTGTTTCGCACTGAAGCTTCGGCGGGCGCGATCTTCTTGGCCTCGCGATATTCGGCCTCGGCTTGAGCCAGGTTTCCTTCTTCATGCCGAATTAGCCCCAGATTCGAATGCGCCTCCCAAAATCCCGGCCGTAACTGAATCGCTTTTTCATAAGCTCGAATAGCCGCCTGCAGGTTTCCGTCGGCGTGCAGCGCAATGCCCATGTCGTAATAGGTGTCTGGATTGTCACGGTCCCGCGTCAGCGACTCGGCATAAGCATGAACGGCTGCTTGATACTGCCCGAGCGAGTAGTGGCCCAATCCCAGGTATTGATAGGCTTCTGCATTCTTCGGATCGATGCTGAGCGCAGTGCGCGCTTCCGCAATCGAATTCACCCCATCGTCGAGCCGATAGAACAGATATGCCATCGCATTGTGATTCTCAGGAAGATCCGGCATTAGCTCTAATGCCTGTGCCAGTTCTTCATAGGCCGCGTCGAAGTTGTCCTGCTGACGCAGCGTCACTCCCAACGCAAAATGCAGCGCGGAGCTCCCTCCGTCGGCCGCCAGCACTCCCCGCAGTTCAATCTCGGCATCATGAAAATGCTGCTGTTTCACATCGGCAGCGGCCTTCAGCAGTCCCGGCGGAATCGCGGGGCCGATGTTCGCCGACCGCGCGTTACCCGACCCAACTACTTTCATCAGATCTTTGTTCGCTCCGACGGACTCCAGTTGCCGCAGTTCATTGTGCGTCGGTAGATTCGCCAGTCCGCAGTCATTCACCAAAACCACCAGACGGGCATTCGAGACTCCGCCAGTGAGCCAAGCCGCGAGTTGGGTCGTTGTGACAGGTTGATTCCTACGTTCAGAGGAATGCGCGGCGACTGCCGTCAGCAGGAAAAGACACAGAATGAGCGAAACCTTTGTTCTCACCGGACTCCCCGACCGTTGGATTGGCGTGCGTAGCGGTTTGTTGCGGAAGTTCAATCTCTCGGACGCCCTCTTGAAGATAGCTGCCGGGCGATTTCTCCGGTAAGGTCACGGAAGTAACAGGGGCGGTGACGATCCCGCAAGATGCCTCGAAATGGTCAACGTCTGTGATTTCAGTCACGCGTCAGAGTGGCTTCGCACACCGTGAGATCGCTGCAACTCAAATAAAACATTGAGCAAAGCCATTTTGCGTCCGGTGGGGCTGTCCTTCCCCTCCAGACCGAAAATAGCGTATGATCTAAATCTGGCTGTATTTCTCGGAGGCTCCGATGTTAGAAGGTCTTTTTCAACCGATGCACCTGCTGGTCATCTTCTTTATTGCCCTGCTGGTCTTCGGTCCCAGGAAGCTGCCTGAGCTTGGAAAGGGTTTGGGTGAAGGGATCCGCGCGCTTAAAGACGGCATGAAGGATCAGCCTCCCGCACAGGCTTCGACCGACCAGAGCAAGAAAACCGAAGTCAAGAGCTAACCGGCATCTCAATCTGGCAGTGCCGTGGGCAGAATTCCTGCTCCTTCGTCTTATTTTCTCTAGCAGTTCACAGCAACTCTGGGCTCCCATTTAGCTACTGATAACTTCTGCAATCTGGAGGGTAAGGCCGTGCTATGCAAGCTTGAGCGATTGACCGTAATCGCGATTCTCGGATTTTCGTCCACTCTATTGGCAGACCAGGTTACGCTGAAGAACGGCGACCACCTGACTGGCACCATCGTAAAGTCCGATGGCAAGACTCTGGTTCTTCACACCGACGCCGCCGGCGACGTCACATTCAATCTCGATGCGGTCGGTGAAATTAAGACAGACCAGAACCTCCACGTGACCGCCAAAGACGGCAAGACCTCTGTCGGACCGGTCACGACCACAGACGGCAAGCTGGCAGTCGAGACCAAGACGTCGGGGACCGTGGAGGTTGCAAAAGGGGACGTCACGCTGATCCGCAACGATGCGGAGCAGGCCGCTTACGAGAAGTCCCTGCATCCCGGAATCTGGCATGGATGGGAGGGTGGCGTCGATGTTGGCTTCTCGCTAGCGCGCGGAAACAGCGAAACCGAAAATCTCGCGCTCGCTTTCAATGCGGCCCATCCCACGCTTCACGACAAGATCACGATGTACGCAAGCGCGATCAATACGACGAATGATCTCGCCACCCCAAGCACTGTCGCCAACCTGACTCAGGGTGGATTGCGCTACGACCGTGATATCACCCCTAAACTCTTTGGGTTCGGCGCAGCCGACTATATGGCCAATGCGCTGCAATTTCTTGACCTGCGCCAGGTCTATAGCGGCGGCTTGGGCTATCACGCCATCAAGTCCGAACGCACAACTCTCGACTTCCTTGGCGGCGTGAACTACACACATGAAACGTATTCGAACGGTGCACGAATCGATGACACCGATGCCTTCGAGTCCTATGGCAAGACAAACCGTTTCGTTGCGCTCACGCTGGGCGAAGAGCTGAATACGAAACTTGGAAAGAGCACCGTCTTGACCCAGAACGCCGGCTTCTTCCCCAATCTCCAGGATACCGGCGAGTACCGCTTCATCTTTAATGTGGGCACCGTCACCAAGATCAAGAAGTGGCTTGGCTGGCAAAACCAGCTGGGAGACATCTACATCACAAACCCACCGACCGGGTCAAAGAAGAACGATGTCATCTTTACAACTGGACTGAACATATCGTTCACTCACTAATCCTCCGGCGGCGCTCCAACCCGGAGCACCGCCGAATCTAGCAATTGCGATACTTGCCTACGCACGCGGTGGCACGATCGGAGCTGATAGCTACATCCTCGCAGTGAGTTCCTGCACTGCTCGATACGCCTGATCGATCGCGGCATCCGTATACGCAGATGCAGCTGCGTCGGAATTAGCAATCGCGATCCGACCAAATGGCCTACGCCCAACGACCCACGGTTTTTCATCTTCGGCCCAGTCCGGATCGAATAGCGAGTTGTACTCGTGGGCGTATCCATGGGCCCAGCGGTTCACCGTGATGGCTTCGATGTCGCGTGCGGGGTCAAATCCCGCAGCTCCGAGCATACGCCCCAGTTGGTCCCGAATCTGTCGCTCGAATGTCGAAAAAGGAGTTTGCATCAGTTCGACTCGACCAGCGCGGTGTTGGTCAAGTTGCGGGAGCCCCGGCTGACACGGAGTCCGCAGCAGAAACAGCACCATCGGTTCTTCTGGATGGCCGGGAAATTTATATCCGCCGATGCTCACTGGAAAATCCAACGCAATGTAAGTGTGGTATCCCATCGGCGCTGAGATCTGATGGATCCCCAGTTTCTGGAACGAAGTCCAGTTCCGGATCGCGACATGTGTATAAACGAGCGGCGCTTTCACTAGCGAGGAGAGCGCCTCTTTCTGCTTCTGGGGAAGTTCCGGACAGAGATATGGAATCATTCCGTTGTAGCAGGCCATGACGCACGATTTCGTCCGTACAGTTTGCAGCTTTCCTCCCCGGATGTATGCAACCTCTACTCCGGATTCCGCATTCCTCGCTCGGACCACAGTGCTATTAAGTCGGAGCCTGACCCGCTGCGTCTCATCATCAAGCTTGGCGTAGTTTGCCTGTGCCAGTACTATGTCATCCATGCTGCGCCCGGGCAGGCTGCCCGGGATCAATTGGCGCACGAGCATCCGTGCGATCGACGCGTTGCCATCCGGAAAGTGAAAAATATAGGGCTCCGGCTTTTCGCTCCCTCCATCGCTTTCACCACCAAGATCCATTCCCGCAAATCCCGGATAGCCAATGTCATAGTCGTCGCCGGATTCATAGCAGGCAAGCGCGGAAACGGCGTCGATACCGACTGCCCAAAGATCATTGGTTCGCGAGTGAAAGAAAGGAAGAACATCGGGATTCAGATGGACGATCTTCGTCAGGAAATCTGCATAACTGATCTTTGCCAAGCGCGCGCGCTTTTGCGTCAAGGAAAGGCCGGGCAGATAGTCCACTCTTTCTGTATAGACCCGGGCGATGTCTCGCCGGGCAACCTCCGAGAGAGGCGCTTTGCTCAGGAATTCGGGCCACGCCAACTTGCCCATGCCCGTCACCAGCCGGTCTTCCCCAAATGTTTCCTTGTCGAAGAAGACGCCAGTTCCCAGTTTCAGCGAGCTGTAAAGGTTTTGGTCGTATGCTTTGTAGAAACGCTTTGTCTCGATGCCAAGATCTTTCAGCAGCCCCTTCGCGACATTGCTGTAAAGCGACGGACTCTCAATCGACTGAGTTCCCCCGTAGCCAAGAAGCATCCTGCCGCCGGCTTTGAATTCGTTGCGCTTTGCGTGTCCGCCGAAGTCATCATGATTATCCAGAATGAGAATGCGCGCGTTCGCCCCCGCTGCCTTTCGATAAAAATAAGCCGCGGAGAGACCGCTGATTCCGCCCCCAACGACAACGAGATCGTAAGTTTCTCCGGTCTTTACGGGCGCGCCGTTGCTGTCCCAAGACTCGCCATCGCGTAATGCATGCGCGTAAGTAAAAGTTCCATCATGATTTCCGCGCATCCCTGTCAGTGCGGGAGGATAGTATCCAGCGATTTTTTCTGGAGCGTACTCGTCCGAAGCCAGTCCTCCCGTCCACTTGGGCATCGCCAACATCCCGGCACCAACTGCAACTCCGTTCAGGAAATCGCGCCGCGTGATCGGCCGATTCATTCCCAGACTGTCATCGGTTTTTGTGCCGCTCATGGTTTCTCTCCCAAGGGTTCACTCTCTCCAACCTCAGCTGTAAGCCCGCGAAGCTTGTACCGCTGCAACTTACCGGTCGCAGTCTTCGGCAATTCCGGCAAAAACGTCACCCAGTGCAGGCGCTTGTAAACTGGCAACCGGCTCAGTACAAAATCCTGCAGTTCTCGTGAAAGCACGGGACTTCCCTCTCCTTCGCGCAGGACGATGCAAGCTCCCGGTTTTGGAAGTCCATCCACTCCAGCACAAAATACGACTGCGGCTTCGAGCACTGCCGGATGCTCTGCAAGCACACTTTCGATTTCGATCGGACTCACCCACACTCCGCTCACTTTCATCATGTCATCCGAGCGTCCCGCATACCAAAAGTATCCATCTTCATCCTGATGGTATTTATCACCTGTGCGCAACCAGTCTCCTGCGATTGTTGCCTTCGTCTTCTCGTGTTCGTTCCAATAGAAGGCGCACGTAGAATCGGCTTTCACCAGCAGATTGCCAACTTCTCCTTGCGGTACTGGTTGATCATTGTCGTCTACAATCTTGGCGTCGAAACCCGGAAGAGTCTTGCCGCTAGAGCCAGGCCGCACTTCCCCTGGAACGTTGGAAATCATCATGTGTAGGGCTTCCGTTGAACCGATCGCGTCGAGAATCTCGACTCCAAAGCGAGACTTGAACTGATGGAAAATCGCCGCAGGCAACGATTCTCCCGCAGAAATCGCATGGCGGACCGACGAGAGATCAAACTCTCGTGCTGCTGCTGGATGAGCTAGCAGCTTCACATAGTTCGACGGGACGGAGAAGAACAGTGTGGGTCGGTGCCTTTCGATGACTTCAAAGACACTCTGCGGGCGCGGCGGATCTGGCAAGAGGATGCTCGTCGCTCCGACTGACAGCGGAAAATACAGACCATTCCCCAGACCGTAAGCAAAGAAAAGTTTGGCGACGCTAAAGAAGCGGTCGTATCCGGAAATTTTCAGAATCGCTTTTGCATATCGCTCTGTGCTGACGACCATATCGTGCTGAAGATGAACGCACGCTTTTGGCTGCCCAGTGCTACCGGAGGAGTACAGCCAGAACGCTGCATCATCCTTGCTGGTTCGAGCAGGCTCCAAGGCACCCGAACAGTCTTTCATTAGCTCATCCAGAGAAACACCGTCGTCGACGGACGTGCCAACCACCACAATGGTTTCGAGGTAGCGTAACTCTCCGCGCGGAATCGTGTGTATTGCGTGAACGAGAGAATCACTCACGATCGCTATTTGTGCCCGTGAGTTATTAAGCAGGTACTTGTAGTCATTCGGTTTTAGCAGGGTGTTGACAGGAACCGGGACCGCACCAATCTTGATAGCCGCAAAGAAAGAGACGGCAAACTCTGGCGCATCCAGCAGCAGGAGGAAAACGCGCTCCTCCATCCGCACTCCCAGCCGTTTCAAGGCGTTGCCCAGTTGATTGACTCGCAGGTGGAGTTCACCATAGGTCAGCGCACGTTCGCCGCACACGATCGCTATGTTGCTCGCGCGACCTTCATGAACGTGCCGATCTATGAAGTAGGAAGCGGCATTGAACTCATCCGGAAGCTGAATGGGAGGTGCCCAGGACATGCGGGAATTTGGAAATGGTAACACTCCGGCAGGAAAAAGAAGGCCCGCGCAAGGCGGGCCTTTGATACCGACTTCTGAAATGCCGCAAGTTAGGCTATTGCTTCTTCCCTGTCATCGATCGTGAGTGCCTCGTCCTCGTCTTCCTGGATTGGAGCATGCGTCCTCGCCACCAGCATGTAGATGGATGGCACGACGAACAAGGTGAAGACCGTACCGATGATCATGCCGCTCACCAGCATGATACCGATACTGTTCCTGGCACCTGCTCCAGGTCCTTTCGCCAGAACCAGCGGGAAGTGGCCAAAAACGGTAGCCGCGGTCGTCATCAGAATCGGCCGCAACCGGGTGCTGGCTGCACCGATGATCGATTCCAGTTTGCTGAGTCCCGTCTCCTGCAAATGGTTCGCGAACTCCACGATCAAAATGCCGTTCTTCGAAATCAGTCCGACCAGCGTAATCAGTCCGACCTCGCTATAGATGTTCAGCGTGGTGAATCCCAGGAACGAGAACACCAGTGCGCCCGAAATCGCCAGCGGAACCGATCCCGCCAGAATGATGAACGGATCACGGAAGCTCTCGAACTGTGCTGCCAACACCAGGTAAATCAGAATCGCCGACAGCAGGAATGTTCCCAGGAACTTGCTGCCCTCTACGCGCAACTGACGCGATTCGCCGGCGTAGTCGACAGTGAATCCTTGTGGCAGGACTTCCTTCGCTTGATTCTCCAGGAACGTCAACGCCTGATCCAACGGTACATTCGGCGGAATCACGCCCTGGATTCGAACCGCATTGAGCTGCTGAAACTTATTCAGCGAGCGCGGCTCTGTGGTCGTCTTCAAAGTCGCGAACGTCGAGAGAGGCACCAACTTGTCCGCCGATCCTTTCACATAGATTTCCGAAAGCTGATCGGGCGTGAGGCGCTCCACGCGCTTCACCTGCGGAATCACCTTGTAGCTGCGTCCCTGAATGCTGAAACGATTGACATAGTTTCCGCCCAGCATCGTCGAGAGATCCTGGCCTGCCTGGCTCAAGTCGACGCCTTGCGAACGCAATTTGTCTCGATCAAAGACGACTTCTGTCTGCGGCTGATCGAACTTCACATCCGTGTCGGCGAAGATGAACTGTCCGCTCGCCATCGCCTTTTGCACGATCTGTTCAGCTAGCGCGCTAACCTGCTGTGGTTCTGCGGCTGACGCGATCACGAAGTCAACTGGAAAGTTGCCGCCTCCGGGCAGCGGCGGCGGAGTTAGTGGGATCACGCGCACTCCAGCGATCTTCGAAAGAGGCCCCGTCGACTCCACCAACAGCTGCTGCGCGGTCTTCTTGCGCTGACTCCAGGGCTTGGTCACCATGCCGCCGAAGCCGCCGTTCGGAGTCGTGATCTGGAATGTGCTCTCATTCTCCGGGAACGAGTGATACACGTCGTACACCTGCTTCGTAAACAGGTTGGTCTGATCAATGGTCGCGTTTGGCGCTCCTTGAATCACACCGAACACGACGCCCTGATCCTCTGCCGGTGCCAGCTCTCGCATCGAGAACATGTAGAACGGAATCATCAGCACTGCGACGATTGCCCACAGTGTCAGCACCACCGGACGGTACTGCAGAGTTCCTGACAGTAGCCGTGAATAGAGGCTTCGCACTTTTTCAAAGTTGCGGTTGATCAAGCCCGCCAATCCCTTGTGGGAAGCGCCTGCCCGCAAGAGTTTCGAGCCCATCATTGGTGAGAGCGTCAGCGCGACAATACCCGAAACAACCACTGCCCCTGCCAAGGTGAATGCAAACTCACGAAACAATGCGCCCGTTAGTCCGCCCTGAATTCCGATCGGCGCGTACACCGCTGCCAGAGTGATGGTCATGGCGATGATCGGACCGACTAGTTCGCGGGCTGCATCTTTCGCAGCCTGAAAAGGCGTCTTGCCCATTTCCAGGTGCCGTTCGACGTTCTCAACCATGACGATGGCGTCGTCCACCACTAACCCGACCGACAGAACAATCGCCAGCAGCGTCAACAGATTGATCGTGAAACCTGCCACCAGCATCAAGAACACGGCGCCAATAAGCGAAATCGGAATCGCGATGACAGGAATCAACACCGACCGAAAAGATCCCAGGAAGAGGAAGATCACCACGATCACGATGACCAGTGTCTCGGTCAGCGTGTGCAGCACTTCGTTGATGGCATCCTGGATATAGGCCGTCGAATCGTAGGGAATGCCGAGTTTCATCCCTGTCGGAAGCTGTGACTCAATGCTCGGCAATGCTGCCCGCACCGCCTTAATCACTTCCAGCGAGTTCGCTGTTGGCAACACCCAAACGCCCATGAAGGTCGCCGTCTGCCCATTGAAACGTACATCCTGGTCGTAATTTTCTGCACCGAGCTGCACGTCCGCGACCTCTCCGAGCCGGACGACAGTGCCGTTGCTTTCCTTGATCACCATCTGACGGAACTCTTCTGCCGTCCGCAGGTCTGTATTCGCAACCAGGTTCACTGAAACCATCGATCCCTTGGTGGAACCGAGCGCTGACAGATAGTTGTTGCGCGACAGCGCATCGTGTACGTCCGAAGGAGACACGCCACGGGCTGCCATTTCCTGCGGTTTCAGCCAGAGCCGCATCGCGAACGTACGGTTTCCCAGAATGTCGGCACGTTGCACGCCGCTAATCGCGCTCAGCTTCGGCTGTACCACGCGGGTTAGATAATCCGTAATCTGATTTTGATCGAGATCTGCGGAAGAAAAGCCCAGGTACATCGCCGCGAATTGAGTATCCGCGGTCTGCAAATCAATGACCGGAATCTGCGCTTCGGGGGGAAGATCGTTTCTGACCTGGGCCACCTTCGCCTGAATTTGCGTCAGCGCGGTAGTTGTGTCGTAGTTGATCTTCAGATGGATCTGGATCGTGCTCAAGCCCTGCGCGCTGGTCGACTCCATGTAGTCGATACCGTCGGCGCTCGCTACCACGCGCTCGATCGGAGTCGTTACAAACCCGCGCACCAAGTCGGCATTTGCACCCACGTACACCGTTGAAACCTGAATCACCGCGATATCGCTGCGCGGGTACTGCCGCACACTCAGCGACCGGATCGCCTGCAATCCGGCAATCAAGATGACGAGGTTCACCACCATCGCCAACACGGGACGCTTAACGAATAGATCCGTGAACTTCATGCAGACTCCTTAAACGCAGGCGCAAAGAATCCATAGCAAACCCCATTTCTTGCGCATTCCCCTGCCGCAAGAAACGGGACTCGAGTTGGTGCTGACTTGTTTAGCTGTCCTCAGGCTTAGGGCTGGAGTCATTGCTCGGCTTCACCGTGTTGTTCACGATTACGGGCGCGCCGTTACGCAACTTGAATACCCCAGAACTCACCACTTCCTCGCCCGGATTGAGGCCGGAGATCACCGCCACCTGATCGCCACGGGATCCTTCCACTTTCACAACCTGTTGCCGGACGCCTCGGTACGTGTTGCCTTGAGGATCTTTCATCTCTGTTACCACATAAACCGAGTCTCCATATGGCGCGTAGTTGATCGCGGAAGCCGGTAGTGGAACAACTTCTCGTGGACTTCCCATTGGAAGCTCGACTTGCACGAACATCCCGGGCCGCAGCTTGTTGTCTTTATTAGTAACGATCGCCTGCACCTGAATGTTACGGGTCTGTTCATTGATCACCGAATCCAGCGCCGTAATTCGTCCGGTGAACGCCATACCACGCAGATCACTATTCGTGACTCGCAATACATGACCCGGAATAACCTTGCCCGCGTCCTGCTGCGGCACTCCAAAGTTCACGTAAATCGGACTCAGAGTTTGCAGAGAGACAATAGCCTGACCTGCGGCCAGATACTGTCCTAGACTCACCTGCCGTATCCCAAGTACTCCGCCGAATGGAGCTCGAATCGTCTTGCGCGCGATCGCCGCCTTGATGTCGCCGACCTGCGCTTCAGTCGCTTTCTGCTGTGCGGTTGCATTGTCGAAGTCCTGCCGTGCGATCACACCCGACTTCACCAATTGCTGCGCTCGCTCGTAGTTCGTTTTCGCCAGGTCGCGCTGTGCCTCGAGGCTGGCGAGTTGCGCTTTCTCCTGTCGCGTATCGAGTTCGACCAAAGTCTCCCCCTCTTTGATCCACTGTCCGGACTCGAAGTGAATCTTGTCGATCGTGCCGGGAAGATCCGCACTCACCGTCACACCCTGAATCGCAGCGGCCGTCCCGATCACTCCCAACGTTGAAGGCCAGGTCTCCTTTTGCACAACCACTGTAGTCACGGCCGTGGGCGGAATCTTGAAATTCTTACCCTGCGCAATCGCCGCCTCAACTTGTTTGAACTTTACAAATCCCAGGCCCCCCAACAGAGCGAGGACAACCACCAGCATGAGGACCATCCGCTTCGCCATACATTCTCCTGTTGAAAACAAAGACAGTCGGGTGCTGTCTAGACGTCAAAACGGTGTGAACCCCACCGCATTGATAAATATTGATTGGAGGGGCAACCAAAAGGATTCAGAGTTGTGAGGGGCTTTTTCGCGTTCTTTTTCACGAATGCCACTGAGCGTCCGCTCTAGAGGCTTTTGAGCGCCGGGTTGCCGGGGCCTGCGGTAACCTTCCAATCGATCATGCGATGATTTTTTCCCTCGCTGAGCGCTAGCTTTTCCACAATCAAGTTGCCCTCCATAACATCAATCCGCAGAGCTTGGTGCTCGAGAGCAATCGTTCCAAATGCCGAAGCTGTAGAGAAGAAAGTTTTAAACGGACGCACTGAGAGAGTTGGCCCAAACCACAAAGTTTTCTTTGCTGCCGAATAGCGAAATCCAGACACGGATCCCATCAAAGCATAGCTCGCCATTGCCCGTGCGTAGTAGTTGCCGCACTCATATTCATTCCACGGATTCCGCGCCCGCCCGTCGTATCGACTCCGGAGGGCTTTCACGATCGTTAATCCCTCCTTCACAAATCCTTCCGCGATTAGGTGCGACGCGACCTGATACTCAATCCCTGTCCAGACTTCACCGGAATACACGAAGGGCAACGTAGGCTTGTTCCCGCGCGGCCATGTACACAACAGCAGGCCCGGTTCGTGACCCATTGCATAGCCGGGTCGCTGCGCATTTGCATGCTGACTGAGATCGGTCTTGAAATTGTGTCTAAAGATCGCCGCTAGGCTGCTTCTGATCTTGTCCGCCGATAGAGGAGTTTCGATTCCGTACATTCGCGCCATCCAGACCCCGATGACGCCATCCGAGAGACAACCCGTCCCGTACTGATATTTCGGGCCCTCCCGTTTCAAAAGCCTCTGCATCTCGCCGCTCTTCTCATCCACTTTGGCGACCATCGTGGCAAAAGATTGATCTCGCAGGTCCGCATATTCCACCTTTTGCTGGTAATACTCTCCGTTGAACAGTTGCTCGTCCATGAACTTGGCGCACCGTTCCGCCAGTTCTCCATACGAAGTGGCATCTTCTATATTTCCAAGCGCCCGAGCCATCTCAGCGAATGCCGACACCGCTCCTAGATAAATGCTCGTACACATTCCATCCGGTCCCCAGAACTCAATGTCATAGGTGTTGTGATGAGGCTCGAAGAGCCCCCCGCGGCGGTCCGGATCCCAGGTTCGAACGCAATAATCCAGACTCCGCTTGGCCAGCGGATACATTTTCCGCAACCACTCCATATCTCCGGAAATCTGCCACTCACGAAAGACCTTCATGATTCCGCCCAACTGTCCGTCGGCAGCGGCATGAAAGTCGTGCGGAACCGGTCCTTCGGGGAGTGCCGAACGAAACGTGACGTGGCCACGTTCGTCCATCGACCGGACCAACTCCAATTCGCGCAGAGTCCGCTCAAGTTTCGGAAACAAGTGTGGGAACGCCTGTGCATAGTTCCACACGTGCGTGCAAGAACCATGACAACAACCGGCATCGGGAAAACAACCTTCCCATCCCCAAATATCTCCGTTCTCTACACGCAATACCGTGGGAGATTTGATGATCGCCAGATTTGCAGAAACTGCATCGAGCACATATGGCGGCAAGGTGGACGAAAACAGCGCATCCTTGAAGTTCGCAGTACGCGCCCGCAATTCGTTGTAATTGCCTTCGACGTATTCCGCCACATCGCGCGCATCCTTCCAAACCGAGGCGTAGTACGGACGCCACATCGCAGGCTTGCCCTCTGGTAATGTGCGGCAGCCAGCACCCCCTTCGGGCTTTGCCTCCTCAGACGAAGGAACGCCGCCCACCTGCAGATAGCAATTTGGAAAATGCCACGCGATCACCAGCGGATACGAATGTGACTCGCCTGCGGCAAGCTTTCGTTCGAAGAGGATCGAGCCGCCATTTCGCCCGGCGGTGTCGATTTCATTTGTGCCCCGGTTCTCAGTAAATTTCCCCGTTGAGACCTCGCGCCACAGCGCTGACAGCGAGTCGAACTCCCACCCCGGACTGCGCAGCCACATTCCCTTGATCTTCGGCCGACTCCCGATTGCCAACAGACAGGCGCTGCCGTACGACTCCGAATTCGACTCTTCCACGTTGTGTAGAAATACTCCTCGCCCCGGCACAACCGTGTTCCGGCTTTTCCCTTCGTCGTTGCCGCAGCCCGGCGCCAGATGCGACAGATGATACGAAAATTCGAATTCGACCGGCTGTTTGGATGTGTTATGGAATGAGTACTCAAGAATGGCGCACGGGATACTGGAGTTCTTGTCATCCAGGGGAATAAATGGATTCCATGCTGTGACCTTCACCTGCAGCGGGATCGACGAGTCGCTGATCTTCGCCTCTCCGAAGGGAAACTCTCCCTTGAACTCGCATTTCTGAAAACGTGGAAACCCTTCGAATCCTCCCCGGCGATATCCTTCCCCCTGTAATCCCTGGTCGAATATCTTCAGTACCGGGAATGGCCCCTCGACCAGTTTCGTAAGAGGTGTGGCGCCCTTGACGTGCAGAACGGCAAAGCCGCCTCTCGACGCCGCAAAGCCCTCTGGCAAAGCAGTCGTAGTGGGATGATTCCAGATTGAAAAGTCCTGAAGCCCACCGTATCCGTTGAAGCAGACGCATCCAGCTCCAATGCCGCCGATAGGCATTGCAACTTGCGTCGCGGTGATCCCTGAGAAAGTGCGTTGCGGTCCGGTGCGAACCAATTCCTCGGGCGAGTAGGGAGACTCCGTCTTCGCTGAAGTATCGCTCTCAATTGCGGCAGTCGGAGGAATCGCAGCTCCCAGCGCCAAAGAAGAAGACGTAACCAGAAACTCTCGTCGGGTCGGCTTTTCCGAAGAAGACATCGAATGTCATCCTGAGTGGCGCTGTTAGCCCGCGAAGGACCTGTGTGCCCCTATCGTAATTGCGATGAAAAATCGGTCAGCACCATATACGTGGAGTCCACTTTGTCCACAAGCTTTCCGTTCGCCTCGGATTTCTCCTTGACCCTTTTCCACTCCGGGTCGTCCTGAAATGCCTTCCAGTTAGCGGCAGCGGCTTCACGGCTGGGATGTTGAAGAATGTAGATCAGCGTGTTGCTCTTTTCAGGTTCATCGACAGGCGTCCAATACGCAACGCTCTTGATTCCGTGACGCTCGAAGAGTTTCACCGTGTGGTCGCGGAACCGCGCGAGCAGTTCGCTCAATTTTCCCGAAGCCGCATGGTACAAGCGAAGTTCGAATACACCAGATGCGGAATTGTCTTTGTCTTGCCGGGCAGCGGCCCATAGCGATGCCGGAATGATTGCCGCCGCAGGAAGGGCTTGGAGTACCGTTCGTCGTTTCACGGCACGCATTGTAGCAGCACGCACCGACGATCATTTACTTTTTGCCCTGCACCTTCGCCAACGAATCGTTGCATTGCGCCAGTTCACCGCCGACCTCTCGGATAGCACCATTCCGTGCGTGCGGAACTTTTCCGGAAGTACTCAACTCTGCCCACAACTCCTCGCTACGTTGATATAGCGATTTTGCCTTCGTCCAGTCCTGCAGGGTCGTGGAAGGATTCTTTTCTTTTCCAGCCATGCCCACATAGATTCGTGCCGTGGCGGCAAGGGCGTCAGCGAGTTCGATGCGGTACTGCACATTACTACGATCAGCTGTAGTGAGGTGCTCGAGCAACTCGACGGCATTGCCGTATTGCTTCAGTGCATCCTCGCGGTCACTCGGTCCAAGTGCTCTCGCCAAATTTGCATAACATTCTGCGAGCGCACTTCGATTGGAACTGCTGCTGGGGCTTTTGTCGGAAAACGTAAGCCGGGCGGCGACCGCTTTTCGATAGAACTCGATAGCGCCCTTTTGATCCGCGCTATCCAACAAGCAGTTCGCAAGGCGCATGTAACTGTTCGCTAAATGATTGTAGAGAAGAATGTGGTGCGGATCCTTGGCGACCAGCGATTCTTGCCTGGCCACTCCACTCCGCAGCAGCGCCAGTCCTTCGCGTGTTTGATCCAGCTTCCCCAATGCTGAGCCAGTTTTGCTCTCGCTAAACGACAAATCCAGCACTGCTTGCGAGTTTCCTGGATCGGCCCCGGCGAGGTCGCGATCGATAGTCAGGGCCGCACGGTACTCCGCGAGAGCCGCTCGCGCATCACCGACGCGCATCAGAACGTCACCAATCTGTTTGTGCGCAAGTGACAGATTCCGTCGCGCTTGAACGTCCTTGGGATCGGCAACGGCGAGCGAGTCAAACAAACTGAGCTCCTGCCGGAAATGCGCTAGAGCCGAGCTTAGGTCCCCCGCATCGACCTGGGACAATCCCACATTGTGCTCAGAGAAGGCCAATTGCCGCCTGTAGTGCGCGTTGTTCGGATTAAGCCTCGACAGCTCCTCGCGCATCGCCAACGCCTTCCGCCGATTCTCAAGTGCCTCCGCTGTGTCGCCTTTCTCTTGCAGGACGTTGCCCAGACCATCCAGACTGGTTGCCAGATGAATCCTGAGTTCCTGATCCGAGGGAGTGGCGGCGATGAGTTGTTGGCTCAGTTCCACCGCTTTGCGGTATTTGATTGCGGCTTCATCGAGGTTTCCCACTGACTTCAGCAGGTTGGCGTAGTGATAGGTCTGGATCACTCGTTCCATCTGAAACTTCGGATCGTTCGCCATGGTTCCGGCGAGACTTTCATACATTTCGAGCGCTTTTCCGGAATGCTCGACCGCACCTGCGGTATCGCCAGTGAAATCGAGCACATCGCTGATCTGCTGGTGAGTTCCGGCAAGACCGAGACGGACTTCCCCGTTCTCCGGCTCTGCTCGAGACAACGTTTCCAAGATCACCAGCGCCTTTCTGGAACTCTCCAGAGCTCCCTTGGAATCTCCAAGGTTGGGGAACATCGGGTTGCCCTGAACTTCTGCGACTTTTTGATAAGCAGATGCGATCTCCAGCTGTAGTGAGCGGTCCCCTCGCGCCTCGGCTGCAAGTCCGTCCAGGTATTCGAGAGCGCGCTTCACAGCCAGCGAGCGCGCCGGCGTCGAGCCGGGAAGATCTTTGATCGCCTCGTCGAACTCAAACAAAAATGAATGAGCCAGCTTTCGAACGTCATTGAATCGGCGCTCCGCCCGAGCGCGCTGTTCCAAGGCAACACGCGCCTCCCGCAACGTCGCTGCCACGCCACCCGTTATAGCGATTACAATCAGCACGGTGGCCGTTACTCCTGCCTTGTGCCGACGCACGAACTTGCCTACGCGATAGGAAACTGAATCTGGCGTTGCCGTTACCGGAAGGCCGTTCAAGTGACGGCGGATATCCTCAGCCATCTGTTCGACGGAGACATAGCGTCGGGCCGGCTCCTTGCGCAGAGCCTTTAATACGATGTTGTCCAGATCACCTTTGAGGGCACGTTTGAGCTTCGCAGAGTAGCCTGCGTCCGGTGCCGGTACTGCGGACGTTGATAGCGCCTCATCAATCTTCATCGAATCAGGGCTCGGTACTTGGGGGCTCAAGTTAAGCAAGCTGATTTCAGATCTCAGGTGGAAGATTCCCTGAGGATGGCTTACCCGTTATAGCCCGCGATCAAGCGTTGTTCAATCTGTTTCCAGTTGGCTTCGGGGCAGGTTCTATTACCTCAATCTTCGCATTGAGAGCGGATATAAGCGGAACAACTGAAGCCACCGCCCTCTCTGTATTACCATCCAGAACAATGAACTCACGTTTGCGGCGTTGGCTGCGCGATCCATTGTTTCTTTTGTGCCTGACAGCAGGCCTGCTGGCGTTCGTTGTGCAATCCGGAGAACTGGGCACCGCCGATACCATGCATCGCCTGCAAACGACGCATTGGCTCTGGACATCACAGCCGCAGGTCTTTCCGAACGAGTATCCCGAATTTGGCCTGCATGGCCGTGACGGCAAGCTCTACAGCTGGTATGGAATCGGCCAATCGTTGCTCATGTTACCCGCAGATCTGGTGGCAACGTGGGTTGCGCATTGGCGCGTGTTTTCCGACTATCAAGACGACCCGGCTGTACGCAGCATCATCGTCAGCTACAGCACCAATATTTTGGTGAACGTGCTGACCGCGCTGATCGCGTTTCGATTCCTGCAGCAATTGCGATTTGGTCTGAAAGAAGCAGTCGCCGGTGCTCTCGGACTGATGTTCTGCACGACTCATCTGCACTACACGCAGAACATGCAAGAGAACAATTACATCCTGCTGCTCACTCTGGTGGGATTCTCGTATCAGTATGAGTGGCTGCGCAATGCCCGATCCAGGGATCTCTTTGTCGGATCCACAGCTCTGGGACTCAATTTGCTCACCCGGGTCACCACCGGG
>Ga0335082_10002994_pt1 | contig 18275 bp, 18 predicted proteins | sample Lox_Sample_41_FD_206718 | JGI IMG/M metagenome (GOLD analysis project Ga0335082, IMG submission 206718) | Soil microbial communities from Loxahatchee National Wildlife Refuge, Florida, United States - Lox_Sample_4.1 | ecosystem: Environmental > Terrestrial > Soil > Wetlands | place: USA... | reverse complement strand
GCCGGTTCGCCCAGCGAGAAGGAATCGTCCATCGCTGCAGGTATCGGACCTCCGCCCGGGTTCCTGAACCCCGGTACCATCGCCTGGTGAGCGAGATCGCAGATGTCCTGGAGGCGATCGAGTCGCTTTCGGCGAAGGGCGAGCGCATGGCGCTCGCGACGATCGTCGCGGTCCGCGGCTCCACGTACCGCCGTCCCGGCGCACGGCTGCTGGTGCCCGAGGACGGCGCGCCGATCGGCAACATCAGCGGCGGCTGCCTCGAGGGCGACGTCGCGGACATGGCGCGGATCGTGATGGACGAAGGCAGGGCCCGGCTGGCCGGCTGGGACCTCACGGCCGACGACGACGCGGTCTGGGGCCTCGGGCTCGGGTGTAACGGCGCCATCGAGGTGTTCATCGAACCCGCCGATCGTGCGGCGGAGGTCGCGAACGCCCTCCGAACCGCGCTCGAGGACGAACACCCGATCTGCGTGGTCGTCGTCCTCGAGTCCGACGCGCCGGACGTGGCACCGGGCTCGCGCGTGGTGGTCCGGTTCGACGGCGAGGTCCAGGGCTCGCTCGGCTCGCCGGCCGTCGACATCGAGGCGGTCGCCGCGGCTCGGGAACTGCTCGCCGCCGAGCGCTCCGAGATCCGGCTGTTCACCGGCGGGGTCAAGGCGTTCGTCGAGGTGCTGGAGCCGCCCCTCCGGCTCCTGATCTGCGGGGCCGGCCACGACGCGATCCCGCTCGTGCGGACCGCGGCCGTGCTCGGCTGGAACGCGATCGTCGCCGACGACCGTCCCGCGTTCCTCACGGACGAGCGCTATCCCGGCGCGCACGCGTTCGTGGCCCTCGACGACCCGGACGACGTGGCGGAGGCGGCACCGATCGACGGCCGCACGTTCGTCGTCGTGATGACGCACAACTTCCTCAAGGACAAGGCCTACCTGCGCAGCCTCCTCGGCTCCCCGGCCCCGTACATCGCGATGCTCGGGCCGGCGGCGCGGACGCAGCGCCTCCTGATGGAGCTCTCGGACGAGGGCGTCGTCGTCACCGACGAGCAGCGCGCGCGGATCCACGGCCCCGCGGGCCTCGACCTCGGCTCGGAGGGGCCCGAGGAGATCGCCGGCGCGATCGTCGCGGAGATCGTCGCGGTGAAGCGCGGGCGCGGTGGCGGTTTCCTCCGCGAGCGGCCCGGCCCGATCCACGACCGGCCCCGCCCCGGCACGGAGGCGCGCGTCGCCGGATAGGCTCACGCCATGCTCATCGAGAACGAGTTCACCGTGAAACGCCCGGTCGACGAGGTCTGGTCCTACCTCCTCGACGTCGAGAGGATCGCGCCCTGCATGCCGGGCGCCGAGCTGACCGAGACGATCGACGACCACACGTGGAACGGCAAGGTCAACATGGCGTTCGGTCCGGTGAAGATGGCCTTCGCCGGATCCGTGTCGATGGAGGAACGCGACGACGCCGCGCACCGGGTCGCGCTGAAGGCCAAGGGCACCGAGCAGAAGGGCAAGGGGGCCGCGAACGCGACGGTCACCTCGTGGCTCGAGCCGATCGACGGCGGGACGAAGGTGTCGATGCAGGCCGACATCACGCTCACCGGCGCGGCCGCGCAGATGTCTCGCGGCCTCTTGCCCGAGGTCTCGAGGCGGCTGACGCAGCAGTTCGCCGACTGCCTCGAAGAGAGCCTCGCCGCGAACGCGTCGCCCGCCGCTGCATCGCCGGCGGGTGCCTCGGCGCCGACCGACGGCGTCGCGGCATCCTCCGAGGCGGCCGCCGCGCAGAAGCCCGGGGCTCCCGTTGCCGCGAAGCCGGTCGGCGGCATCCGCCTCGGCCTCGCCGCGATCTGGTCGATGATCGCCGGGTTCTTCCGCAAGCTCTTCGGCGGAGGCGCGAAAGAAGCCTCGTGATCTCCGGCATCGTCCTGGCGGCCGGGACCGGGTCGCGGTTCGGCGCCACCAAGCAACTCGTCGAGGTCGACGGACGCCCGCTGTTCCTGCACGCGATCGACGCGCTCCGGGACGCGGGCGTCGGCGAGCTGATCCTGGTCACGGGACATGACGCGGAGGCGGTCGAGGCGGCGGCCCCTCCGGACGTTGCGGTCGTGCGGAACGCCGCGTTCCGAGACGGGCAGTCGACGTCGCTCGCGGCGGCGCTACACGCGGTCGCCGATGACAGCGAGGGCGCCGTGGTCCTCATGGCCGACCAGCCCGGCGTTCGCGCCGACGACGTCCGGGCCTTGACCGCGCGGTTCCGCGCCGAGAACGCCAGGATCGTCCGGCTCCGCTACGCCGATGGGCCGGGGCCGGCGCTGCTCTCCCGCGAGATCTACGCCGAAGCCGGCCACCTCCACGGCGACGCCGGCGCGCGCCTGCTCATGGCCTCGCACCCGGACTGGGTGGACGAGGTGCCGATCGATCGCCCGAGGCCGCCCGACGTGGATACCCCGGACGACCTCCCCCGATGAGCCGCCGTGCTGACTACGCTTCAGCGAACCGGACCGCAGGAGGGGATCGTCATGCTCGGGGCACTGTTGATAGGGCTCGTCGTGTTCCTGGTCGCGACGTTCCCGGCCACGTGGCTGCTCATGTTGTTCCTCGGCAACGTGGGCGTGGGAACGTCGTACTGGGGAACGCTGCCGCTCGGCGTCGTCGTGTCGATGCTGCTGGGCGCCGCGTCGAGCAGAGGGAGGGCGTGACGATGATCGCAGGCGCGATCGCTTCGTGGCTGTACTGGACCCTGGTGATCATCATCTGGATCGCTATCGCGTTCTGGCCGGCGCGGGTCGCCGCCCGCAAGGGGCACAGTTTCTTCGGGTTCTTCCTCTTCAGCTTGATCTTCTTCCCGGCCGCGCTGATCGTTGCGTACGCGGTGAAGCCACGCGTGGAGATGATGTAAGGCCGTCAGACGAAGGAGCCGGCGCGTGCCAAGAAGCACCCGCCGGCTCCGACCAGAGCTCGAGTCAGTTCCCCAGGATCTTCGCCTTCTCGGCTGCGAACTCCTCGTCCGTCAGCGCTCCCGAGTCATGCAGCTTCGAGAGCTTCGCGATCTGGTCGTACGGATCTTCCGCGGGTGCGGCCGGAGCCGCCGGCGCGGCCGGCTGCGCTGCCTCCGCCGGCTGAGCTGCCGCGGCGTCCTGCGAGGCGTATTTCTTCTGCTGCCGACGGGCCGTGCGGCCCGACACCGCGGTCGCGGTCCCCGCGACCACCGCGGTCCTCGCGGCCACCCCTACGAGACCTGGTCCTCGACGCCTCATGGTGGGTTCCCCTTCCTCTCGAGCTCAGATCGACTCGGCGTACTCCACGGCAGCTTCCACGACCTCGCGAGGAACGCGCTCGAGATCCCAAAGCTCGCCGCCCGCGTTTACGATCGCGTCGGCGATCTTCGCGGCCCAGACGTCCTCCCACACGAGGAGTGCCACCGAGCTGTTCGGCTCGAGATCCTCGGCGACGGCCATGATGTCCTCGTCGTTCAGCAGACCGCCAGACTCGCTCCCGATCAGCTCCGAGAAGGCAGCGCCGACCTCAGACTCGAGGTCCTCGACCTCCATCGCTGCGGCGTCGCCGTTCGCGTCCTTGGCCACGAACGCGAGATCGATGATGCGGATCGTGCCCGCTTCCACCTGCTCTTTGAGCGCCGGAACGATCTCTCCTGTGAACCGGTTCCCGGGGAACGCAACGATCATGTACTCAACAGGTCCGATACCCATGGGCTCCCTCCCTTCCGTTCCTGGTCAGATCAGCGCGAGTCTCTCACGGGCCTACCCGGACCTGCACCCGCGACTCCCATCATCTCGGCTCCCATCGGGACGACGCACTCGCGGGCTCGTTCAGCGAGCAAGGCCATCCCCAACGCCGCCAGGCGCGCGCGGTGGCGACGGGGTAGGGACGGCAGGCGGGTTCGACCGCTCCGGTCGAGGCACGGTGGTCTTCCTGCTCACGTTGCCGCTCGCGGACGTCGTGCTGGTCCTCGCCGCACGACCCGTTCCGGCCCGGCTGAGCCTCTCGCGCTCTGTCGAGCCGTCCTCCTAGCTCCACGCGCGGCGTTTCATGCGGTTCGGACGATGACGCCCTTCCGGCGCACGATCTTTGATACGTATCGAGGGCATCCGACCGTGCCCAGGGAGAGGAGGCCTGACATGTCAGGTAGGGAGCCAAGTGCCGGTGCTGTTGGCTGGATCAGCTTCGCGGGGATCTTGTTGATCATAGGAGGCTCGTTCGCGATGCTGGCCGGCTTGGCCGGGATCATCAACCCCGACGCGTTCGTGGTCACGAAGGACAACCTCGTCAAGGTGAGCACGAGCACGTGGGGATGGTGGCACCTCGTCATCGGGGCGATCGTGTTCTTCTCGGGCTTCGGCGTGTTCACCGGTAACGTGCTCGCACGGACGATCGGCGTGATCGCCGCGATCGTCAGCATGGTCTCGGCGTTCGTATGGATGCCCATCTACCCAATCTGGGGCATCACGATCGTCGCCATCGACTTCGCCGTCATCTGGGCGCTCACGGTGCACGGCCGCGACATCCAGAAGGCCGAGCAGATGGGAGCGATGTAGCGAGAGCGACTCGCAGATCGCGCGCGTCGCCCCGCCGCTCCGTCTGCCCCACTTCGGGCGGACGGAGCGGGCGGCGCTCCGGGCAACGGTCCGTCCGAAACGTGGTGGGATGGAACGGAGGGGAACGATGGCCGCGAAGATGGTCGAACATCCCAGCGTGGAGGAACGGGAAGCACGCGGCAAAGCTGCGCGCCAGCAGGTTCCCCCTTCCAGCCACACCGGGTGGGCATCGGCCGCTGATCGGCCGGACCCGGTGGCGCTCCTGGAGGAGCAGAACGCGACCCGTGAGCCCGACCTCGTGCCCGTGCGCCACGGGCGGATGATGATCTCGCCCTTCACGTTCTACCGGGGCGCGGCGAAGATCATGGCCGCCGACCTGAGGGACACCCCACGGTCAGGGCTGACGGCCCAGCTCTGCGGCGACGCTCACCTGTCGAACTTCGGTGTGTTCGCCTCACCCGAACGGAACCTCCTCTTCGACCTGAACGACTTCGACGAGACCCTGCCAGGCCCGTTCGAGTACGACGTGGAGCGCATGTCCGCGAGCTTCACGATCGCCGCACGCAACAATGGGTTCACGAAAGCCGAGGCCCGCGACGCGACCCTCGCCTCGGTGAACGCCTACCGGAAGGCGATGGCGGAGTTCGCGCGGATGGGCCAGATGGACATCTGGTACGCCCACCTTTCCGAGCAGCAGCTGATGGCGGCCCTCAAGAGCTTCGCTGCTGCACAAGAGGCTGCGGATAAGAGCAAGAAGGAGAAGAAGGCGGCGAAGGGAGAGGTGAAGACCGCGAAGAAGGCCGCCCAGAAGGCGCGCACCCGCGACAGCCTCCAGGCGCTGTCGAAACTCGGTGAGCTCGTGGACGGTCGGTACCGGATCGTGAGCCAGCCGCCGATCATCGTGCCGGCGCGCGACTTCGAGGCGGCCTACGGCATGTCGCTGGACGAGGTCCAACAGGCCGTCCACGCGCAGTTCCGCGCGTACCGGTCGACCCTGCAGGATGACCGGCGCCACTTGCTCGAGCGCTTCGAGATCATCGACATGGCTCGCAAGGTCGTGGGTGTCGGTAGCGTCGGCACGCGGGCGTTCATCATCTTGCTCCAGGGACGCGACCAGAGCGATCCGCTGTTCCTGCAAGTGAAAGAGGCGACGGCGTCGGTGCTGGAGGACCATCTGCCGAAGAGTCGCTACAAGCAGCACGGCGAGCGCGTCGTCCAGGGTCAACGGTTGATGCAGGCCGTGAGCGATATCTATCTCGGATGGACCAGAGGTGTGCAAGACAACCGGTACCTGTATTGGCGCCAGCTCCGTGACATGAAGGGGTCGGCCGCGATCGAGTCGATGAAACCTTCTACCCTCGCGTTCTACGCTCAGCAATGCGGATGGACGCTCGCTCGTGCGCACGCTCGTTCGGGAGATCCGATCGCGATCGCCACGTACCTCGGCAAGGGCGATGCGTTCGACCGGTCGGTCACGGACTTCTCGGAGCGGTACGCAGACCAGAACGAGCAGGACTATCAGGCGTTCGTCGGGGCGATCCGGTCCGGTCGCCTGGAAGCCGTCGAGGGCGTCTGAGGGGGAACGCCACTCGCCCGACGTCCGAACCGGATCAGGTCCGCTGCGATGCCGACCGGCCGATCACTCCGGCGGCGCCTCCAGCGGGGCGTTCGAGGGATCTGCAACATCGAGCTTCACGTCGCCCTGGGCCGCCATCTTCCCCCTGATCCCGCCGCCCTTCCCCCGCAAGATCCAGGCGAAGCCGACGGCCACGACCCCGCCGATGAAGGGGCCCACGATGTAGACCCACCAGTCGTGGTAATTCCCACTCACGATCATCGGGCCGAGGGAGCGCGTGGGGTTCATCGATGTTCCGCTGATCGGGGCCGACCACAGGCCCGCCAGCGCGATATACGCCCCGACCCCGATCGCGCCGAAGACCCCGACGTTCTGGGCACCCGAGGCTGTGCCGAGGATGGTGCTCAGCAAGCCGAGGGTCAGCACCGCTTCGAAGATGAGCGCCGTCGTGGCGGTGATGCCGGGTCCGGGCTCGGTCGTTCCGAGGCCCCCGATGTTGCCGAGCGTCGCGCGGAGGAACAGCACCGCGAGGATCGAGCCGATCAGCTGCACGATGACGTAGCCCGGTACCCGCTTCCATGGGAAGTCGCCACGCATCGCGAAGGCCACGGACACGACGGGATTGAAGTGGGCGCCCGAGACGGCGCCCATGAACAGGATCATCGCCATGACCATCAACCCCGGCGCGGTCACCCGGACGGCGAGAGGGATCTGCCCACCGCTCTGGGCGTTGACGACCGCGCCGCCTGCCGCGACGAGCACCAGGAAGAACGTGCCGATGAACTCCGAGAACAATCGCCGACCCTCGAACTTCGGGTCGTAGAAATCCTTGAGCTCGCCGCCGATCCTCCTCTCGAAGGCTTCGATGACCCCGCCGCGGGCCTCCAACGCATCGCTCGATCCTCCGTCCGCCACGACCGCCCCCCTTTTCGTCCCGGCGACTCTATACCCACACGCCTGGACGACGTCTGCCGCCGACGCGTACCCGAACCGTGGCCGGATATGGTACGCAGAGGGTCCTCGAACTCGAACGGGGAGCGGCCGGGAGTGAACCATCGGATGAACGGACGGCGACGGCGGTGGATGAGCGTGAGGTGAAGTTGGCGGCGCCGCCGGCGTTCGCGATGCCGGATCTGTCGACGGCCGCAGAGGGCCTGGGCGTTGCGCCGGCGCCGCCCGAGCGCACGACCACGACCTATCACGACACGGCCGACCTCCGGCTCGCCCGGGCCGGCGCGAGCCTGCGCTTCCGGACCGGGCAGGGCTGGACCCTGAAGCTCCCCGGCGGGGAGCGCGGCGGGCTGCTGCGACGGCCCGAGTTCCTCTTCGAGGGCGCACCGGAAGAGGTCCCCGCCCCCGCGGCGAACCTCGTGCGGGGGATCATCCGGACGGCGCCGCTGGAACGCGTGGTCCGCCTCCGCACCGTGCGGCGCCGCTCGGTCCTGATGTCCGAGGACGGCACGGGACTCCTCGAGGTCGATGACGACGAGGTCTCGATCCTCGGGCCGGGGAACCGGATCGCCGGGCGCTTCCGCGAGCTCGAGGTGGAGCTCCTCACGGACGCGCCCGACGAGTCCCTCGCCCCGGTGGTGGCCCTGCTGCGCGCGGCGGGCGCGGGTGAGCCCGATCCGACCTCGAAGTACCTGCGCGCGCTCGGCTCGCGCGGCTCGCAGCCGCCGGACCTCGTCCCGGTCCGCGTGGCGAAGAAGGCGACCGCCGCAGACGTGATCCGGGCCGCGATCGTCGAGTCGGTCATGCAGCTGCTCGCCGCGGACCCGGTCGTCCGCCTCGACGAGGACATCGAGGGGGTCCACCGGATGCGCGTGGCGAGCCGCCGCCTGCGTTCGCACCTTCGGACGTTCGCGTCGTTCACCGACGCCGAGTGGAACGTGTCGCTCCGGGAGGAGCTCGGGTGGCTCGGCTCGACCTTGGGCAGGAACCGCGACGCGGACGTGCTCCTGGAGCGACTCCGCGCCTTGACGGCGCAGGCCCGCGAGACGACCAACGCCGACCGGCTTCTCCGGGCCCTCGAAGCGGAGCGCGACGCCGCGCACGCGGCGGTGCTCGAGGCCCTCGGGAGCGATCGCTATCCTCCGCTGCTCGACCGGCTCGTCGACGCCGCCCGAGGACCCGCCTTCACGCCCGAGGCCGACGGGCCGGCGGCCGGGCTGCTCACCCCGGTGCAGGCGCAGTGGGCATCGCTGCGCCGGCGCGTGAAGTGCTCCGCGAAGCCACCGACCGACGAGCAGCTTCACCGCATCAGGATCCACGCGAAGCGCACGCGGTACGCGGCCGAGGCCCTCCTCCCCGTCGCGCGGAAGGACGCTCGGCGGTTCGCCGCGGCGGCCGCCGACCTCCAAGGGGTCCTGGGCGAGCAGCACGACGCGATCGTGATGCGCGGCTGGCTCCGGGCGCAGGCGACCGAGCGGAGCGCCGACCGCATGACCGCCTTCGTGGCGGGCGAGCTGGCCGGACTCGAGCAGGTCCGCGCCGAGGCGGCGCGCCAGCGGTGGCGTCGACGCTACGCCCGACTGACGACGGCGAAGGAGCCCGAGCGTTGGCTGAAGCGTCGGCGGCCGGCAAGGCCGGTCGAGGACGCGGCCGCACCGACATCGGACTGAGGTCCGACGTCCGAGCGAGGAGGAACGATGGGAACCGCAACGACCACGCGGCCGGAACGTCGGGCCAGCCCACGCCCCGGGCACCGCACGGGGGGAGAACGCGCCGCGCTCGGCAAGGCGGCCCGGACCGGGTCGCCTCGCTCGAGCCACGGGACCTGGGAGCCGGCCGCGGACCGTCCGGATCCGATCGCTCTGCTCGAGGGGCAAGCGGCGACGCGGCTGCCGGAGCTCGTGCCCATCCGCTACGGCCGCATGCTGGCGACGCCGTTCACGTTCTACCGCGGCGCCGCGGTGATCATGGCGGCGGATCTGGCGGCCACCCCCCGGTCGGGGATCACGACGCAGGTCTGCGGCGACGCTCACTTGTCGAACTTCGGCCTGTTCGGCTCGCCGGAGCGCGAGCTCGTGTTCGACATCAACGACTTCGACGAGACGCTCCCAGGCCCCTGGGAGTGGGACGTCAAGCGGCTCGCGGCGAGCCTGTCGATCGCCGGGCGGAACAACGCGTTCACCGACGCGGAGCGCAGCGACATCCTGCTCGCGTCGTTGCGCGAGTACCGCGAGGCGATCTGGGAGTTCGCCGGGATGCGGAACCTCGACGTCTGGTACGCGCACCTGCAGATCAAGGAAGGCCTCCCGCGCGTCCGCGAGGCGCTCGACAAGAAGAACGTGAAGGCCGCGGAACGCATCGTCGAGAAGGCCAAGACCAAGGACAGCCTGCAGGCGTTCTCGAAGCTCACCCGGATCGTCGACGGGTCGCCCCGCATCATCAGCGATCCGCCCCTGCTCGTCCCGGTCGACGAGATCCTCTCGCCGGCGGAGGCGGAGCGGTTCCTCGGCAGCGCCCACGACCTGATCCGCTCCTACCGGCGGACGCTGCTCGGGGATCGCCGCCGGCTGCTCGAGGATTTCCGGTTCACGGACATGGCCCGCAAGGTCGTCGGGGTGGGGAGCGTCGGGACGCGGGCGTGGGTCATCCTGATGATGGGCAAGGACCAGGACGACCCGCTCTTCCTGCAGGCGAAGGAGGCGCAGGCCTCGGTGCTCGAGCCGTACGTGGGCGCCAGCCGGTACGCGAATGCGGGGCAGCGCGTCGTCGAGGGGCAGCGGTTCATGCAGGCGGCCAGCGACATCTTCCTGGGCTGGCAGCGGACCGCCGGGATCGACGGCGTCGAGCGCGACTTCTACATCCGCCAGCTCCGCGACTGGAAGGGCTCGTGGGCGCCGGAGTCGATGGTGCCGTCCGTGATGACGCTCTACGGGCGGATGTGCTGCCGGACCCTCGCGCGGGCGCACGCCCGCTCGGGCGACCGGATCGCGATCGCCTCCTACCTGGGCAAGAGCGACGTCTTCGACCGGGCGATCGCCGCGTTCGCGGAGCTCTACGCGGACCAGAACGAGAAGGACCACGCCGCCCTCGCGAAGGCGGTGCGCTCCCGGAAGATCAAGGCGACCACCGGCGTGTGAACCTCCGTGAAGGAGACCCGCGCTCTCGAGGCCGGGGAATCATCCGAACGGGAGGATGCGGGGCAAGGACCTTCGTCCCTACGGTGTGCGGGACCGTCGGACGGAGGAGGCTCGTCATGGCAGGCGACGCGATCGAGCAGGAGCTCGAGGACATCGAGGCGATGTTCGTGCAGGTCGCCCAGGAGGCGACCGTCGAGGGGGGCGTGCTCACGCTCCACGACGTCGGAGCTTCGACGCTCTACTTCTCCGATCGCCCGAAGCGGGTGGTCGGACACGTCACCTCGTCCCAGTTCGTGGACATGTGGGACGAAGGTGACAACAGCTTCAAGCAGGACCCCCCGAACGCCGTGCTCGCGTTCCTGGAGCCGGGCGAGGACATGCCGGACGACGTGGTCGTCGTGATCCGCGACCCGCGGATGGAAGGCGCGTCGATCACGTACCGGATCGAACCGCTCGAGGGAGAGCCGCCCGCGCACGCGAAGGGCGGCGTGACGCTGTTCATCGACCCGTTCGGACGCCCGCTCAGCCCGGTGTCGGCCGCCGGCATGCACCGGCGCGAGCGCCGCCGCGTGCGTCGTCGCGTCTGATGGGACGCGCAACCCGGTTGGGTCAACGGCTGCGGCGTTCGCCGGCGCGATCCGGCCCGGGCGCATCGAGGCGCTCGAGGATGGCTGAGGACGGAAGGAGATCCAGATGACGGATACCGAGATCGACGAGTTCGGACCTGTCGACTACGTCGTGGTCGAGTTCCCCGCGGGCAGCAGCAACTTCACGGGAGAGATGGCCAAGGAGCTGAGCTCGCTCGTGGAGCGGGGGCTCATCCGGGTCCTCGATCTCCTCGTCCTGGCGAAGGACGCCGAAGGCAACCTCGAGGCGTTCGAGATCGACGATCTCGACGAGATGGACGAGCTGCGGGCGCTCGAGGCGCAGGTGGCCGAGATCTTGGCCGAGGAAGACGTCGTCAACCTCGCCGCCGCGATGGACGACGGGAGCACGGCCGGCGTGATCGTCTGGGAGAACTCCTGGGCGGCGCCGTTCGCCTCAGCCGCGCGCCGCTCGGGCGGTCAGTTGATCGCGTCGGGCAGGATCCCGATCCAGGCGATCGTCGCATCGTTGGAGGCCGAAGAGGCCGCGATGGAGGAAGGAGACTGATATGCCCCTCAGGCCAGCACGTGCCGCTCGACGCGGCGTGGTCGGTGCCCCGGTGGCCCGGACAGCGGCCGTCGTCGGGACCGCGGCGGTCGTTACGCACGGGGTCAACCGTCGCACGGATCGTCGCGACGACCGCAGGGACCGACGTCGGATCTGACCGCGATGGACGGCATGAGCGCCGCACCGCAGCCGAAGATCCTGATCGTGTACTACTCGCTCACCAAGCAGACCGGTCGGGTCGCGGACGTGATGACGCAAGCTCTCGAGGCACGGGGCTACGAGGTCACGGAGGCGCTGATCGAGTTCACCGACGAACGATGGGTCCCGAAGCTGTCTCAGTTCCCGATGGAACGCCCGATCCCCCAGATCGGATCGATCCTGATGGCGCAGCTCCGCCACAAGACCGGCGAGATCCGGATCCCGCCGGGGGCGGCGACGGGTGACTACGACCTGGTGCTCATCGTGTCTCCCACGTGGTGGTTCCAAACGAGCATGCCGATCCGGTCATACCTCGAGTCGCCGGCGGCCAAGAACGTCCTGAGCGGGAAGCCTTTCGCGTGCGCTTCGGTCTCCCGCCGCTACTTCAGCATCAACCTCGGCCAGCAGCGGAAGCTTGCGGAGAAGGACGGCGGGCGGTTCATCGACCACACGCACTTCGTGGTCGCGGGAGGGCAGGTCAAGTCGATGCTGTCGTGGCTCGGCTACATGAAGCACGGCGAGGCGCAGGCGCACGTGATGGGACTGAAGATGCCGCCGCCCAACCTCCAACCGAACTTCGAAGAGCAAGCGCGCGGCTTCGTCAATGACGTGATCGGTCGGGCGCTCACGTGACCGTCCGACGGACCGCTCCGGGCGGCGGGAGCCGGCTACTTCGGCTTGGGGAGACCGATGTCCTTGGCGACGGCGAGGTCCCTCGCGTGGTCCGTCAACGTCCGGGCCAGCACCGCCGTCTCCTTGGCGCCCTTGCCGGCGAGGTACCGGCTCTTCGGCTTGTCGGCCATGACCGCCTTCGCGACCTCCCGCGCGAGGACCTCCGCCGGGGCGGGATCGGCGGCGGTCTTCTCGACGAACCGGCGGATCGCCGCGATCTGGTCCGCGTAGAGCCGATACCCGTCGTCACCCAGCCGCTCTGCGGATCCATCGAGTTCGGCGAGGGTCTTGCCGAAGATGGCGGTGTCCGTGGCACCCGGATCGATCAACGACACGGGGATCTTCCACTGCCTGAGCTCGAGCCGGAGCGCGTCACTCAGCGCCTCCATCCCGAACTTGGAAGCGCTGTACGCGCCATGGATCGGCAGCGCCAACCGTCCGCCGATCGAGCCGACGTTGACGATCCGTCCGTGTCCTCGCCGGATCAACGGGAGGAACGCCTGGGTGACGGCGACCTGTCCGATCAGGTTGACCTCGAGCTGCATGCGCAGATCCTCGATCGGCTGGAACTCGATGGGTGCCGGCTTCACGATGCCCGCGTTATTCACGAGTGCGGCGAGGCCGCGCTTGCCGACGGCGTCCGAGACGGTCTCGGCGGCTGCCGCGATCGAGGCTCCATCGGTGATGTCGATCACGACGTGTATCAGCCGCCCCCTCGCTCGCGACTCGAGCGCCGCTCCATCTCCGGGGCGACGCACGCCCGCGAAGACACGGAACCCTTCCGCCGCGAGGCGCAACGCCGATGCCGCACCGATACCCGTCGACGTCCCCGTGATGAACACGCCGCCGCGCGTGCTCGACGATCGGCCGCTCATGTGTGCCCTCCCCTCGGACGGAGCGCCCACTATAGGCTCGCTTCTGTCACCCGACCGCGTTCCGAAGTGAACCGAGACAGGTAGTCACCGACCACGAGGAGGCGAACCATGAGTGAACCCGATCGCAGCAGTCTCCCGATCCGCAGGGAGCCCTTCGCGGGCGTGGCCAACAAGACGCTCGACGGCTCCACGCCCGACTGGAACCTCATCGGCCACCCCACACCACCCGACGGCGCGCCCAACGTGCTGCTCGTCCTGATCGACGACGCGGGCTTCGGGAACCCCAGCACCTTCGGTGGCCCGATCCAGACACCGAACTACACCCGCATCGCAGCCGAGGGCCTGCGGTACAACCGCTTCCACGTCACGGCCCTGTGCTCCCCGACACGTGCCGCACTGCTGACGGGTCGCAACAACCACGCGGTGGGGTTCGGCTCGGTCGGTGAGTTCGCCGGCGGGTTCCCCGGCTACTCGGCATCGCTGCCGAGGGACTGCGCGCCGCTCCCTCGGATCTTGCGCGACAACGGCTACAGCACGTCCGCGTTCGGCAAGTGGCACCTGACGCCCGACGGGCAGCAGGGGCCGGCGGGTCCGTTCGATCGGTGGCCCAACGGCTGGGGGTTCGACTACTTCTACGGCTTCCTGGCCGGCGACTCGGGGCAATGGGATCCCTGTCTGATCGAGAACCAGAAGGTGATCGGAACCCCGGAGGGGTTCTACGACGAGGAAGACCCGTACTACTTCCCGGATGCGATGGCCGATCGGGCGATCGAGTGGCTCCACGGGGTTCGCGCCCAGGATGCCGACAAGCCGTTCTTCCTCTACTTCTCGACCGGCTGCAGCCACGCGCCGCACCACGTCGCGCAGGCCTGGGCCGACAGGTACCGAGGCGCGTTCGATCAAGGTTGGGACCGGCTCAGGGAGGAGACGTTCGCACGGCAGAAGGAGCTCGGCGTCGTACCTGCCGAGGCCGAGTTGACGCCCCGGGATGACGCCTTCCCCGCCTGGGAGGACGTTCCCGAGCAGCTGAAGGCGTTCTACGCGCGCCAGATGGAGGTGTACGCCGGCTTCTCGGAGAACGCCGATCACAACGTGGGACGCGTTCTCGATGCGATCGACGAGCTCGGCGAGCTAGACGACACCGTGGTCATCTGGATCTGGGGCGACAACGGGGCCAGCATGGAGGGCACCGTCACGGGGTCGTTCAACGAGATGACGATGCAGAACGGCATCCCGCTGACCGATGAGATGCAGCTCCAGCTGGCCGAGCGGTTCGGCGGCATGGACAAGTGGGGCGCGCAGATCATGGACCCCCACTACGGCGCGGCATGGGCTTGGGCGGGGAACACGCCGTTCAAGTGGGGCAAGCAGGTCGGCTCGCACCTCGGAGGCACGAGGAACCCGATGGTCGTGCGGTGGCCGGAACGGATCACGGATGCCGGCGCGCTACGCTCGCAGTTCGGCCACGTGATCGATGTCGCTCCCACGATCCTCGAGCTCGCTGGGATCCCGCAGCCGGAGACGGTCGACGGGATCGAGCAGGAGCCGATGCACGGGACCAGCTTCGCGGCCACGCTCGCCGCCGCCGACGCACCGGAGTTCCGGACGCAGCAGTACTTCGAAACGATCGGCAACCGAGGCATGTACAAGGACGGTTGGTGGCTCGCGATGAAGACCGAGCGGATCCCGTGGGTCGTCACGCCCGACGCCTTGAAGCCGTACGCGCCGGGGGTCTGGGATCCGGACGCCGGCCCTGCAGAGCTCTATTACCTGCCGGACGACTTCACGCAGGCGCACGACCTCGCTGCCGAACACCCGGACAAGGTGCAGGAGCTGAAGGATCTATTCTGGACGGAGGCTGAGAGGTACAAGGTGCTGCCGCTGCTGGCCACCCTGTCGACGTTCTTCGGCATCCTCCCCCCGATCGATCGACAGACGACATTCGAGTTCCGGGGCGACGTGCAGAACGTCCTGTCGGGGATGATCCCGAGGATCTACAACCACTCGTATGCCATCTCGGCGGACCTGGTGGTGCCGGAGGGCGGCGCCGAGGGCGTGATCGTCGCGGAGTCGGATCACCTCGGCGGGTTCACCCTCTACGTGAAGGACGGGAAGCTCACCCACACCTACTCGATGATGGGCGTGTTCGTGTTCAAGCAGGTCGCGGAGGAGGACCTTCCGACCGGTGAGATCACCGTGCGGATGGAGTTCGCAGCCGATGAGGCGAAGCCGGCGACGGGCGGGGAGGTCACGTTGTTCATCGACGACCGACCCGTCGGGAAGGGCCGGATGGATCACACGGTGCCGATCCGGTTCTCCGCCTACGCGGGGATGGACATCGGCCGTGATAACGGCGGTGTCGTCGACCTCGCGTACGAAGACCGCAAGCCGTTCGCCTTCACGGGCACGGTGAAGAAGGTCGTGTTCGACATCAAGCCGCACCTGTCGGACCAGGACGAGCTCGACATCCACGCGGAGGCACATCGCGGACACGCCGCGCATGCTCTGTCCGGCTAGGACCGAGGAGGGATCCCGATGGCGAAAGACCCTACGGACGTGCTGATCGGTGGCTACCTGTCATCGAAGGCCGCGCACGAGGATTACGAGGCCGTCCTGAACTGCGGCGCCGACGTGATGGGCGCCGTGGTGGTGAGCAAGGACCTCGAGGGCAACCTGTCCGTCGAGCAGACCGACCACATGGTCAAGGAAGGCGCGGAGGGACTGGCTGCGGTCGGGTTCGCGGTCGGACTCTTCGCGCCCCCGCTGCTGGCGGCGACGGCGATCGGTGCGGTCGTCGGCGCGGGCGCCGGGAAGGTGCTGCACAAGAAGTCCGGCAGCAAGATCGAGGAGCAGGCGGGCGAGACGATCCCCCTCGGCGGTGCCGGGCTGATCGTCGCCTACAAGCACGCGAACGCAGACACGATCGAGCCGAGCGTCACCCGCGCCATCAAGAAGGTGGTCGGGGAAGCGGAGGGTCGACACGTCGAGGCGCTGAAGGGCGCGCTCGCGGACGCTCAACGGAAGATGACAGAGGAGGGGGCCTAGCCACCGGACGGGCTCCGCGGAGCCACGACGGCCAACAACGCCGCCGGTATCTCGGCGTGCTGGGTCAAGACATGTGGAACCTGATCGTCGAGGAATCCCCCTACATGATCGCCGCCATGCTGGCGGCGCCGATCGTGCTTGTGCTGTCCGGTCTGATCGCCGGGAAGGCCGAGCGCCCGGTCCGGAGCACGTCGATCTTCGTCCTCGGGGCGGTGATCCTCGATCTGATCTTCGCCGCCGTGATCCTATGGCTGCTCCACGTGGTGGGGATCAGCTCCGAGGACAACATCTCCGCCTGGATCGACACGCTCCTCGGTGTGCTCTTCCTGGTGATCGGGATCAAGGCGGCGATCGATCGCCCGACCGAGGAGGAGAAGGCGACCCAGCGGGCGCGGATGGAGAAGATCGCGGCCGCGAAGGCAACGAGCCTCCTGCTCGCCGGCGTCCTCGTCCAGATCGTCAACGCCGACGCCCTGGCGGTGTTCGGCAGCGGGCTGAAAGAGATCGCGATCACCACGCCCTACCCGACCGCGGCGACGATCGTCGTCGTGGTCCTCGTGTTCCTGTTCGTGATGTTGGTCCCCTACCACCTGCCGATCTGGCTGTACGTGGCATCGCCCGAGAAGGCGGGCGGCAAGATGCGGGCGATGAGCGCCTGGCTGCTCGACCATGCGCAGGCGCTCGAGGTCGTCGTCGGGCTCGGTTTCGGCGCTTTGTTCCTCTTCAAGGGCCTCACGGCGCTTCTGTAGACATCGGACGAGGCCTCCGCGAGCCCGGTCCGTATCCGATCGAGGAGGGTATATGAAGGATCCGGTTGCCGCAGCTTCTGCAGCCTCACGAGAAGCATCCACCTCGCCCGAGCGGGCGCAGGCCATCCTGGCGTCCCTGATCCTCGTCGCCGCCGTCGCGAACCTGAACCTTTCGGTTGCGAACGTCGCCTTGCCCTCGATCGGGCAGTCGTTCGACGCCTCACAGACGGCGCTCGATCTGATCGCGGTCGGCTACTCGCTCGGGCTCGCCGCCTCCGTGTTGTGGTTCGGGGCGCTCGGCGACCGCTACGGGCGCAAGCTGATGATCGTCCTCGGGATGGCCTTGTCCATCCCGGCGTGTCTCATGGCCGCCTACGCGCCCTCGACGGGCGTCCTGTTCGCCGCCCGCGTGATCGGTGGCCTTTCGGCCGGACTGGCGTACCCGACGACGCTGTCCATGATCACCGCACTGTGGACCGGACCGGCTCGGACGAAGTCGATCGCCCTGTGGTCCGCTTTGGGCGGCGGGTTCGCGATGCTCGGACCGCTGATCTCGGGTTGGCTGCTCCAGGACTTCTGGTGGGGTTCGGTCTTCCTCGTCACCCTGCCGTTGGTCGCGATCGCGCTGCCGATGGCGATCAAGAACGTGCCGGCGCATGTGAACGAGGCGACGGAGGCGGTCGACAACCTCGGCGGCCTCCTCTCGGCAGTGATGATCGGCGCCCTCATCGTGGCGCTCAACTTCATCACCGTGCCGAACCTGAAGACGGTCGCGATCGTGCTGCTTGTCGTGACGCTCGTGGTCCTGTTCGTCTTCTACCTCCGCGAACGGCGCGCCGCGAACCCGATCTACGACCTGCGCGTGGCCGCCCGGAAGACGTTCTGGGTGGCAGCCTGCGCCGGGATCATCGTGTTCGGCTCCCTGATGGGATCGGCATTCATCAGCCAGCAGTTCATGCAGAACGTGCTCGGCTACAGCACGCTCGCCGCGGGCGCCGCGATCCTGCCGGTCGTCGTCTTCATGGTCCTCGTCGCGCCGCGCTCGGCGAAGCTCGTCAGCGCGAACGGATCACGCCAGACGCTCCTCATGGGTCAGGCGTTCCTGCTCTTGGCGTTCCTGCTGATGCTCCTGTTCTGGAACGAGGGCATCCCCTATTGGAAGATCGCGATCCCGCTGGCGTGCATGGGGATCGGTGTCGGGCTCGCCGGCACGCCATCCTCGAACTCGTTGACGGGCTCCGTTCCTGTGACGAGGGTCGGGATGGCATCGGGGACCGCCGACCTGCAGCGGGACCTGGGCGGAGCGCTGATGACGTCGATCTTCGGCGCGCTCCTCACGGCCGGCTACGCGGCGGCGATGGGGGCGGCGATCAGCGCCTC
>Ga0335082_10002992_pt1 | contig 18277 bp, 13 predicted proteins | sample Lox_Sample_41_FD_206718 | JGI IMG/M metagenome (GOLD analysis project Ga0335082, IMG submission 206718) | Soil microbial communities from Loxahatchee National Wildlife Refuge, Florida, United States - Lox_Sample_4.1 | ecosystem: Environmental > Terrestrial > Soil > Wetlands | place: USA... | reverse complement strand
GCACCAGAAATGAAACGAATAGGCCGATGCCAAATATTTCGCGGCTGCGAACCAAGCCCGCGGCGGCCATTGCGACGTAGGCGAGATTGATCGCGCCCAATGCCAAGCTCAGGGCCAGCCAGCGGGCATCATCATTGAATTCCCACCAGCGCGGGTCGGAGGGAAACATTTCGCTGCGCGGGCGCAGCCACATATCGGCGATGCGGAGCGCCGGCAGTCCCAGGTAGTAGCGAAGCGGGGCGGCACGGATGCGGTCGGCGGCGAGGGCGGCGAAGCACGCGTCCAAACCTGGGGTCATGTCGTGGCTCGCGTTGTAATCCGAGATGAGGTCGGACGTCGCCTTTCGTTGCTCGGGCGAATCGAAAGCGCGGTTGGGCAGGCGGGCGAAATCGATATCTGCCCCCGGCACCGGCCAGTAGATTTCTTCCACGGAGGCATAGTCTGCCATCCAGGTCTTCACCCAGCGGTTGAATCCGGGCATGAGGGGCTCGTCGGAGTCGTTGGCATAACGGGGCGCGAGGGGTTGAAAACGATGCAGCGTGTGCAGGTTCCGGACCGTCCAGGGGACGAGTACAAGCAGCGCGGCTGCGGCAACGAGTGTGCCGGAGACAAGGATCGTCCGCGGAGTCAGTTCGGCGCTGGCGTGTTTCCGATTTAGGCTTTTGATCAGCAGCCATAGTAGATACGCGCCGACCGCGGCGAGCAGGATGCCGCCGTCTGGCCGCAGCAGGATGGCCGCGCCGATCGAGAGTCCGCAACCCAGCCAGACGCGCTTCGAATTTGTGACCGGCGCGCCAACTCCCAGTCCGCGAAAGGCCAAGTCGAACGTGAGTGCGGTGAAGAAGATCTCCAGCGTCTCAGTTAACGCGGCGGCCGAATAGTTTGCGAGGAACGGGCAGACAGCCGCAAGCAGAAATGCAGCCCGCGCGGCCCGCTCGGGGAAGAGCCGCCGAGCGATGTTTGCGATTAGCAGGCAAGTCGCCAAGTCGACTAGAACCTGCACGATCAATACGACGCGGAAATTGTCGTCTCCGAACACGGCGAAGATCGCTGCGAGGAAGGCGGGATATCCCGGAAGCCGCGAGAGAGTGGGCACGATCACGCCCGAGTTGGTGATGCCGTAGACGCCGTGATGCAGCCAATTCTTGGCGACGTCGGCGTAGAGGCGGGAATCGTCGACCACGGCGGGAAAGCGCCATACCAGCAGCAGTCGAAGGGCGAGGGCCGCCAGACTCGTCCATGTGTAAAACCGCGCCGTCTTTCGGTCGAAGAACGGCCGAATCAGTTCGTGCACGCTGCGAATGATAGCGCGTTTACGACAATCCCGCCGCCGGGAAAATGCATCGCACTAGTGAAGGTCTCACCCTGCCCCGCCGGCAATTGACCGTCTGCTGCCCGCAGCATACGATGAACAGCATCCCTCATGCCTGAACCGGTTTTTTATGATCCGCGCCGTGCCCGCTGGAAGCACCTGCGACGGCTGTTCGACGTAACCGCCGTCGTAGTCTCGGCGCTTATTATCTTTTTTGTATATACGGCGCTGCGCGATGAACCGCTGCCGGAACTGCTGTTCTCTCCCCAGAAGCGTCCGTTCAAAGCCCTGAAGGAAAGCGAGAAGGAGAAGGCGCGCGATCGAGCGAAGAAGGCGTTGGCGCGTTCCCATCGAAAGTCGAAGCTGGCGGCATCGCAAGTCAAGTTGAATCAGGAAGAAGGCATCCGCGCGGCGTTTTATGTTCCGTGGGACGCGGCCAGTTTCTCATCGCTGCGCTCATACGCGCATCAGATCGACATTCTTTATCCCGACTGGCTGCACGTGTTTACCGCCGACGGGCGCATCCAGGGGGTCGACGAACAGACGAACAAATTGTTCGATGTGGTCCAGGGAAGTAGCGTGCTTCCGGTGGACGACCGCGTGATGCCGTTTCTGAAGAATGACGACCCGAATATTGAAGTGTTTCCGATGGTGAACAACTCCGACGGGACGAACTGGGTCAATGTCACCGACTTTCTGAATAATGCCGACGCGCGCGCGCGCTTCCGGCAGCAGGCGGGACAGTTTCTCTCGTCGGGCCGCTTCCGGGGATTGATGCTGGATTTTGAGGCGTTTCCGCCAGAGGGTCAGAAGGGCTACGTAGCGTTGCTACAGGAGTTGTCGGGCGACCTGCACGGACGCAGCATGAAGCTATACGTCGCGGTGCCGCCCCACAACGAGGAGTATGACTATCGCTCGATCGCAGCCGCCGCCGATGGCGTGGTGCTGATGAATTACGACGAACACTATCCGGGAGGGCAGTCGGGACCGGTCGCATCGGAGGATTGGTTCGAACAGAATCTGAAATTCGCCGTGGGGGCCATCCCGAAAGAAAAGATCATCTGCGCCATCGCGAACTACGGATACGACTGGGTTGAGAAGCCGAAGAAAGGGAAACTGCCTGCCGGGGTTCACGATTCGACCGTCAGCGTGCAGGATGCATGGCTGGCGGCGCGGGATTCCGATGAGGACGTCAACTTCGATGACGATGCGATGAATCCCCACTTCAGCTACCTCGACGAGCACAGCCTGCGGCACGACATATGGTTTGTGGACGCAGTGACTGCGCTGAATCACATGCGGTCGGCGCAAAACCTGGGGATTCAGACATTCGCGCTTTGGCGACTGGGCAGCGAAGACCGCTCGCTGTGGCGTGTGTGGGACCTTCCCGGCGATCCGGGCGCACCTGACAAGTTGCGGGACGTTCCTCCGGGCGCTGACGTCGACATGGAGGGGCAGGGAGAGATTCTGCGGATCGAGGACAAACCCGCACATGGCACGCGCGACATCAGCGTCGATGCGAACAGCAAGATGATCGACGACGAGGTTTTCGAGAATCTGCCCGAGCCTTACCGCGTGTGGCGCTACGGGTACAGTTCCAACAAGATTGCGCTGACGTTTGATGACGGGCCCGATCCCGAGTGGACGCCAAAGATTCTCGATGTTCTGAAAGAGAAGAATGCCAAAGCCACCTTCTTCCTGATTGGCATTCAGGCTGACAAATTCTCGGGCCTGACGAAGCGGATCAACGCGGAAGAACACACCATTGGCAACCACACCTTCACGCATCCTGACGTTAGCAACATCTCAACGGGATATATGAAGGTGGAACTGAATCTGACGGAGCGCCTGTTTGGCAGTTTGCTGGGAGTGCGCACCACGCTGATGCGGCCTCCCTATGCGATTGACGAAGAGCCTGACACAGCCGATCAGGTGCGCCCGCTCGAGATTCCGCAGGAGATGGGTTACATCACCGTCGGCAACCGGATCGATCCCAATGACTGGAACGTGGACGATCCGACTGAACCGCAAGGCCGGCGTACGGCGGAAGAGATCACGAACTATGTGCTGGCGCATCTGCCACCGTGCCGCGTGGACGATCTGCGCTGCGGCAACATCGTGTTGTTGCATGATGGCGGTGGCGATCGCTCGGAAACGGTGCGCGCGTTGCCGATGATCATCGACGGAGTTCGGGCGCGGGGATACGAAATCGCTCCCGTCTATGAACTGCTGGGAATGCAGCGAGCGAATGTCATGGCGCCTTTGCCGAAAGGCGAGCTTTGGGCGGCGCGGCTGGACCGGTTCGGCTTCTGGTTGTTTGGAGTTGTGCAGGGCGGCATCACGCTCATCTTCTTCATCGGCGACCTGCTGATGACCGGGCGGCTGCTCTTCATTGGAGCCGCGGCGGTTTATGACCGGTTGCATGAAAAGATCTTTGGCAAGCCTGCCGAGGTGGCGTCGTACAAGCCGAAGGTCGCGGTACTGATCCCCGCTTACAACGAAGAGAAGGTGATCGAGCGTACGGTGCGGTCGGCACTGAACTCGAATTACCCGAACATTCGGGTGATCGTGATTGACGACGGCTCGAAAGATCGAACTCTGGAAGTTGCACGCGGCGCTTTCCAGAGGGAGGCGGCGGCAGGCAAGGTGCTGATCCTGACCAAGCGCAACTCGGGTAAGGCGGAAGCGTTGAATTACGGCATTGAGCACATCGGCGACGCGGAGTTATTCGTAGGCATTGACGCGGACACGGTTATTGCGCCCGACGCGATCTCGCGACTGGTGCCGCACTTCATCAATCCCAAGGTCGGAGCGATTGCAGGCAATGCCAAAGTCGGCAACCGCGTAAATCTTTGGACGCGCTGGCAGGCGCTGGAATACATCACCAGCCAGAATTTTGAACGGCGCGCGCTCGATGTGCTCGGCGCAGTGAGCGTGGTACCAGGAGCGATTGGCGCATGGCGCGTTTCCGCCGTGCGCGAGGCTGGTGGTTATCACACCGACACTGTCGCCGAGGACGCTGATCTGACCATGGCGCTGCTGCGCATGGGATACCGCGTCGAGTATGAGGACATGGCGCTGGCTTATACCGAAGCGCCGACCAATGCCAATGGGCTGATGCGGCAGAGATTCCGCTGGTCGTTCGGAATTCTGCAGGCCGTTTACAAACACCGCGGTGTGATGGCGCGCAAGGGAGCGCTCGGATGGGTGGCGCTGCCGAATATTTGGATTTTCCAGATCCTGCTGCCGCTGGTGTCGCCCCTAATCGACATTATGTTCGTGGTGGGGACGATCTGGTATTTCATACAGAAATATTTCCATCCGGACTCGACCGACCCCGCCAGCTTCCACAAACTCGTGGCGTTCTTCTTCGCGTTCCTGGTAATCGATTTCTTCGCATCGGCGATTGCGTTTGCGCTTGAGCGGCGCAGGCCGGACGACAAGGAAGATGTGTTGCTGCTCACGCAGGTGTGGCTGCAGCGGTTTGCTTACCGGCAGCTATTCTCGATTGTGTTATTCAAGACGCTGAAGAGGGCGCTTGAAGGACGAAAGTTCGCCTGGGACAAGCTGGAGCGGACGGCGGCGGTGAAGTACGTGCCCGCAGAAACCGAAAAGGTGAACGTGCCGTAGCGCCCCCCGGGACTGAGACGCTACCGAAACAGCAGCGTCGCAAACTCCGCCAGATTCCTGCGCCAGACCATCCATGTATGCATGCCTGGGGTTTCAATGTCCGTGTGATTGATGCCCTTTGACTTCAGCCACTCGCGCAGATTTCGATTCGCGGTGATCAGCCGGTCTTCCGTGCCGCAGGCGATCCACAGAAGCTTTAGCTGCTGATTCCGTTTGGCATCGAGAGACGGGAAATCCTTCTCGTAGGGCTCGGGTAGTCCGCCCGCGCTGAACGCGCCGATCCACGCGAAGTTGTCCGTGTTGTTGAGTCCTGTTGACAACGACTCCGAGCCACCCATCGAAAGTCCGGCAATGGCTCGCGAGTTGCGGTCTCTTATGACACGGTACTCGGCCTCCACTTTGGGAATGATCTCCGTCAGCAGCGCTTCGCGGAACCTGGTGAGATTTTGTTCGCGCACTTCGGGATGGTTGAAGATGCCACCCCAGCCGACGCGGATCATCTCCATGGTGCCGTAGCCGAGAGGCATGACGACGATCATCGGCTTCGCTTTGCCCTGGGCGATCAGGTTGTCGAGGATGAAGTTGGCGCGGCCGACTGCGCTCCATCCGCTGGCGTCATCGCTGTAACCGTGCAGCAGATACAGAACCGGATAGGTGTTCTTCGCAGCTGGATCATATTTCGGAGGTGTGTAGACGTAATAGTCACGGTCATCGTTCGCAGCGGCCGAGCGGTAGAAGTGATGGTGCACCTCCCCGTGCGGCACTTCGTTCAACTCCCACGACATGGACTTCTCACCTTGCACGTGGACCATGTTCTCGGTCGACAGCAGGTTGGGCTTCAGCAGCGAGTTGAAGGGGTCTATCGTCCGCTGGCCGTCGACGATGATCGAATATCCGTAGTAGTCGGGAGGCAAGGGCGGCGTGGTCACAGTCCACACGCCGGATTCGTCTTTCTGCATGGGCAGAGGATCGGAGAGACCTTCTCGCCGGAGTGTCACTTCTTTCGCGTTCGGAGCACGGAAGCGGAAGGTCACACTGTTATCGGAGTGGACCTCGGGCGTGACCAGCGCGGGAGGGGGTGTTTGTGGTGGAGGAGCGGCAGGCTTTGCATCTTGAGCAAGGATCTGAGCGGAAAGAAACAGAGGAGTAAGAACGTGCCAAAGCTTCATCGGGTAGCTCCTGGAGGAATGACGGCGTTCATTGTATCGCTGCCACGGTAGAAATTGCCGCAGTAGGACAGTGCGAGGGCGCCGGCGCTACTTGCGTTCGGCTACGTCGATGCGGGCTTGGGCGCGGTGTAGGGCATCCAGAGCGCGATTCACGTCGACGGAAATGTCCCCGCTGGTGAGGCGCTGTTCGGCGCGCTCTTTGGCCTTTCGTGCGCGCTCGACGTCAATCTCAGAGGGGCGTTCGGCCGTCTCGGCTAGAATCGTCACTTTGTTGGGAAGAATCTCCGCAAATCCCCAGGCGACAGCCAAGTGCTGATCGCCTACGTGCTCGCGGAAAGTAATCTCGCCCACAGAAAGTTCTGTGATGAGCGGCGCGTGTCCCGGCAGGATGCCAATATATCCGTTCTTGCCGGGAATCTGGACTTCTTCGGCCGCCGTGTCGACCACTTTCTTCTCCGGCGTGACGATCTCGAGTTGGAATGTATCCGCCATCAGTTGCCAGTAGGCAGCTGCCAGTCTCCAGCCTAGTCAGTTCCTCACTGGCAACTGACCATGGCAACTGGCAACTGCTGTTACGCTGCTGCCTTCATCTTCTCTGCGGCTTCGAGCACTTCCTCGATTGGACCCTTCATATAGAAAGCCTGCTCGGGGATGTCGTCGTACTTGCCGTCGACGATTGCCTTAAAGCCCTTCACGGTGTCGGCGATCTTGACGTATTTTCCTTTCGCGCCGGTGAACTGCTCGGCGACGTGGAACGGTTGCGACAGGAAGCGCTGAACCTTGCGAGCACGGGCGACCGTGAGTTTCTGATCTTCGCTCAGTTCGTCGATGCCGAGAATCGCGATGATGTCCTGCAGGTCTTTGTAGGTCTGCAGCGTCCGCTTCACCGATTGCGCGACGTCGTAGTGCTCCTGGCCGACGATACGCGGGTCGAGAATGCGTGACGTCGAGGCGAGCGGATCGACCGCGGGATAAATTCCGATTTCCGTCAATGCACGCGAAAGCACGGTGGTCGCGTCGAGGTGAGCGAACGTCGTGGCCGGCGCGGGATCGGTCAAGTCGTCGGCGGGCACATAGATCGCCTGCACTGAGGTGACAGATCCTTTCTTCGTCGATGTGATGCGTTCCTGCAATTCGCCCATTTCGGTCGCGAGGTTCGGCTGATATCCCACGGCGCTGGGCATGCGGCCCAGAAGCGCGGAAACTTCGGAACCGGCTTGCGTGAAACGGAAAATGTTGTCGATGAAGAGCAACGTATCCGCGCCTTCGGCATCACGGAAGTATTCCGCGACCGTTAACCCTGTCAGCGCCACGCGCAGACGCGCCCCTGGAGGCTCGGTCATCTGTCCGTAGATCAGGGCAGCCTTCGACTCGGCCGGCTTGCCGGGCTTGATCACACCCGACTCCGACATTTCCAGCCACAAGTCGTTGCCTTCGCGGGTGCGTTCGCCCACTCCGGCAAACACGGAGTAGCCGCCATGGTTCTTGGCGACGTTGTTGATCAACTCCATGATGACGACCGTCTTGCCCACGCCCGCGCCGCCGAACAATCCGATCTTGCCGCCTTTCAAGAACGGCTGGATCAGATCGATGACCTTCACGCCGGTTTCAAACATTTCGGCAGTGGTGGCTTGCTCGTCGAATGAGGGAGCGAGACGGTGAATCGGATTGCGCTCTTTGAAGTCGACCGGGCCAAGTTGATCCACAGGCTCGCCGATCACATTCATCACGCGGCCCAGCGTACCGCGGCCTACGGGAACCGAAATCGGACCGCCCTGGTCAATGGCCTTCATACCCCGGACCATGCCATCCGTCGCCTGCATGGCGACGCAGCGCACTCGTCCCTCGCCGAGGTGCTGCTGCACTTCGAGAATGACGCTGATGGGGTCGGGGACGTTGAAGCCGTCGCTGATGACCTTTACGGCCTGATAGATCGGAGGCAGAGTCCCCTCGGCGAACTGTACGTCCACCGCGGGACCTGCGATTTGGATGACGTGTCCTACGTTTTCTGGCATAAATTCAGCTTCTAGCTACCTAGCTGCTAGCTCCTAGCTTTTCTTGTCCGCTGTTGCTTAATCTTCGCAACCGTCTGATGCTACATACCTGTTGTCTTGCTGGAAGCCAGTAGCTGGCAGCTAGCAGCTTCCTCACATCGCCGCCGCGCCGCTGACGATCTCGATGATCTCTTTCGTGATCTTCGCCTGGCGGGCGCGGTTCATCACCAGCGTCAGGGAGTCGATCATGTCAGTGGCATTGTTGGTGGCCGAATCCATCGCGGTCATGCGGGCGGCGTGCTCGGCGGCCACCGACTCCAGCAGCGCGCGAAAAATCTGTATGCTTACGTACTTCGGCAGCAGCGCACGGAACAGCTCTGCGGGCGGCTGCTCGTAAATGTAGTCGACCTGCGAGGTGCCGAACTGCGTCGCGGCGTCTGGTGCGCCTTCCGTACCGTGCATGCCCACCCCGGCGCTGATGGCGGCCTCCTTCGCTTTCTTCTTCTCTTCTTCGGTCATCTCCTCGGCGAGGCGGACGGCTTGCTCGCCGATCTGCTCGATGGGAAGAATCTGCTCGACAATCAGACGCTGGGCAATCACAGACTTGAACTCGTTGAACACCAGGTAAACCGAATCGATCTCTTCGCGGCAGTAGCGCCGGATGATGCTTTCCGCGAGCGCTGAGGCCTGCACGAATTCGACTTTGCTGAGCACGCCGACGTGCTCGCCCGTGACTTGGGTAACCGCGGCACGATCACCCGCTTCCTGCTCAGAATCGACCGACTCCGTCAGTTCCGCCAGACTCTGCGTCTGCACTTTGGCGGCGGGATGGCGGCGACGGAGGAAGTCTCGCCCTTTGCGGCCCACAGCTTCAATATCAAGATTCTTTCCGGCCTTCGAATCCAGGAATCTCAGCGCGGCCTTCGTGATGTTCGCGTTGAACGCGCCAGCCAGGCCTTTGTCGCCGGTGACGACGATCAGCAGGACGTTCTTCTCTTCACGTTGCGCCAGCAGCGGGTGCTTCGGCTGGCCGGTCTCGGGATCGTAAATTTCGGCGCGGGCGACCAGGGATTTGAGGACATTCGTCAGCATCTGCGCATATGGACGCGCCGCCAGCGCACGCTCCTGCGCGCGGCGAAGCTTAGCCGCCGAGACCATCTTCATGGCCTTGGTGATCTGCCGCGTGTTGATCACGCTGCGGATGCGGCGACGGATGTCGAGAATGTTCGGCATAAATCAGTTGCCAGTTACGAGTTGCGAGTCAAACTACTTTCTACTTTGCTACTGATTCGCGTGCGGCCACGAACTGCTGCTTTGCTTCCTTGATAACCGCTTGCAACTGCGTTTTCAGTTGGTCATCGAGAATCTTCTTCTCCATGATCGTGCGCAGGATAGCTGGGTTCGTGGAATCGACATACTTATAGAGTTCCTGCTCGAATTCACGCACCTGGCTCACCGGCATGTCATCCAAGAAACCGCCGGTACCCGCCATGATGATCAGGATCTGTTTCGAGAACGGCAGCGGCGAAAATTGATTTTGCTTCAGCAGTTCGACCAGACGCTGGCCGCGATTCAACTGGGCCTGTGTGGCCTTATCCAGATCGCTGCCGAACTGGGCAAAGGCCTGTAGTTCACGATACTGTGCCAACTCAAGTTTCAAGGAGCCGGCCACCTGGCGCATGGCTTTGATCTGCGCGCTGCCACCGACGCGACTCACCGACAGGCCGACGTTCACCGCGGGTCGCACGCCCTGGTTAAACAAGTCGGTTTCGAGATAGATCTGGCCGTCGGTAATCGAGATGACGTTGGTGGGAATATAGGCTGAGACGTCGCCGGCCTGCGTTTCGATGACGGGGAGGGCAGTCAACGATCCGCCGCCGTTCTTGTCGCTCAATTTCGCCGAACGCTCCAGCAAGCGCGAGTGAAGATAGAACACGTCTCCGGGATAGGCCTCACGTCCGGGCGGACGCCGCAACAGCAGCGAGATCTCGCGGTAGGACGCCGCATGCTTGGAAAGATCATCGTAGATGACCAGAGCATGGCGCTTGGTATCGCGGAAATACTCGCCCATGGCCGTCGCGGCATAGGGGGAGATGTACTGCATGGGCGCGGGCTCGGAGGCCGAAGCGGCGACGACGATGGTGTACTCCATCGCGCCAGCATCTTCGAGAATCTTGACAACCTGCGCAATCGAGGAACGCTTTTGGCCGATCGCGTTGTAAATGCAGATTAGGTCGTTGCCCTTTGAGTTAATGATCGTATCGAGCGCAACGGCAGTCTTGCCGGTCTGGCGGTCACCAATGATCAGCTCGCGCTGGCCGCGGCCGATCGGGATCATGCTGTCGATGGCCTTCAATCCGGTGGCCATCGGCTCACGCACGGGTTGCCGATCAATGACGCCGGGAGCAAGGCGCTCCAGCGCGATGAACTTGTCTGTGGAGATGGGACCTTTGTCGTCGATGGGCTGACCAAGCGAGTCCACGACGCGGCCGATCATGGCATCGCCGACGGGCACGCTCATGATGCGTCCGGTGCGTTTTACCTCGTCGCCTTCCTTGATCTCGGTGTATTCGCCGAGCAGCACGACGCCGACCTGGTCTTCCTCCAGGTTCATGGCGATGCCGGCCACGCCGTGCGGGAACGCGAGCAGTTCGCCGGCCATGACCTTGTCAAGTCCATATACGCGGGCGATACCGTCGCCGAGCGTGATTACCGTGCCGGTCTCGTCCACGGAGATCGAAGACTCGTAGTTCTCGATCTGCTCGCGAATCAGTTTCGTGATTTCGTCCGCTTTGATTTGCGCCATAGAATCAGCTCTTAGCCTTTAGCTGTTAGCTCTTCTTCAATTCTGTCTGCCTCGCCTCTGCTCGCGCCCTCGTGGGATTCAAGCTAAGAGCTCGAGGCTAAGAGCTAATCGCTTCTTTAATCTTTTCCAACTGCCCTTTTACCGAACCGTCGTAGATCGTGCTGCCGACGCGGACTACCGCTCCGCCCAGCAGCGACGGATCCAGCCCATAGGTTGCGCGAACTTTCTTGCCGGTGGTCTTGGCAACCTGCGCTTCCAGAGTGCGCTTTTCGGCGTCACCCAGTTCGCGGGCGCTCGAGATCTGCGCCTCGGCAAATCCCATGCGCGCGTCGAGTTCCTTCGCCAGTTGATCGGCAATCCTCGGCAAAAAAGGCAGACGCCGGTGATCGATCAGCACAGCCACCAGATTGCGCACCTGGCGATCGATGGCGGCCTCCTTCGAAATTGCATCGAGCAGCTTGCGCTTCTGCTCGGCCGGGACCGCAGGATTCTCCCACACTCGCCGCAAATCAGCATTCGCGCTAAAGAGGTCAGCGATCTGCCGTAACCCGCTGAGGGCGCGACCCGCGTCGAGATGCGCACTGAATACCACGTCGGCGAAGGCGCGGGCGTAGGTGCTGGCAACGGAGGCCATCTAGTTCCCGTCCTTTCCCGAAGTCTCAGATGCGGATCCCAGCTGTCCGGCAAAATTACTGACGAGCGCCTTGTCGGTAGCGGCGTCGACGTGAATCTGTTTCTGTGCGAGACCGACGGCGAGATCGGCGGCGTGCGCCGTCAATTGGCGGCGGGCAGCCTTGGCGGCGGCGGCAATTTCCTGCTCAGCGGAGGCCACAATCTTCTTCGCATCTTCCGCGGCGGCGGCTCTGATGCGTGCCTCTTCGGCCTCGCCTTCTTTCTCGGCGGCATTGCGCATCATGCCGATTTCGACGTCGAGCTTCTGCAGTCGTGATTCGATGTCTGCCAGCTTGCGACGCGCTTCGTCGCTGGCTTTCTGAGCCTCCTGCATCGCCTTCTGAATGGCGGCGGTGCGGTCGCGGAACAGTCCCGGCAGGAACTTGCGCCCGGCCCAGATCGCGGCTCCGGCAATCACAGCAAAATTCAGGACGACGCTTAGCCAATACGCGTACTGCAGATTGCCGCCAGTCAGGTATTTTGCGATAAGCTGCACCGACCCCGACTGTTTGAACTCGGCCATCTCATCTTTTTCTTCACCGGCGGCTTCACGACTCTGGTGCGCCAACTGGCGGCCCGGTGTCGCGCTCTTCGCTTCGTCGGTCGACTGCTCTGGAGCGTTCGCGGGTTCCTGCGCGCGGAGAGAGACCAGCCCGAAGACGCCGCTCAACAGCAACGCCAGCGCCAACATCCGCACCGGTCTCTTGAGGAAAGTCATCAGCGTCCCGCTCCCGCCGGCTGCAGTACGCGCCGGACGATCTCCTGCGCGAGCGCTGCCGCTTCGCCTTGCAATCCTTTTTCGGCTGCGGCGCGATCGCTCTCGATGCCCGCCTTCGCGGCCTGCACCTGGGCCTGCGCCTTGGTGCGCGCTTCGTTCACCGCATTCGCCCGAGCTTGCACGGCCGCTTGCCGCTTGGCTTCCTGGGCGCGGAATACCGTCGCACGCGCCTCACGCAGCTTCTGCTCATATTCCGAAGTGCGCGCCTCTGCCGCTGCAATATCCGCTTTGGATTTCTCGACTGCGCCTTCCGTCTTGCTGCGGCGCTCGGCCAGCACTTTCTGCAACGGCTTGTGCACGATGACGGAATAGAGCGCGTAGAGCACGGCGAGCATAATCACAGTCGGAACCGCTCCGAGCAGTAATTCGCCTAGTTGTCGCAGTGTCTGATCCATGTGGTGCTGGTTATAGTTCGGAAATGAGGGCTTTGAAAACTAGTAAGTCTAACGTCCGCGAAGTTTCGTGTCAACGCAAGAAGATCGTTTTAGGAGGAGCTGTTGTGGCCGAGTACGGGAAACTCCGTCGGCCGCAGTGCATTAGAAACAAACGATTTATGCTTGCCCAATGGGATTCCTTTGCAGATTTCTGCACATATCCCTTGACTTGGCGGTAAAGAGGATTAGCATAGAGATATCACCTCCGATCCAATTCAGGATCGAATGGGCCGATAGCCAAGGAATGTCACCGCTTCTTGGTTGCCGGCCCATTTAATTTCTGCCAGGAATTAGTTCCCTTCGAATACGATTCTCCCCGCCACCATCGTGGTCACGACTTTGGTCTTCGAGATTCTTTCGGGGTCCACGGAGAAGATGTCCTGCGAGAGCACGGCAAGATCCGCCTCCTTGCCGACCTCGAGAGTGCCGAGTTTGTCTTCGGAGAACCGGGCGTAGGCCGAACCTTGCGTGTACGCGTTCACAGCCTGCTCGACCGTGAGGCGTTCCTCGGGGGCGTAGACATCCTTGGTGACCAGATAACCCGCCTGACCGGCACCGTCAAAGACGCCGCCTGGGAAGTCAGTCCCGCTGACCGGTTTCCAGATTTGCCGGGTGACTGCCTCCTGGATTGCGATGAACGGATTGGGCGGCCAGACACAGGGCCAGTCGCTGCCGAACGCAAGATGCGCACCGCTGTTCTCCAGACTCTGCCAACGGTCACTCACCGTTTTTTCGCGGGGATCATAGTTCGATCCGTACTGATCGCAGCAGAAGCTGGGTTGCATACTGGCGATCAAAGAATGCTGCGCCAGTCGCGGAAGGTCATCCGGTAATAGAAAGTCGGCGTGCTCCAGGCGGAGTCTCCGGTCGCGCGGACCATTCGTGCGCTCCGCCTCTTCATAGGCGTCGAGTACTAGCCGCGCGGTGTCGTAGCGATAGGTGTGGGTCATGATCTGGAAGCCGCGCTTGTCGAGTTCGACGACAAGCTTCTTGTACTCGGCAGGCTCGTATGTCAACGGAGAGATCAGCCCCGTTCCGCCGTCGGCAAAGAACTTCACCAGATTGGCGGAAACCCAATCATCTTTGTAGGACGCGCGCGCCTTTTCCAGATCGGCGAGGAACTCCGGTGTGAGGTGATGATTGACGGCCACTGCTCCGAAAGAGGTTTTCGTGCGAACCGTAAGTTCGCCACGCTCGCGGAGCGCAGCATAAAGCTGAACTTGCGCAAGATTGCCCGTCGCGTTGACCACGCTTGTAATCCCAAACTCGTTGAGATGATGCGAGGCGTTCCGCAGCAGGGCGAGTTTTTCTTCCAGAGAAAACTTGTCAGCCAGAGCGCGCTCCACAATGGCCATGGCGGACTCCATCAAGAGTCCGCTGGGATGCCCGCTCGCATCGCGGAGGATGTATTTCTCTTCGGACGGGTCCACAACCGGCTGATCCGTAATTCCTGCAAGGGCGAGAGCCTTGGCGTTGAGCCATAGGGCGTGCTCAGCCGTGTGATGAACAATTACCGGCCGATCAGTAACGGCCTGATCCAGCAACGCGTGCGTCGGAGTCGAAGGCGGCACGGTGCTGAAATCCACACGCCCGAACAGGATCCTCTCGTCCGGATGCTTCGCTGCGTAGTCTTTGATTTTCGCCACTAGTGTTGCCGGATCGTCCGGAGTCGTCGTCCCTTCGGGCGTCGACAGATTGAATCCGTGCAGCGCGAGCGCCCCAAACCACATATGCACGTGCGAGTCTGAAATGCCGGGGATGACGGTGCGTCCCTGCAGATCGATGATCTTGGTCTGCAGTTGCTTGTGGGCGAGGATTTCCTGATCAGTACCGACGGCATCGATGCGCGTGCCGGAGATGGAGAGTGCCTGCGTCCACGGCATTTTAGGGTTGCCGGTGTAGATGTGGCCGTGGATCAGGATGGTGTCGCTGGCGAGAATGGCGGACGGAAACAGGACGACGACTGCTGCACAAAAGATCACTGAGGATCGGCGGGCAAGCATGGGCAGCCTCCGGTGGAAACTAGCGCCAGAGTGTAATACCGGATGGAATTTTCTGCACTCGAATTGGGATCAGGGACGAGCCTTGAGGACGAACTCCCGCACTCTGCGCACCACCGACTCCGGCGCTTCGACTTCCATCTCGACTGCGCCGTCTGTGTACTTGCGTGAGGAAATCCGTGCCTTCGCTTCGAGCAGCGCGAGGGTCTTTCCTTCTTTCTGCGGGACGCGGAGTTTTACGCGGCTGACGCGGTCTTCTTCAATCATGCGGTCGATGCGGTCCAGCAGAACCTCGAGCCCGGTGCCTTCGACGGCGGAAACATAAAGCATCTTGGAATCGTGATGGGCGGCATCGGCCAGACGAGCCTGCGCAACCTCTTCATCGAGCAAGTCGACCTTATTCATGACGCGCAGGCGCGGCTTCTTTTCGGCCTCAAGTTCTTTGAGGACGATTTCCACCTGCGCGTCCTGTTCGGCCGAGAGGCGGCTGCTGGCGTCGGAAACATGCAGGATCAGCGACGCGCGTTGTACCTCTTCCAAAGTGGCACGAAATGCCGAGACGAGAGTGTGCGGCAGGTTGCGAATGAAACCCACCGTGTCCGACAGCAGTACTTTTCGCTTGGATGGCAGATCGACTGCGCGAATCGTCGGATCCAATGTCGCAAACATGCGCGACGACGAAAGAACGCCGGCCCGAGTCAACGCATTGAATAGGGTGGACTTGCCCGCGTTTGTGTATCCCACAAGCGCGACGGTTGCGACTGGTGCCGATTCGCGCCGCTGGCGCTGCTGCGCGCGAATGCGGCGCACGTTTTCAATTTGTTGTTCGACGTGACGCACGCGGCGCGCGATCTTGCGGCGGTCGGTTTCGAGTTTGGTTTCACCCGGGCCGCGTGTTCCAATGCCACCGCCGAGCTGCGACATTTCCACGCCATGCCCTGCCAGCCGCGGCATCAGGTAGTGCAGCTGCGCCAGTTCCACCTGCAACTGGCCTTCGCGCGTGCGCGCGTGCCGGGCGAAGATGTCGAGAATGAGCTGCGTCCGGTCGATCACGCGGCGCTGGATGATCTTCTCGATATTGCGCTGCTGCGAGGGGCTTAGGTCATGATCGAAGAGCAGCACGTCGGCATTGGCTGAGGCGGCTGCTCCGGCAATCTCTTCCAGCTTGCCTGCGCCGATGAGCGTGGCGGGATCGGGCCGATCGCGGCGCTGCAGAATCTCGCCAACGACTTTTGCTCCCGCACTTTCCGCCAGCGTGCGAAGCTCGGCGAGCGACTCGTCGGCATCGAACTCGGGGATGCTCGGCTTGCCGGTGGATTTCGGGGTTGCGCCTGCCGAACCTGCGGCATCGCGCGCTGCAGCCGCCTGGGCGGTGACTGTTCCCTGCGGCCCACTGCGTCCACGCGTTCTTACGTCGATTCCGACCAGAAATGCGCGCTCGACGCCCGGTGATTCCTCAACGACGGTGCCGAAGGGCACAAGGCTGCCAGCGCGCGTCATGTCGCGGGATTTCTTGCGATGAGACCTTCCCAAGGCGAACGCTTATCCTTCGGTGCCCGACGCGCTCGCCGCGGTCACAGCGCTGGTTGCGCTGGCAACCGCTTTCTCCGGATGCGGCGCATGGCCCACGTGCGTCGACGCCACTCGTCCCATGACTACGGTGGAAATGGCGTGCTTGAAGATGAGTTGCTCCTGACCGTTCGCCTCCAGCACAACGGAGTACTTGTCGAAGGAGCGGATGCGGCCCGTCAGCTTCACCCCACTGAGCAGATAAATGGTGATGCTCGCTCGCTCTTTGCGGGCCGTGTTAAGGAAGGAATCCTGAATGTTCTGTGCCGGCTTATTGCTGTCCATCGCCGATCTCCTCAATTGGTAGACTGACACGCCAACCGCCAGCTCACAGGCGCCCTTGAGCCGACTCAACTACAACAGCATGTTCCCAGAAGCCTTCCCACAGGAACAAGGGGGGACAATCCCACTGGCCAACTCCGCAGGGCTGGAAACATCCAGTGGGCAATGTGAGTACGATACGGCGATCCGCTGCGCTTTTCAACCGAAAGTTGCCGGAGTGCCCGCCCATTGACAGCACCGGCATGCAAAGAGCAGACTTTCGATCAAATCAGACAAATGGCTGGTTTCGCCGAAAGCCTTGCCTTAGCGGGGATGTTTCGGGGGCTGTGTAGACTGCACACGGAGTCCGGAGGAGATCGATGCAACATTTCGCGGCAGTGGCAGCTTCGCTGGTGCTTCCCACCATCACGGGCAAGGAGGCAGTTCAATTCATTCTGCGCTGGTTCCACTTCATCGCGGGCATCCTGTGGATCGGGCTGCTCTACTTCTTCAATCTGGTCAATGTGCCGTTCATGAAGCAAGTCGATGCCACGTGGAAGCCGAAAGTCTTTGAGCACATGACGCTGCCGGCTTTGAACTGGTTCCGCTGGAGCGCTCTGGTCACGGTCTTCGTCGGCGGCTGGTATTGGGGGCAGTTCTTGGTTGCACCTGATGCGCAGCGCCAGGGCGTCGGTCAGGGCAGCACGATCGGTCTGTTTCTACTGATCTGGATCGTGGCCTTCTGGCTGTTGTATTTCGTCATAAAGCTGATGACTCCTAACGGCTACCTACTGGGTGTGATCACGACGGTCGTGGTGTATGTCGCGGGTTGGCTATTCGTACACTACACGCCGGTCGGCGGAGACGACAATCACGTTCTCGCCATCGGAATCGGCGGCGGCTTCGGGATTGTGATGCTGTTCAACGTTTGGGGCATCATCTGGCCGAACAATAAGAAGATCATCCGGGGAACGCTGGCCGGGACGCCTCCGGCGAACGCGGCCGCACTGGCGCGCCAGGCGTTTCTCGCGTCAAGGACAAACTTCTTCTTGTCGGTGCCGCTGCTGTTCTACATGGCGGCTGCTTCGCACTTCTCGAGCACAGTGATTTTCGGAAAATAAAAGATCTCGGCTGGAAGAGGGGGAGCCCGCACCCGCGGCTTCCTTTGCTCTTAGCGACGCTTTCGGGCCGGCCTGGTCGCGACTTCGCCGGGCGCCAAAACACGCCTCACGATGGGCGTATTCAGTTTGTACTTGCGCTCGCTGACGTTGCCGGTTTCATCTTCTTCTCTCAGGATGAAAACCGGCAACGTACCTTCTTTGTCGAAGTCTTCCTTGGAGACCGTGACGGGCAATACGCCGCTGAGTCCATGCTCGCGGTAGGCGGTCTCGTAGCGATGCTTCTTCACGTTCCAGGTAAAGACGCGCACCTGATCGTAATCGTATGGCTCGCCGTCGTGCGGCTCGGTCAGCAGACAGAGGAACTGCGGGACCTTCTTGTCGCCATCCTGCACTTCATTTAATGCGAAGAATGCGACGAAGCGCTGGCCTTCGGCGTATTGCGCAATATCGAGCGGGACGTCGACATCGACCATGCGTGCCAGCACCCAACCGACGCGCCCTTGTGCATCGCGAACCAGCCACCAGTCTTCG
>Ga0335082_10002991_pt1 | contig 18278 bp, 15 predicted proteins | sample Lox_Sample_41_FD_206718 | JGI IMG/M metagenome (GOLD analysis project Ga0335082, IMG submission 206718) | Soil microbial communities from Loxahatchee National Wildlife Refuge, Florida, United States - Lox_Sample_4.1 | ecosystem: Environmental > Terrestrial > Soil > Wetlands | place: USA... | reverse complement strand
TGGTATCGGGTCAGACCAATACTACCACTCCGGCTCCTCTTCGGTGCCGCGCGGGACGTTTTCGCCAAGATCCTCCTCGTCGGAGTCCTCCAGGTCGTATTCGAGCTCCTCCTCGGCCTCGCGCCCCAGCTCCTCCGCCTCCTCGCTCTCCGCAAAGGCCTTCAGGCCCTCCTCCTCGTCCGCCTTCCAGTCTCCCTCGCCAAGGAGGTCGGCGCCGGTCGCCGCCGGCAAGGGGGGAGTCGGTTTCTTGCCCGCCGCCTTGCGCGGCTTCGACCGCGCGGCGGATTTTCTCGGCGCCCTCGATGCCGGTTTGCGTCGGGTCTTTCGGCCCTTGGAGCGGCCCGCCGCGCCGGAAGAGCGCGTCTTCGCGCCTTTCTTCACGACGCGCCGGCTCCGATGGCTCGCTCTCTGCTTCTTCCCCTTCTTGACCACCGTCTTCGACCTCCCTGTCGCCGCCTCTCTGAGCCGGGACCGGAATCATACAATCGGCCCTTGAGCAACACCGGGTCGCCGCGCGTCTTGACACAGGTGACGGCGGGAGGGGTGTCGATCGAAATCCGCCCGCTCGTGCGGACTCGCGGCGCGCGCTGGCGGCTCGGACTGGCCGGCGCCGTGATCCTCGCGGCGGCGCTGTCCGGCGGCGCGCGGCTCGGGCGCGTCTGGGAGACCGGCCTGCGCAAGGGATCCTTCGAGGAGCTGCCTCTGATGATCCTGCTTCCCGTCACGCTCGCGGTCGGTGTCTCGACCCCCCTTGCCCTGCTCGGCCTGGCCGCGCTCGCCTTCGCCGAAGAACGCATCGACGTGACACCCGACACGGTCACCATCCGAACGACCGCGTTCGAGGCAACGCTACAACGCGTCATCCCCCGTAAGGATCTGGTCGCCTGGGTCGAGACCTACAGGCCGCTCTCCCCGTGGTGGACGTGGGCCTTCCGCCGCCTGGCGGCCCGCGCGGAGGGCCGGCTGGTTCCGGTAGCCGGTTCGGCGGGCCAGGGCGAGAAAAGGGCGATCGGTCTCACACTCGCCCTCGTCACGGGCGTGCCGCTCCTGGCCGCATCGGGGCGACCCGTTCTGTCCGCCGAAACTGCTAAGATCCCGGAGCGACGACCAATTTGAGCGAGGAGCCTTCCACGCCTTCCCCGGATTCGACCAGCCATCACCTGACCGACACGCTTCTTGCCTCCTACGACCTGCCGGAGGAGGTCCGGTGGGGAATCACGGAGGCGGGGTTCGTCTTCGCCACTCCCATTCAGGAGCGAGTGCTCCCGATCGCGCTCGCCGGCCGCGACGTCGCCGGACAGGCGCAAACGGGAACGGGGAAGACCGCCGCCTTCCTCATCACGATTTTTACCCGCCTCCTGCGCCGGCGCCGGCCGGGGCCGACCCGCGGCCCTCGCGCACTGGTCGTCGCTCCGACGCGCGAGCTCGTCGTGCAGATTCGGGACGACGCCGAGCTGCTCGGCCGGCCGACCGGGCTCGCCACGCTCGCCGTCTTCGGCGGCATCGACTATCACCGCCAGCGGGACGCCGTGCGCAAGGTGCCGGACCTGCTCGTGGGGACACCCGGCCGCCTGCTCGACTACGAGCAACAGGGGGCCACCACGTTTCGCGACGTGGAGATCCTCGTCATCGACGAAGCGGACCGGATGTTCGACATGGGATTCATTCGGGATCTGCGCCGAATCCTGCGCCGCTGCCCGCCGTACAACCGGCGCCAGACCATGCTCTTCTCCGCCACGCTCTCGCTTCGGGTCATGGAGCTCGCTTACGAACACACAAACAATGCCGAGAAGATCGAGATCGAGCCCGAACGCGTGGGCGCCCACGGCATCCGCGAGATCCTCTACCACGTCTCGTCGGCCGAGAAGTTTCGCCTCCTGCTCGGCTTGCTCGAGCGGGAAGGCGGCCGCCGGATCCTGATCTTCGTCAACCGCCGCTCGACGGCGGCCGAGCTCGTGCGCGGGCTCGTCGCCAACGGCTATCCGGCGCGGGCGCTGGCGGGAGACGTGCCGCAAGAACGACGGCTGAAGATCCTGAAGGATTTCAAGGATGGACGTCTGGCCGTGCTGGTCGCCACCGACGTCGCTTCCCGCGGCCTCCACATCGAAGCGGTCTCGCACGTCATCAACTACGACCTGCCGGAGGACGCCGAGGACTATGTGCACCGGATCGGCCGCACCGCCCGCGCCGGGGCGGAGGGGACCGCCGTGTCCTTCGCCTGCGAAGACTACGTGTTCTCTCTCGATGCGATTCAGAAGCGGATCGGACGCGAAATCCCGGCGCAGTGGCCGACCGACGACTTGCTGCGCTCGGGCCCCATCTCCTCCTCGCCGCGGGCGCCACGCCCCCGCCGTCCGCCGCCGCGCCCGGAATCGAAACGAACCGCCTCGGCCCCCTCCGAGGACTCCTTCGGCCGGACCAAGCGCAAGAGCCGGCGGCGCTAGCCTCCACAGCCCGTCCAAGGCGGGCCGGTCCCGGACGTTTGAGACGGACGGTGTGTCGACCGACGAAGGGCGCTCGGGCCGATCAGGGCGCCTCGGCGATGAGGGCTCCTTGTTCGACCCAATGCGCGAGCAGGCGGCGGATTCGGTAGGCGTCGGTCCGAGTTTCCGCTTCGCACTCGAGGGGTGTCGCGCCTCGGCTGACCCGAGCCCAGAGCGTCTTCTGCAGCATCCCGTCCTTTTCGGCGGGATGGGGGGCCGGACGCACATCGGTCGACTTCAGTCGAACTCCGTCGGGCACGAGAGCGGAGGCCTGGCGCAGCTCGTCGTACCGCCTCATCGCCTCGAGCGTCAGGGGGAGGATCTCCTGGAGCGATCCCGTTCCCGTCTCCTCGAGGGCATCCGCCGACTTCACGAATTGGAACTGACCCGGGGCTGGCCGCTCCAGGAGCTGGTAGAAGGCGTCGTCGCCCGCGAGATTTCCGGTTTGACACGCCCGAAGCTTGCCCCCTTTGAGCCGCAGTGCGCCAAAGACCTCGCCCCGTGGGTCGCGAAGCGTCAGCGACCCGGAGACGCCGGTATCCGAAAGACTCTGCAAGAGCGCCGGCAAGCCGAAAACCTCGAGGTCTCCGGTGAGGCTGGCCGGCGCTGCCGGCGAGGGCGGTCCCGTTCCCCCGGCACTCCCCTTGCGATACCCGGCCAGCGCCCGGGCCGCGGCCTTCGAAATGTCCGTGTCGGGAAACCGCTTCACGATGTCTTCGAGGGCCGTGCGGACCGACGGGGCGGGAGTGCCGGAGAGCGCCTCGATGAGGCGCAGAAGGATCTGGTCGTTTTGATGGAGCGCCACACCGAACAGCTTGAACGGAAGGTTGGACTTCAGGACCTCGAGGATCTTTCCGATGAACTCGGCGTCCTCCGAAAGGTCCAGTCCCGACAACTCCGCCAGTCGCGCGGCGCAGTCGCCGAGCTTCGGATCCCTCTTGAGCGCATGCTCGAGCAGGGCGCGGCGCGCACCGGGCCTGCCCAAGCGACCCAACGACGAGGCAACGCGGTCGAGCAGCAGGAGGAGCTCCTTTGGTTCGGGAAGACCCTCCGAAGGCCGCAGGAGCGCCTTCTCGAAGTCCAGGAGCAGCCTCGCCAGGGCGACCTCCGACTTCTCGTGCTTCAGCTGCCCCAGGTTTGCAACGGCCTCCTTCAGCAGAGGCGGCGGAAGGTGCAACTCCGCGTGGCGAATGGTGACCTCCACCTCCTCCTCGAGTCGGGCCTCGGACGGCCGCGGGATCTTCCGGAGGAGGTAAAGCAGATTGCGCCGGAGGTACCACTGCTCGGCGGAAATCTCGCGAAACGGAACTGCCAGCGCCTCAAAGGCCGCCGCTCGTGCCGGCTCGCCGTGGACTTCCAAGAGGGCGAGAAGGAGCCGGCGCCGCTCCCGTTTGTCCTCGCGGGCGAGCTGCTCGAGTAGTCCCTCCGGCGAGAGCGACGAGAAGAAGCCGAGGAGCTTGCGCAGACCGGAATGTTGCGCCGGACTCTCCGCGGAGACCTTCAGCCGCTCGGGATCGAGCGTTTCGTCTCCCTTGCGGCGCGCCAGCTCAACCGTTCCCGGGTCCACGTTCTTCTCCGCAATGAGCCGTTCCGCCGCCTCCAGTGTCGACACCGCCTGCGGCAGCGAGCCCTCGTTGAAACGCTCCACGGCCGCCCGGACCAGCTCCTGAAACCGTCGGCCGCTCTCTCGCGGATCCTCGACGTCCGTGACCATGCGGCGCATCGCGTCTAAGGCCGGGCTCGCAGGCGCGGCCTTTTGCCAGTCGGCCGAAGGCGGCAGAACCCATGCCGGCAGGCTGCTCGCGAGGGCACGAAACACGTCGGCCGTTCCGACCTGGAGCCCCAGGTCTCGCAGCTTCGAGAGGTATCCCTCCACCTCCCCGGCGTTTTGCGACTCGCGCGCCGCCGCGGCGAGCGTCTCGGTCAGTTCCGCGCGACCGGACGGCGCCGCGAGGGCCAGGCGCGCCTGGGCTTCGAGGCGCTGGAGATAGAGGGAGAGGCGCCGGTGACTCGCCTCCTCGCCGCCCGGCGCGGGCGAACCCCGCGCTCCGGATGTCTGCCGGTGGAGGCTGACCACCGGAGCCGTCGTCGACGCCGTGGCCGTCTCCGCCAAGCGAGCCAGGTTCTCTTGCAGCAGCGGCCGGTCTTCCGCGGGGCAGTCGGCGAGGACCAGCGCCTTCAAGCCGTCGAGGTACGCCCCGAGGGCCTCGCGGGGCACGAGCTTGAACTCCCCCAGCATGTGGATCTTCTTGACGGCGTGAAAGAGGTAGTCGGAAACGGACGCCTCGCCCCCGCTCTTGGCGTACTGCGCCCCTGTCCAGGAGCGGATCGTCGCGGCGACCAGTCCGGGCGGATGGCGCAGCAGCAGGTCCGCGGACCCGGCGACCACCAACGGCGGGAGCGTATCCGAGAGGTACAGCTCCAGCTCGGTAAGCGCCTCGCGCACCTCCGGGTCCGCTGTCGGCTCTACCATGGCTCCCCTGCCTCTTTGGTGCTCGGGACTAGGGTAACAGGTTGCGCCGGGAATGGCGGCGCGCCGTCGAGCGGCCCGGGCGGAAACGCCGCACGCTACCCGGCGACAAGGGCTAGAAGCTTTTCAGGAAGTCCGTGTTGGTGGGGAACTTGGCGAGGCGGCCGAGGACGAGCTCCATCGCCTGGATCTTGTCCACGGCGGCCAAAGCCCGTCGCAGCTTGACGATCTTCGGCAGCTGCTCCGGATCGTAGAGCTTCTCCTCCTTGCGGGTGCCGGACTGGGGAATGTTGATGCACGGAAAGATGCGCCGGTTGAAGAGATCCCGGTCGAGCACGATCTCGGTGTTGCCCGTCCCCTTGAACTCCTGGAAGATGATCTCGTCCATCCGAGAGCCGGTGTCGATCAGCGCCGTCGCGATGATCGTCAGCGACCCTCCCCCTTCCGCGTTGCGCGCGGCCCCGAAGAAGCGCCGCGGTTTCTCCATCGTGCGAGCGTCGATGCCGCCCGACATGATCTTGCCGCCGCCCTTCTGCATGTGGTTGTAGGCGCGCGCCATCCGGGTGATCGAGTCGAGGAAGATGATCGCGTGCTTGCCGCACTCGACCAGCCGGCGCGCCCGTTCCGCGACGATCTCGGCCACGGCGATGTGGTTCTCGGCCGAGAGGTCCGCCGACGAAGCGATGACCTCGCCCCGCACGCTCCGACGAAAATCGGTGATTTCCTCCGGGCGCTCGTCGATCAACAGCACGATGACCGTGACGTCCGGATCGTTGACGGAGACGGCATGAGCCATGCGTTTCAAGAGTGTCGTCTTGCCCGCCTTCGGGGGCGCCACGATCAGGCAACGCTGGCCGCGGCCGATCGGCGCGAGCAGATCCACCACGCGCCCGCACATCTCGTCCGCGGTGGTCTCGAGCTTCAAGTGGTCGTGCGGATCGATCGAGACGAGCTCGCTGAAGGCCGGCCGCTGTCGAAACGCTGCGGGCGATAGGCCCTCGACGGTCTCGATCCGCTTGACGACCGGCCGCCCGCCCTCGACGGCAAAGCCCGTGATCAGCGCGCCGGGTTCGAGGCCTTCCCGCACGATGAGCTCCCGGGGAACAAGCGGATCCCGCGGCGACGGCAAGTAGTTGGCTCGCGACGAGACGAGGACACCGGGAGCGGACTCCTTCGGAGGCAAGTACAGCACTCCTTCTGTGGGATGCTCCGGTCCCGACCCGACGAGCTCGGGAGCCCGCTCGAAGCCGGGATGCGGTCCGCCCGCGCCCGACCGGCCGCGGCGGCGACGGCGGCGCCGCCGCCGATGCGGGCGAGGCTCACCTTCGGCGGGCGAGGCGGGACTCTCCGTCTGAACGGAAACCGACGCAGCGCTGTCCGGGGCCAGGGGATCTTCGGACATGAACTCCCAACACCCGCCGCGCTGACCTCGGGGGCCCGGGCGGGAATGCCTCATTTTATCCAAACCGGGGCGAAATGGAAGCAAAAAAGAACTACCGGCAATGGCTCCTCGAGGACGCGGACCCGCCCCCCCCCAACCGACCTCGACGGCCTCAAGAAAACAGGCCCAACACCACCTGGGGCTCGGCCGGCGGGATCCTCGCCAGGGCGAAGTCCTCCAAAGCGTGTGCCGGAGTCGAAACACCGACCAGACTCGAGGTCATTCCCGGCGACGAGCGGGAAAACTGCAACGCCCTCTGGGCCCCCGATTGAGCCCGGGGGAAGGCCGCCTCGATTTCCTCGGGGAGCTCCTGCGCAAGCCTTCCCTGCAGGATCGAGGCGGACCCGAAGGTCGCGATGCCGCGCCGGGCCGCGGCTTCCAGGGCCGGCAGCCGTCCCCCCGTCACCTCTTGAGAGGGGTACGCGATCGCTTCCGGCATCGCCAGATTGACGGGCAGCTGGACTGCACGAAAGTGATGCCCCTCGCCCGCAACCTCGACCGAAACCGCGAGGATCAGCTCGAGGGAAAGATGCTCGGGATGCTCCGGAGGAACGCGCAAGCCATCCCAGGTCGCGATTCCCCACACCGCGATCTGTCCCCCCGAAACCGCTTCTTCCAAGACCTCGATTGCCGAGGCGAGCCGCTGCCGAAAAACGTCGGATCCGACGGACGTCCGCTGTGTCTCGACGTTGTGGAGGTAGTAGAGGTCGATGGTCTCGAATCCCAGGTTCTCGCGGCTGCGCCGGATCTGGTCACGCAGGTAGGCTGGAGAGATGCAGTGCCCGCCGCGGACGATCTCGGCCCGCGGGGCCAGCTGCGACTCGACGAATGTCTCGAGAATGTAGGCGCGTGCGTCGCGCGGGTCCTCCGAATCGTGCGGCAGGTATCCGCCCTTGGTGGACACGAAGACCTGGTCCCGCTCGACCCGGCCCGCGCCGATCGCCGCCGCGAGGGCCCTTCCGATGGCTCGCTCGCTTCGCTGGCCACGGTAGTTGATCGCCGTATCGAAGACGTTGACTCCCGAGGACAGCGCCGTCCCGACGCATTCCTCGTAGCCGCGATCGGTGGCGGCGTCCTCCTTGCCGAGATAGGTCCCGAGGCCGATCGAAGAAAGAAGCAGGCCCGACGCTTCCCGGAAGTGCGCCGGAGCGGCCGAGGAACCCTTCGCGAAGCGCTCTGTGCCCTCGATCGTCGCGCGGCCCGATATCACCGGGCGAGGCTATCAGAGCAGGGTCGACGGGAGAGGGGTGAGGGGCGAGCGTCAGACCACCGGCAGCGGGACGCCGTGAGTGCGCGAGGTTCCCTGGGCGCGCACGTCCCAGCGTCCTGCAATCCGCGCCCCGCAGTCGGGGCAAGCCCCCTCGCGCAGCCGGTTCTTCAACACTCGGAATCCGTAGCGCTCGATCACCGTCGCCCGGCACCGCGGACAGCGCGTGTTCTCCCACTCGCCCACGTGGCCGGGGATGTTTCCGGCGTAGACGTAGCGCAGTCCTTCGTCGGTCCCGATCTCGGCGGCTCGCAACAAGGTCGTAACCGGTGTCGAACCCCGATCGTTCATCTTGTAGTCGGGGTGAAAGGCGGTCACGTGCCACGGGATGTCTGGCGAAACCGAAGCGATGAATCGCGCGGCCTTCCGCAGCTCCTCCTCCGAGTCGTTGAATCCCGGTATCGTGAGGGTCAGCACCTCGAGCCAGATCCCGCGCTCGTGGATCCCCCGGATCGTCTCGAGGACGTTGTCGAGCACGCCCCCGAGTTGCCGGTAGTGCTTGTCGCTCATGGATTTCAAGTCCACCTTGTAGAAGTCGATCCAGGGGCGGATGTAGTCGAGGACCTGCGGCGTGCCGTTTCCGTTGGACACGTAGCCGGTGTATAGGCCACGGCGCTTCGCCTCCCGGAAGACCGCCACACCCCACTCGGACGTGATGAGCGGTTCGTTGTACGTCGAGACGACTGTTGGGGCTCCGGCCTTCACGGCCAGATCGGCCAGCAGGGACGCGTCGATGTCCTTGGGCTGCCCGACCGCCTCCGGATCCCGGATCGACTGGGAGGTGAACCAATTCTGGCAATACGCGCAGTGCAAGTCGCAACCCAGCATTCCGAAGGACAGCGCGTCGGAGCCGGGCAGCGCGTGGAAAAACGGCTTCTTCTCGATGGGGTCGCACTGCAACGCTCCGACATAACCCGACGGCACGCGCAGCGTGCCCCCCTGGTTGTAGCGCACCCGGCAAACGCCTTCCCGCCCTTCCGGGATCGGGCAGCGATGCCCGCAGGCGAAACAGCGCAGCCGGCCGTCGGGAAGGCGTTCCACTAACTCCGGCGCCGCCGGGACGGTGCGTCGGGAGAGGACTTCGGCCAGAGCGGATGCGGTCCCCATTTTCGGTTCCTTCCCAAAGATAACGTGCGGCGGCTTCGGGGAATGCCCTGGAGACCCGATGCGTTAGGATGCGCCGGTCAATGCTGAAGACGAGGGCCTTCCTCCTTTGCCTGGCGACGGCTCTGCCCGCGGCTGTCCGCGCGCAGACGCCGAGTCCGACCCCGACCCCCACGGTGACGGCCACCCCCGCCGTGACCGGGACTCCCACGCCGGCGCCGACCTTCACACCCACTCCCGCGCCCAACACCACACCGAGCGGGCAAGCCTGGACGACCGACGCTTCTACCAACGTCACCGGCGCTCGGATCGTCCCCGCCGCGGACGGGTCGACATGGTTTCTGACTCCCGCCAACGACCGCGTCATCAAGCTGCAGGGCACGGTCATGACACAGTTCCCCGTGCGCGACGCCAACAACATCGGCGCGAACCCCGTGGACATTCAGATGGACGGGAACACGCTCTGGATCATCGACAATGGCGAAAGCGAGATCGATGCGGGCAAGTCGATCATCGCCAGGCTCTGCACGGCCACGGCGCCTCTCGACTGCGGGGCGGCTGGAGCGCCGGGGGCACTTCGCGAATGGGTACTGCCGACCTCGCGCCCGGCAGGCCTCTACCGCGAGCCCGATGGGCAGAAGATCTGGGTGGCCCAGTCGGCCGGCTTGCTCGAGTCGCTCGACCTGACCACGCTCGAAGTCGCTGACTACCGCCCGGTGCCGACCGTGAACTTCGCGTCGACGCTCGTCCATGGGCCAGACGGCGGTCTCTGGATGACGGACTTCGGCAGTAACCGCATCATCCGGTTCGATCTCTCGGATCACTCCGAGAGAACTTGGACGCTCCTGGATCCTTCGCTGTTCCGCCTCAACCCATCGGACGCTCGATTCGACGAATCCGGATACCTCTGGATCACGGAGTCGGCCGGTGGGCGCGTCGATCGGCTCGATCCCTGCCCCTCTCAGAGTTCCTCGCAGCGCGCGGCGGGATGTTCGGGTGGCCTCGAAGACACGATAGAGCTCCACTCCTGGCTCGGATTCACAAACCCAGTCCATCTCGACCTTTTTGGCGGGCTCGTCTACGTTTCCGAACAGACGGGAAGCAACGGGCGCGTCACGATCCTCGATCCCCGCATCGCCCCGCACGGGCCTTCTCAGTTGCTGGCGGTTCAAGTTCTCCCCTTCCTCGGAGACCAGTCGAGCGCCCCGATCGGAGCCACGGGCGTCATCCGGACGATCCGGCCGACGCCGAGCTCGACGACCTGCTCCACCACCCTGCCGCGACCCTCGACCAGCCCCTGCTTCGATTCCACCATCACGCCCGTCAACTTCACGCCGACCAACGCCGCCTTCGCGGCATCGGACTTGACGGTGGCGTCCGTCGTGCCGGGCCTGCTGTCGATCACGTTTGCGCGGACCAACGCCTATGGGATCGGCGTCCGGGGTGGGGCGGTCTGGGCCGGAAGCACCGCAAGCCTGGTGCGCCTGGTTCCGCAGACGATCGGCGGATCGACCGACCAGACTCTGCCGGTCGCCTTTCAGTTCGGCGCGCCTCCGGCCGACAAGGTGCGCGCGGACCTGACGCTCCACAACAAGGGAAGCGCGCGCGTGTCGGGGACCGCCCTCTTCCAGTACTCCCCAGCCGCCTTTCCCCATGCTCTGGCGTTCGACGTGGGACCGGGCGAGACCGCGCTCTTCTCCGACGCCTTTGTGGGTGCCCCGACCTCTGCCTCGCTGATGATCGGCTCCGTCCGCCTCCAGGTCTCGACAGGCACCGCCACGGACTTGCTCGTCTCCCTGCGCTCCAACGCCGTGACCGACGCCGGCGGTTCGTTTGGGATCTCGCTGCCCGCCGAGGCGGCGGACCAGGCCGTAAAGACCGGGGACTCCCGCACCCTCTTTACGGGGGCCCGACCGGGCGAGGTCTCCGTTCTCGGTCTCTTCTCCCCGAGCGGGGGCCAAGGGACGGCGACTCTGGTCGCCTCCGACGGCACGGTTCGCGGCTCCCAACCGATCTCGCTCGAGAGCAACGTCTGGCTGGAGCACAACCCGGCCGCCTCTTTCTTCGGCTTGGCCCCGCAGCCGGGCGACGTGATCCGAATCGCCGTCACATCCGGCGTCTTGCAGCCCTACGTCACCATTCAGGACCCCCTGACCCACGACCTGGCGCTTTCCTTGCCAGTCGGCACCTCCACGCAAGCCGTCATTCCGAATGCCGGAACGGCGGGAGGTTCCGGCGGCACGCTCTGGGAGTCGGGCGTGTTCCTGTCCAATCCCGACCCCGCCAACGCCGCCACGGTTCAGGCGACCTTCTATCCCCTCGACGCTTCGGGCCCGGCCGTCACCGAGACCCGGTCACTTCCCCCGGGGAGCAGCCTCGCCATCCTGGACGCCGTGACCGACCTTTTCCACGCCGCCCCGGGGCAAGGGGCCATCGTCCTGACATCCGATCTGCCGGTGGCCGCTTCGCTTCGGGTCTCGGCGCAGGCAACGCCGGACGCGGGACAGTACGCGAGCATGCTCGGGGCGATCGACGCCGCCGCCGCCGTGCCCCCCGGTGGAGCACTCGGGATCGGGATCCCCAACACGCCGCTTCGTCGCACGACTCTGTTTCTCTTCAACAGGGGCGCGGCGGGCGTCGTTCAACTCACGGGCTATGACGCGTCGGGCAACGTCGTCGGGCACCTCTCGGTCTCGCTTGCTAGCAACGTGGCGACCCGGGTCAGCCAGATTCTTCCTTCGCTCGGGGCGCCCGGCACCAGTCTCGGATCCGTCCGGGTCGAGGCAGCCACCGGAATGCAGGTCTACGCCCAGACGGCGGAGGTCGACGCCCAGACCTCCGACACCGAGTACTCGGACCTGCACTAGCCGCCGGCCGGCGGCCGTCCCCGGAAGGTCGCTCGGAAGGGCGGACGTTTCAGGGATCGACTATTTCCGATTCCCGCTTCAGAATTGCCGCGAATGCCAACGCCCACCAGCATCGTGCGCGGCTCGGGCATTCACCTGCCCGACGGTGTCGTGACCAACGAGCGAATGTCACGGCTCATGGATACGACCGACGAATGGATCACGCAACGGACCGGGATCCGCGAACGCCGGTTCGCGCGGCGCGGGACCTCCTCGGCCGATCTCGGCTGGGCGGCGGCCGTCCGGGCGCTGGAGGACGCCGGAGTCGGCGCCACGGACATCGACTTGATCGTCTTCGCGACGATGACGCCCGCGCATTACTTCCCCGGCAACGGGGGGCTCGTGGCGGCGAGGCTGGGCCTCGCGGCCACTCCGGCGCTGGACATCCGAATGCAGTGCGCCGGTTTCCTGTCGGGCCTCCAGGTCGCCGACGCCTTCATCCGCTCGGGAACGTACCGCCGCGTGCTTCTCGTCGGGGCGGAATGCCACGCCGCCTTCTTCCCGTGGACCGACGCCGAGTGGGCGATCCTCTTCGGAGACTCACGAGAGCCGGCCCGTCCCGAGAGCCTCGCCTGGGGCACCGCCCACCGGGATCGCGCCGTGATCTTCGGCGATGGCGCGGGCGCCTTCGTGCTCGAGGCAAACGAGACGGGTGACGGGCGCGGGTTTCTCGGCTTCGCGATGCACACCGACGGCAACCACTGGGACAAGCTCTACGTTCCGGGAGGCGGCTCGGCGAACTTTCCCTATTTCTCCCCCGAAATGTTCAAAGACAACCGCACCATCCCGATCGTCGAGGGCCGACAGGTCTTCCGGCTTGCGGCGACGGCGATGCCCCAGGTATTGCGGGAAGTCCTGGAGCGGCACCGGCTCTCCGTCGAGGACTTGAATCTCCTGCTCATGCATCAGGCCAACCTGCGGATCAACGAGGCCGTGCAGAAGGCGCTCGGACTGTCCGACGAGAGAGTCTTCAACAACATTCAGAAGTACGGAAACACAACCGCCGCGACGCTGCCTCTGGTCTTTCACGAGGCCAAACAGCAGGGGCGAATTCGCGCCGGCGATCTGATCGGTTTCGCCGCGCTGGGGGCGGGACTCCATTGGGGCGCGGGCTTGCTCCGCATCTAGCCGCCGCGGCAACGGCGTTGATCCCCTCGGCTGAAGGTTTGGTGAGAGCGCGCCAGCCATCTTGCGCCGCCTCCCATGCCGCCTCCTATACTGCGCTGCCAAGAGGCGCAAGGAGGAGCAACGATGCCAACGTCAAACCGCTTCCTCGGCAGACTGCTTGTGCTCACGGCGGCGCTTTTCTGCGGACGGGCGGCTCTCGGGCAGGACGCCCCGCCACCCCCGGTCGAGACGCCCCAACAACCGGCCGAGGCGCCCGCCCCGCCGCGACGCCCGCCGGAAGGCTCCGTCATCATCGACCTGCCTTCCGCTGACACCAACCCGCCCGGCAATCTTCAATTCATGATCACGCACCGCTTCGCCGAGCCCATCCAGGACAGCAGCTACCACGATTTCTACTCCTTCTTCTCGCCGGCCAACGTCGGGCTCGGCTTGTCGTATGCGCCGCTCCGAAACCTGGAGGCAGGATTTCTCCGCGGCCAGGAGTTGGAGGATTACGAGGTCTTCGCGAAGTATGCCGTCTACGCTCCGGCTTCCGGACCGTTTCGAGCGGCCGTTCGAATCGGAGGCGATTTCCGCACCCTGAAGGGCGAGCGCAATGGTTCGAGCTTTTTTGCTCAGGGAATCCTCGCCTTCACGATCGGCGACCGGGTCAGGTTGACCGCCGTTCCGACGTTCTCGACGGTGGCGATCGGCCAGGCCCTCCCGCCGCAACAGAACGTGTTCAACCTTCTCGGCGCGGTCTCGATCGGTATCACCCGCACGATCAACGTGCACGGCGAGGTCGTGCCCCGCACGGCCGACTCGCCGGGCGTGGGCTGGATCGCCTCGATCGAGAAGACGCTGCTGCGCCACCGGTTTTCCTTCACGATCGGGAACATGCGGGGAACAACGGTCGACCAGTACGTCATCTGGCAGCCGCCCTTCTTCGTGGGCAACTCGCCGCACAACCTCTACTTCGGCTTCAACATCGTACGGCTCTGGCTGCTCAAGTGACACAGCCCCACGCGCCCGCGCCGCGTCATCCCGAGGCCGGCACGGCCGAAGGCATGCGCAGGAGCCCGAAGCGATCCGGCCGGTGGAAGTCGGGAGGATCGGCTCCGGTCGGGCTCCAGGCCGAGTACTCTTCCGGCGGTCCGCGGTCGATCCGATAGAAGTTCGCGCGCCAGAACGCGACCGGCGTCGACGACAGGGGCGCCAGGGGAATCCGCAGCAGCGCCGACCAGCGATCGGGCCGCCGCGTCACTCGGGCCGAAAGACCGGGGCAGTTCCACCCGACGTCCACGCGCATCGTCTCGCGGCGCCCTTCGGGCGATTCGATGCGCGCGTCGAAAAGGGCGCCCAGGGGATTCACCTCGAACTCGTAGTAGACACCGGGCGAAGTCTCCGGGAATAGGAAGACCTCGAAGACGTCCTCTTTCCAGAGAGGATCGTCGCGGCGCGTGAGCGTCGCGACCACACCCCGGTCGCGCCCGTCGAAGCGCACGAGGAGGTCGCTCCCCCGCAAGGCCACCCGGGCGACGGTCGGCAGCGCCGCCGGCGACCCGTCCCCCGAGCGTCGGAGACGAAGGGCACCGACGGAGACGAGCCGATCGGTTGGCCCGAGCCGCGGCACCTCCCAGCAGGGCAGGCCGCCCGAGATCACGTCTCCCGGTGAGGCTTCGGAAAGGGGATCTTCATTTCCTCGAGCCAGGCCTCGGCGCGTTCCAGGGCCCGATGCTCCTTGAACTGGAAGAACCGCGCTTCCTCCTTCGGATATCGCAGGAGAGTCTCCCGGTAACTCGCCGCCGAGCCGGCCGCGCGAAGCGCTTCCGAGAGTTCCCGCCGGCACGCCTCGTCCTGACAACGCCTCAGAAACTCTTCCAAGTCTCCAACGCTCCGCTCGCCGCGGTCGCGGGGCAGCGCGACATAGCGAGGATCGGCGGACATCTCTGCGTGACGTTCCTCGTCGCGCGCGAGCACCTGCTCGACGTCCCCCGTCTCCCGGTCGAAGAAATGCGTGATCTGGTGTGAACGGCTCTCGAAGCCGACGATCAACCCCTCCCAGTCGATGCGCATCGCCATCGCCGGCCCTCCTTTCGCCCTCGATAAACCGGTATGATACGGGGTCGCCATGGCTGTCAAGAAGATCGCGACTTTCGACGACTGGATCGAGGCCTTTCGCGGCTGGCAGAAGGACATCGGCCTGAGGCTGCCGCGATACAACGACTACCCCTTCGAGGCCAAGTACGGGGACCTTCGCTCCGATGAGATCGAGTACGGCGACTTCCGGGGAGAGAAGAAGTGGGAGCGGGTGACCCAGATCCCGCAGCAGCCGATCCGGGATGCACTCTTGAACTTGATCGTGTACCAAGGCGACACGGAATTCGCCTCCGTCGAGCAGCAGCGCAATCTGCTCGACACGTCCCCCTCCGACTACGACACGGACAGCGTCTGCCGAATCATGACGGAGGAGATGCGGCACGGATGGCAGATGTGCCACCTGCTCGTCAATCACTTCGGCGAGACCGGAAGGGTCGAGGCGCGGAAGCTCCTGGAGCGCCGGTCCTGGCAAAACAACCGGCTGCTCGGTTCCTTCAACGTCGACGTGGACAACTGGGTCGATTTCTTCACCTACACGGAGTTCGTCGACCGGGATGGAAAATTTCAGCTCAACATGCTCTCGACCTCGAGCTTCGCTCCGCTGGCCCGCTCGATGGGGCCGATGCTGCGGGAGGAGGGCTTCCATCTGGGCACGGGCCACATGGGCCTGCAGCGAATCGCCAAGGCGGGGCGCGTTCCGCCCGCCCTCCTGCAGAAGTACGTCAACAAGTGGGTGTCGACGGCCTACGATTTGTTCGGCAAGGACTCTTCCTCCTCCGCCGAGTGGTTCTACGTGTGGGGCCTGAAGGGTCGCTACGACGAGGCCCGCCAGCAGGCGGAACCCGACAAGGCGCACTTAAACGAGTTTTCCCGGGAGCTGTACCGGCAGGAAGTCGAGAAGCTCCTGGAAGGGGTCAGCCGCCTGCTCCCGGCGGGAGCCCCGCCGCTCGAGGCGCCGGATCTGAAGTTTCACCGAGCGATCGGCGAGTTTTCGGGCCAGACCTGGTCGGTTCGGGGCGAGCTCCTGACGCCCGCTCAATACCAGGAGCACCTCGCGGAGACGCTCCCGACGGAAGAAGAGAAGAAATTCGTCGCCGACCTGATGCGCGAGCCCGGTTGGATCGCGTCGAGAGAATCGGTGACGGCGGCGCCCTAGCGAGTGTCCCGAAAGCGTTCTCGGACTCGCGCGACGCAGAACCCCCGACCCTCGACGATTCGCCGCAAGCTCCTCTCCTGGTACGACCGGGAGAATCGGCGCCTGCCCTGGCGCGGCACTCGCGACCCCTACCGGATCTGGGTCTCGGAGATCATGCTGCAGCAGACGACGGTCGAAACGGTCCGGCGGCGCTACGATCGATTCCTCGCGCGATTCCCCTCTCTCTCGACGCTCGCCCGCGCGCGCGAAGATTCGGTGGTCGCCGCGTGGTCGGGGCTCGGCTATTACGCGCGTGCCCGCAACCTCCGGCGTGCGGCTCGGGAGATCCTCTCGCGGCACGACGGCATCTTCCCGAGCGATCCGCGCGTGCTCACGAGCCTGCCGGGGCTCGGTGACTACACCGCGGCAGCCATCGCCTCGCTCGCCTTCGGGGTCCGCGCCCCGGCGGCCGATGCGAACGTCACACGCGTCGTGTCGCGTCTCTTCGCCATTGCAGGCCTCCTTGGTTCGCGGCCCCATCGCGACGCCGTCCTCGAGAGGGTTGCGGAACTGCTCCCGCGTGACCGCCCCGGCGATTTGACCGCGGCCCTGATGGACCTCGGCCAGGGAATCTGCGCGCCCCGGCGGCCCGCCTGCCTCCGCTGCCCGCTCGAATCCCTCTGCCGAGGCCGGCGAGAGGGAGCGCCGGAGGACTACCCCCGCCGCCGCACGAAGCCCGCGCCGGTAGAGATCGCGGTCGCCGCGGCCGTCGTCCGGCGCGGAGACCGGGCGCTTCTGTTGCGGCGCCGCGGCGGCTTCCTCGAAGGGATGTGGGAGTTTCCTTGCGGCCCGGCCCCGGGAAAGAGCCGGCGGGCCGCGCGGGCGCACCTGTCCCAAACACTTTCCCGGCTGGGGATCCGCCGCGACCGATTCCCGTCCGCCGCGGTGCGGCACACGGTGGTAAACCGACGCCTCGAGATCGAAGTGTTCCGCGGCCGCACGACGAGCTCCGCCTCGACCGCCGAGGCCCGCGACGCGCGCTGGTTCTCCGCCCGCGAGCTCGCCCGCGCGGCGATTCCGACCCTCACGCGCAAGATCGCTCGAGCCGTGGGCTTCCTCTGAGGCCTGAACCGTGTATCCTGTTGTCAGCGTGATCACCCGACTGCTCCTGGCTCTCCCCGTCTGGGCGCTGCTGGCCGGACCCGCACCGACACCGCCGCCGACGCTGACGCTGCGCGACGGCCGAGTCTTCCAGTTGAGGGAGCCGCCGCGCAAGGAAGGCGACCGGGTCGTTTTCACGACGACCGAGGGGAAGAGCTATTCGCTCCCATCGAGCGACGTGCAGTCGTTCGTCCCCGTGCCGCCGACGCCCACGCGGCCGCCGCGGACGTACAACCCGCAGGATTCCAGAGACCTCGGAGCGATCGCGCGGCAACAGCGCGCCGAGACGGGCAAGACGACCGACTTGTCGGAGGCTCCCCCGACTCCGCGGCCGACGCGGCCTCCCAAGACGCGCACGAAATCGACACCCGCGCCGAGCCCCAAGAAGACGACTCCCAAGAAGACATCGCACGCAGCTCCTCGTACTCCCACACCCATTCCCCACTGACGCTCGGCCTCGAATGCGGTCCGGCCGCGTGCAGCCCGAGAGCTGCCCCGCGAAGTTCCTTGTTTACAGTTGGTTTCCAGTGATTCCGAGAGAGGTCGCCGCATGGACGCCCCCCTCAGCCGGCCCGGGTCTTATGATCGCTCCTGAGGGGTCCGATGCGATTGGAGTGGAGCGGCCATTCGACCGAAGTCCGCGAAGCTGGTGCCGGGCCCTCGATCGTGCTCGTGCATGGCTACCCCCTCGACGGAGCGATGTGGTCCGGGGTCGCCCGGACTCTGGCGACGCGCTTCCGGGTGCTGAAGCCTGATCTGCCGGGACGCGGCGAGAATCCCGCGCCCGCGCCGCGCGACCTGGAGGGTCACGCGGATTTCGTGGAGGCCCTCGTGCGAGAGCTCCCGCCCCCGGTCGGGCTCGCCGGCTTCTCCATGGGCGGCTATGTCTGCCTGGCGCTGCTGCGCCGCCATCTGGACACGGTGCGCGCGCTCGCGTTGGTCGACACGCGCTCCGAGGCGGATGACGAGGAGGGCAGGAAGAAGCGAGACGAGGCCATCGCGACGGTTCGGACGGCCGGTGTCTCGAAGATCGCGGAGGTCATGGTGCCCCGCCTGCTCTCGCCGGCGTCGGCGGCCAATCGCGACCTGGTAGACCGCCTGAGG
>Ga0335082_10002990_pt1 | contig 18279 bp, 18 predicted proteins | sample Lox_Sample_41_FD_206718 | JGI IMG/M metagenome (GOLD analysis project Ga0335082, IMG submission 206718) | Soil microbial communities from Loxahatchee National Wildlife Refuge, Florida, United States - Lox_Sample_4.1 | ecosystem: Environmental > Terrestrial > Soil > Wetlands | place: USA... | reverse complement strand
AGTGGATCCACGTCGACGTCGAGCGCGCGCGGCGCGAGTCGCCCTTCAAGGGCCCGATCGCGCACGGCTACCTGACCATCGCGCTGGCGCCCGCCCTGCTGCCGCAGATCGTGCGCGTCGACGGAGTTCGGCTCGCGGTGAACTACGGCCTCGAGAAGATGCGGCTGCCCGCGCCGGTGCCCGCGGGCGCGCGCGTGCGCCTGGTCGGCGAGCTCAAGGACGTGCGAGACATGCCCGGGGGCGGCGCGCGCGTGATCCTCAACCTCGTCTTCGAGGTCGAGGGCGGCGGCAAGCCCGCCTGCATCGCCGACGCCGTGTACGTGTACTACCCCTGACGATCGGCGCGCTCAGTCCGACAGGAACTCGCGCACCGCGGCCAGGAACGCCTCGAGCTGGTCGTGGTGCACCCAGTGGCCGGCGCCCGGGATGGTCACGGCGCGCGCCTTCTGGAACGGCGCGATGCGCCCGTCCTTCACCGGATCGCCCGCCCACGAGTCGCCGCCGCGCACCAGCAGCGTCGGACACTCGATGCGCTCCCAGAGCGCGCGCATGTCGTCGACGTCGAAGCGATACGGCGCGAACGAGCGCACGTAGTTGTCGAACTTCCAGGAGAAGGTGCCGTCCTCGTTGCGGGTGACGCCGTGCAGCGTCAGGTGGCGCGCCTGCGCCTCCGAGAGGAAGGAGTTCTCCTCGCGCATGCGCGCCGCGGCGGCCTCGATGGTCGGATAGCGGCGAGGCTGGCGCGCCGCGAGCTCGCGCATCTGCTTGAGCCAGCTCTGCATGCGCTCCCAGGGCGGGCGGCCGCGCAGGCGCTCGATCATGGCGGGCGGCGGGCCCAGGCCCTCGATCGCGACCAGCCGCTGCACCCGCTCGGGGTGGATCCCGGTGTACATGAGCGCGATCGCACCCCCGAGCGAGTGGCCGATCAGCACGACGGGGCGCGGCCCGAGCGCCTCGATCAGGTTGTCGATGTCGAGCACGAAGTCTGCCACGGCGTACATGCCGCCCAGCGCCCAGGCGCTGTCGCCGTGCCCCCGCAGGTCGGGGGCGACCACGTGCCAGTCGGGGCGCAGCGCGCGCGCAACCCAGTCCCAGTTGCGCGCGTGATCGCGTCCGCCGTGCACCAGCACGAGCAGCGGCGCCTGCTCGTTGCCCCAGTCGACGTAGTGCAGCCGCAGCCGCTGCGACACGTAGAAGCTCGAGGTCGGCCCGATGATCTCCGCCATGCGCGCATGCTATCACCGGAAGCGGCCTCGGTTATCCTCCGCGCGTGCGGATCGCGCTGGCGCAGCTCAACCCGACCATCGGCGATCTGGCCGGAAACCGGCGCCTGGTCGAGGAGGCCGCGGCCAAGGCGGCGGCCGCGGGCGCCGAGCTGGTGGTGTTCCCGGAGATGGCCCTCACCGGCTATCCGCCGATGGACCTGCTCGAGCGGCGCGGCTTCGTCGAGGACCAGCTGCGCGAGCTCGAGGCGCTGACGCCCGCCTCGCGGCGGATCGCGATCGCGCTCGGCGCCGTGCTGCCCTGCGAGCCCCACGGCGGAAAGCGCCTGCAGAACGCGGCCGTGCTGCTCGCGGGCGGCCGCCGCGCCGCGCACCAGGCCAAGACGCTGCTCCCGACCTACGACGTCTTCGACGAGAACCGCTACTTCGCACCGGCGCGAACGCGCGCGCCCATCGAGCTCGGCGGCGCCTCGCTCGGCCTCACCGTGTGCGAGGACGGCTGGACCGAGCGCATCCCCTACGACGTCGATCCCACCGGCGAGCTGTCGCGCCAGGGTGTATGCCTGGTCCTGAACCTCTCGGCGTCGCCGTGGCACGTCGGCAAGCCGCGCGAGCGGCGCGAGATGTTCGCCGCGCTGGCGCGGCGCCACGGGGTCCCGATCGCATTCGCGAACCAGGTCGGCGGCAACGACGAGCTCGTCTTCGACGGCGGCTCGTTCCTCGTCGACGCCGGAGGCCGGATCCGCGCCAGCCTCCCGCTCTTCGAGCCCGCGCTGGAGTGCGTCGACCTCGACGCGCCGTCCCTCTCGCTGGCGCCCGAGGGCGTCGCGGAGCCGACGGGCGCGGCGCAGCTCGAGGCGGGCCTGGTGCTGGGGATCCGCGACTACTTCCGAAAGCAGTCGCTCCCGCCGGGCGCGGTGATCGGGCTCTCGGGCGGCGTCGACTCGGCGGTGACCGCGCACCTCGCGGCGCTGGCACTCGGGCCCGACCGCGTGCTCGGCGTGCTGATGCCCGGGCCCTTCTCCTCCCCGCACAGCATCGACGACGCGCTGGCGCTCGGCCGCCACCTCGGGATCGAGACGCGGATGGTCGACATCCGGCCCATCTACGAGCGCTACCTCGAGGTCTTCGGCTCGCTCCTCGGCCGCCGCGACGACTACGGTCTCGCGCAGCAGAACATCCAGTCGCGCATCCGCGGCGCCGTGCTGATGGCGGTGTCGAACGCCGAGCGGCGCCTCGTGCTCGCGACCGGCAACAAGAGCGAGCTCTCGATCGGCTATTGCACGCTCTACGGCGACACGGTCGGCGGGATCGCGGTGCTCGGCGATGTCTACAAGCGCGACGTGTACGCGCTCGCGCGGCACGCCAACCGCGCCGGCGAGCGCATCCCGGAGCACACGATCGCGAAGCCCCCGTCGGCGGAGCTGGCGCCCGGGCAGCTCGACGAGGACGACCTGCCGCCCTACCCGGTGCTCGACGCGGTGCTCGAGCAGGCGATCGAGGGCGGGCTGGGCGCCGACTCGATCGATCCTCCGGCCGGCGCCGACCGCGAGCTGGTGCGACAGATCGTGCGCCGGCTGGACGGCAACGAGTACAAGCGCCGCCAGTCGCCGCTGGTGCTGCGCACGTCGCGCAAGGCCTTCGGCAGCGGCCGCCGGCTGCCCATCGTGCAGCGCTACGACCGCGACGGCTAGAATCCGCCGCGAGGAGCCGCCCCATGCCCGAAGCCGACGCGCGCGACACCAGGGACTTCCAGCCCGGCGTCGCCCAGAAGAACGAGGGCTTCTTCCTGAAGGGCTGCGGCGCGCTCGACTGGGGGCTCAAGAACCGGCTGTCGCGGATCTTCGACCCCGGCTCGGGGCGGACCGTCATGCTGGCGATCGACCACGGCTACTTCCAGGGGCCGACCACGGGCCTCGAGCGGGTGGATCTCAGCATCGTGCCGCTGCTCCCCTACGCGGACACGCTGATGTGTACGCGCGGGATCCTGCGCTCGGTCATCCCCCCGACCTTCCCGAAGGGCGTCGTGATCCGCGCCAGCGGCGGCCCCTCGATCCTGAAGGAGCTCTCGAACGAGGAGCTCGCCATCTCGATCGACGAGGCCGTGCGGCTGAACGTGGCGGCAATGGCCGTGCAGGTCTTCATCGGCGGGGAGCACGAGACGAAGTCCGTGCACAACCTGACCCGGCTCGTCGACCTCGGCAACGCCGCCGGCATCGCGACGCTCGCCGTCACCGCCGTGGGCCGCGAGATGGTGCGCGACGCGCGCTACATGCGGCTCGCGTGCCGGATCTGCGCGGAGCTCGGCGCCAGCTACGTGAAGACCTACTTCGTGGAGCAGGACTTCGAGACGGTGACCGCATCCTGCCCGATTCCCATCGTGATCGCGGGCGGCAAGAAGCTGCCGGAGCGCGACGCCCTGCAGATGGCGTACGACGCGGTCCAGCAGGGCGCGGCGGGCGTCGACATGGGCCGCAACATCTTCCAGTCCGAGGCGCCGATCGCGATGATCCAGGCCGTGCGGAAGGTCGTGCACGACAACGAGAAGCCGGACGTCGCCTACCAGTACTTCCGCGACCTCGCGCAGCGGCGCTAGCTAGAGCCCGCCCCGCATGCGCAGCCGCTGGTCGGATGCCGAGGCCGCCGCGCTGGCCGCGCGCTTCGGCGCCGAGCGCGGGCCGCGGCTCTACACGAGCCGCCTGCTCGGCGCCGACCCGAGCCTCGTGCTGCACGGCGGCGGCAACACGTCGCAGAAGGGAAGCGCGGAGAACGCGCTCGGCGAGGCGCTGGCCGCGCTCTTCGTGAAGGCGTCGGGACACGATCTCGCAACGCTCGAGCCGGAGGGGCTCCCGGCCCTCGACCTCGGCTGGCTGCTCCGGCTCCGCGCGCTCGAGGAGCTCTCCGACGCCGCGATGTTGAACGAGCTTCGAACGCACCTCTTCGACCACCGCGCGCCGACGCCTTCGATCGAGACGCTGGTGCACGCGTGGATCCCGAAGCGCGTCGTCGACCACACCCACGCGGACGCCATCCTGGCGCTGACGAATCGCGAGGGCGGCGAGGCGTGCGTGCGCGAGGCGCTCGGCCCCGGCGCGGTGGTCCTCCCCTACGCGAAGGCGGGGTTCGCGCTGGCCAAGGCGGCGGCCGCCGCCTTCGACGCGCGACCCGACGCGAGCGCGCTCGTGCTGATGCACCACGGTGTGATCACCTGGGGCGACACGGCGCGCGAGTCGTACGAGCGCATGATCGACGCGGTGGGCGCGGCCGAGCGCTGGCTCGAGGCGCACGCGCGCCGCCCGCTGCCCGCATCGCCGACGCCGCTGGCGCGGGCGCGCGAGCGGCTCGCCACCGTCGCGCCGGTGCTACGCGGGCTCCTCGCGGCGCCGAGCGGCGACGCCGACCGGCCGTTCCGGCGGGTCGTGCTGCGCGCGCTCGTCGAGCCGGCGGTGCTCGACTTCGTCGACGCCGAGGGCGCGCGCGAGCTCGCGCTCACCCCGACCCTGACCTCGGACCACCTGATCCGCACCAAGGCGCTGCCGCTCTTCGTCGACGCCCCGGCCTGGGGTGACGCGGCGCGCGTGCGCGAGCAGCTCCGAGCGGCGATCGACGGCTACACGAGCGGCTACGCCGCCTACGTCGATCGACACCGGGCGGAGCTGGCGCCGGGCATCGCGCCCGCCGACCCGCGCCCGCGCGTGGTGCTGCTGCCGGGTCTCGGCGCGGTCTGCGCGGGCGAGGACGCCGGGTCGGCCGACGTGGCGCGCGACATCACGCGCCAGACGCTCGCGGTGAAGGCGCGCGTCGCCGCCACGGGCGGCCGCTACCAGGGGCTGCCCGAGCGCGAGCTCTTCGAGATGGAGTACTACGCGCTGCAGCAGGTAAAGCTCGCCCGCCCGCCGGCCGGCCGCCTCGCGGCCGAGGTCGCCCTCGTGACCGGCGCGGCCGGAGCGATCGGCGGCGGCATCGCGCGCGGCCTCCTGCGCGAGGGCTGCCACGTGGCGGTGACCGACCTCGCGGGCGAGCGCCTCGACGCGCTGGTACGGGAGCTCTCGGCGGAGGCCGGCGGGCGGGTGATCGGCGTGCCGATCGACGTCGCCGACCCGGAGTCGGTGGCGGCGGGCTTCGCCGAGGTGTCGCGGGCCTGGGGCGGCGTCGACCTCCTGGTCGTGAACGCGGGCGTGGCGCACGTGGCGCCCCTGGCGGAGCTCTCGCTCGAGGCGTTCCGGCGCCTCGAGCGCGTCAACGTCGAGGGCACGCTGCTGCCCCTCGCCGAGGCGGCGCGCCACTTCGCGGTGCAGGGAACCGGCGGCGACGTGGTCCTCGTCTCGACCAAGAACGTCTTCGCGCCCGGCGCGAGCTTCGGGGCCTACAGCGCCACCAAGGCCGCCTCGCACCAGCTCGCGCGCATCGCGAGCCTCGAGCTCGCACCGCTCGGCGTGCGCGTCAACATGGTCGCGCCGGATGCCGTCTTCGGCGACGGCGCGCGCCGGTCGGGCCTGTGGCAGGAGGTCGGACCCGCGCGGATGAAGGCGCGCGGCCTCGACGAGCGCGGCCTCGAGGAGTACTACCGCGACCGGAACCTGCTGCGCGCGCGCATCCGCGCCGATCACGTCGCGGCGGCGGTGCTCTTCTTCGCGACCCGCCAGACGCCGACCACGGGCGCGACGCTTCCGGTCGACGGCGGCCTGCCCGACGCAACGCCGCGGTGACTATGCGGCGCCCGACTCGGTCAGCGCGCGCACGTTCTCGGCGCGGGCGCCGCGCGGCCCTTCCTGGATCACGTACTCGACGGCGTCGCCCTCGTTGAGCCCGTCGTAGTCGCCCGCGTTCAGGCCCGAGCGGTGGAAGAACACTTCCTTGCCGTCGTCGCCGCGGATGAAGCCGAAGCCGCGGTCTCTCACCATCTTCTTGATCCGGCCGCGCGCCTTCGGGCCGCTCGCCACCTGCGCGGTGCCCGGACGGCGCCCGCGCGGTCGCGCGCGGCCGCGCGGCCCGCTGTAGCGGTCGCTCGCCACGAACTCCTGCCGGAACAGGTCGATCTTGACCAGCAGGTCCTGGTGGTCGGCGTTGTCGGGCGAGAGCAGCACCTCGTCCGCGCCCAGGTCGGCGACCGTGTAGCGCAGCCCGGTGTTCCTATGGGTCACGCGCGAGCCGGCCTCGATGTCTTCGAGCGACAGCATGCTGCATCCTGCCTCGGGCGGAACGGGATCCCGAGATGATTCGCCGGGATCGGCGGAAGGGGTGCCGGGGGGCCCCGACGAGAGCGGCGGAGCATAGACGAGCGGGCTCGCCTGTCAATTCATCGGCGCCGCCGGCGCGCGGCGGACGGGCGCGCTCGGCTATCCTCACGGGCCGTGCGACACCGGGCGGTCTTCTTCGATCTGGGCGGTACGCTGTTCAGCTACCGGAGCATCAACTCGCACTTCGACCGGGTGCTGGAGGACATGGCGCGCGGGCGCGGCGTCGGCGCACCGCTCGACGAGCTGCGGCACGCCTACCGCGTCGCCATGGGCACCACGATGGCGAGCTGGACGGCGCGCCCCTTCTACCTCCACCGCGACCTCTTCACGGAGGCGCACGTGCGCTTCCTTCGCAGCCTCGGCGTCGACGCGGGGCCCGAGGACCCGGACGTCCGCTTCTCGGAGGGCCGCGTGCTCGGCGAGCCGGAGGTGGCGCCGCGCGAGGACGCCGCCGCCACCCTGGCGGCGCTGCGGGCTCGCGGCCTCCACGTCCAGATCGTGAGCAACATCGACAACGACCAGCTCGAGGCGATCTGGTCGCGCATCGGCCTCGGCGAGCATGTCGACGCCATCACCACCAGCGAAGAGGCGCGGTCCTGCAAGCCGCATCCGGGCATCTTCCGCCTCGCGCTCGAGAAGGCCGGCACGCCGCCGCCCGACGAGGTGGTCTTCGTCGGCGACTCGCCGTGGCACGACGTGGCCGGCGCGAACGCGCTCGGCATGACGAGCGTGCTGATCGGCGACCCGCCGCCGTCCGACGCGCCCCCGGCGCGGCACGTGATCTCGAACCTCGGCGAGCTGCTCGACATCGTCGCCGCTTGAGCCTTGGGGGGCGCCGATGGCGACCTACACGGGAGGCTGTCACTGCGGCAGGATCCGCTTCGAGGTGGAGGGCACCCTCGAGAGCGTGATGGCCTGCAGCTGCTCGATCTGCAGGCGGACCGGGTTCCGGCACTGGACGGTCGAGCCGAGCCGGCTGCGGCTCCTGAGCCGGCCCGGCGACTGGACCACCTACCGCTTCCTGACCGGCAAGGCGGAGAATCGCTTCTGTCCGACCTGCGGCATCTCGCCGTTCCGCGTTCCGCGCTCGGATCCGGACAAGATCACGGTGAACGCCCGCTGTCTCGACGGCGTCGACGTCGACGCGCTCCCGCTCACCCGCTTCGACGGCCAGCACTGGGAGGCGTCCATGCGCGCCGAGCGCGGGCCGGCGTGGAAGGAGGAGTGAGCGGTTGCGATGGTGGGTCGGCTCCAGCGGCTTCTCCTACGACGAGTGGTCGGGCTCGTTCTACCCGGACGACCTGCCCGCCGCCCGGCGCCTCGCCTTCTACTCGGAGCGGCTCCGCGCGGTCGAGATCAACAACACCTTCTACCGCATGCCGAAGGCGGCGGTGCTCGCCGGCTGGGCGGCCCAGGTGCCCGACTCGTTCCGCTTCGCGCTGAAGGCGCCGCGCCGCATCTCCCACGCCAAGGGCTTCGCGTTCGATCCAGAGGCGGTCGCGCACCTCTTCCGCACGGCGGAGGCGCTCGGCGAGCGGCTCGGCCCCGTCCTCTTCCAGCTCCCCCCCTGGCTGCGGAAGGACGTCGTCCGGCTGCGCGAGCTCCTCGCCGCGGTGCCGCCCGGGCGCCGCGCCGCCGTCGAGTTCCGCCACGCGTCGTGGCTCGACGACGAGGTCTTCGCCGCGCTCCGCGCATCCGACACCGCCCTGTGCGGCGCCGACTTCGACGAGTCGGAGAAGCGCGTCCCGCTGGTCGCAACGGCGCCATTCGGGTACTTGCGGCTGCGCGCCGCCGACTACGACGACGGCGCGCTGCGCGCGTGGGCGGGAGAGATCGCGGCACAGCCCTGGCAGGAGGCCTTCGTCTTCTTCAAGCACGAGGACTCCGGCGCGGCGCCGCGCCTGGCGGCGCGACTGCTGAAGCTCGTCGGCTGTTGACTTCGCTCGGCTCCGAAGACTCCGCCTCGCTGCGCGCGCCCGCTCCGCGGGCGCTGGCCGATACGCCAGGCGACCACAGTGCCTCGGAGGAGGCGGGGCCGCTCAGTACCAGACGCAGCGGGTGCGGTGGCGCGGGCGCGCCTTCATCTCCGGCCTCTGCCCGCGATGCCAGAGTGCGAAGTCGAGCTCGCGCGCCGTGGTGGGCATGCCGGCGCGCGCGCACGCGTCGACCAGCCGCTCGACCGCGTGGAGCCCGGCCGCGCGGATCTCGACCTCCTCCGGCGAGCCGGCCGGAAGCAGCGCGCCCGCCTCGATGCGCGCCTCGAGCTGCGGGTCGAAGCGGAGCGCACCCTCCATCCGGAGCACGTGCGGGACCAGGTTGTCGGCGAAGGCGGTGAGCTGGTCGAGGTCGTCGAAGCGCCCGGGTCCCGTCGCGTCGAAGGCGAGCGCGAGGTCGGCGGCCGTGATCTGCGCGCGCTTGTAGAACGGCACGCAGAATCCCGGCGTCGCGCCGTCGTAGCGGGCGACGTCGCGGTAGAACGGCATGCAGGCCAGCACCGCGACGAGCTGCTCCGCGGACCCCGCGGCCTCGTCCACCAGCGCCTCGAAGCGGCCGCCGAAGCGCGACAGCAGGAGCTCGCCGAGCTGGTTGAGCGCGCGCGCATAGAGATCCATCAGCTCGGCGACCTCCGGATCCGCGGCGTCCTGCCCGAGCACGCGCGCAACCTCCGCACCGCCGAGCTCGGCGAGCTCGGCGGCGTGCCACGCCCCCTCGTCGTCGAAGCGGTCCTTGAGCCCCATCGCGATGGCGTAGTAGCCGGAGCGGCCGGCCCGCTTGCGCAGGCGAGGGAACCAGCCCGAGCCGAAGTTGATCGCATCGAGCGTGAGCACGTAGGCGAGCGTCGAGGCCTGCGTGCCGCGGTGGTGCGTGGTCGGGTCGTAGGCGGGCGGCGCCGCGCGCTCCGCGGCGAGAGCGAGCGCGAGAGCCTCGAGCGGCGCCGGATCCAGCCGCACGAAGCGGGCGCGCTCGACCACCTCGGCGCACGCGGCGCGGATCTCCCGGAAGAGCGCCGTCACGCCTCCGCGCCGCGCAGCACGAGCGCGCCGGGCAGCAGCTCGAAGCGCGCGGGCAGGCAGCCGAGCGGCTCGCCATCGATCTCGAGCCAGACCTCGCCGCCGGCCTCCGCCTCGATGCGCGTGCCGCGGCGGACGATCACCTCGGGCAGATCCAGGTGCGCCCCGCGGTAGATCAGCGGGAACTTGCTGAGCAGGCGCGGCTTCGAGGCGCCGCGCAGGACGATCACGTCGAAGAGGCCGTCGTCCGGCCGCGCGTCGGGGGCGACCCGCATGCCGCCGCCGAAGCAGGGGCCGTTGGCCACCACCGCGAGGTGCAGGGGGCCGTCGTGCAGCAGCTCACCGTCGACGCGCAGCGCGACGGGCGCCGCCCGCCAGCGCGCGAGCGCTCGAAGCGTGCCGACGAAGAACGAGACGCGCCCGCCGAGCTGCTTGGGCGCGCGGTTCACCAGGTCCGTCACCAGTCCCGAGACGCCGAGGCTCGCGATGTTGACGAAGTAGGTCTCGACGGGACGGCCCTCGCGGTCGCGAAACCAGGCCCGGCCGGCGTCGATGCGGCGCGTCTTGCCCCCCGCGATCCCCGCGATCGACGCGTCGACGTCGCGCGGGAGGTCGAGACCGCGGAGCAGGTCGCCGCCCGTCCCGAGCGGCAGCAGCGCGATCTCGGCGTAGCCTGCGAGGCCGGCGCCGAGCAGCCCCGCGGCGACCTCGCTGGCCGTGCCGTCGCCGCCCGCCGCGATCACCAGCTCGACGCCGGCGCGCACGCCCTCGCGGGCGAGGCGCTCCGCATCGCGCGGACCGCGGGTGAACTCGACCTCGAGCGCGCCGAGTGCCTCGCGCAGCCGGCGCTCGACCGGCGCCCAGCGGCGGTGCGTGGCGCCGCCCGCGCTTCGCGGATTCACGATCACCAGGGTGCGGGCCGCCACGCGGCCAAGGGTAGCGGCCCGCCGCGCGCCTCAGGCGGCGTCCTTCGACTCGCTCCTCGACACGATCTGGTAGCGGCGGCGCACGGCGTCTGCGTACGCCGCGCTCTCGGCGTGCGCGCGCTCGGCGTCCCACCCTGCGGCCTCGGCCGCCACCTCGGCGATGCGGGCGAGCTGCGGCAGACCCTGCCCCTCGGCGAAGAGCGCCAGCCGGACCCGCCGCTCGAGCAGGTCGCAGAGCGTCGCCGGACACTCGGTGCGGATCGCCCACGGGAGCTCGGCGTAGAGGTATCGGGAGGAGCCGATCGGGCGCCGCCATTCGGGAGCTGCCTGCTCGAGCAGATCCGCCGCGGCAACGCCCCACGTGGCGATCAGATGTCCCGCCAGCCGCGGCGAGAGAGCGAAGCGCCGCCGCAGCTCCTGATCGAGCTCGTCGCGCGAGAAGTCGTCGTCGCGCAGGGCCAGCTCCTTCGTCCGGCTGGGGCCCGCCGTCCGCCGCCGCTCACGAGGCAGGAGGTCGAGAACGCGATCGACGGCGAGCTCGCCCATCGCGCGGAAGGTGGTGAGCTTGCCGCCCGCCAGGCTCAGCAATCCGCTCGGCGCCAGCGTGATCTCGTGCTCGCGCGACACGTCGGAGGGCGGAGACTCCGCGTCCGCGGGTGCCACCAGCGGGCGCACCCCCGCGAACACGCTGCGCAGGTCGTTGGTGGTGAGGCACGCGCGCGGGAACGCCTCGTTCGCGGCGGCGAGGAGGTAGTGCACCTCCTCGATCGTCACGACCGGCTCGTCGATCTCGTCGGTGAACGTGTCGGTGGTGCCGATCAGCGCGACGTCGCCGAAGGGGCACAGGAAGAGATGGCGCCCGTCGCGCGCCTCGAAGGTCACAGCGCCCTGGCTGTGGATGCGGCTGCGCGGGATCACCAGGTGCACGCCCTTCGCGGGCCGCAGGTCGCTGCCGGTGTCGGGCCGGTCGATGCCGCGCACCCGCTGCACGCCCGGGCCGGCCGCGTTGACCAGCGCACCCGCGCGGATCGCGAGCGTGCGGCCGTCGAGGCGGTCGCGCACCCGCGCACCGCCGAGACGGCCCTCGGGACCGCGCTGGAACTCGATCAGCTCGGCGTGGTTCGCGGCCTCTGCGCCGAGTCGGCGCGCGCTCTTCAGCGCCTCCATCACGAGGCGAGCGTCGTCGACCTGCGCGTCCTGGTAGAGCCCGGCTGCGCGCAGCCCCTGCACGCGGATGTCGCGCGAGTAGCCGAGCACCTGGTCGGGCGAGAGCATCCGGAAGCGCGCCGTCCGGCGGAAGTTGGCCACCGCGGCATACGCCACCAGGGCCGCGCGCATCTGCCACGGCGGGATCTTGCCGCCCTCCCACGTCGGGAACAGGAAGGGCAGCGGCCGCACCAGGTTCGGGTTGCGCGCGGCGAGCAGGTCGCGCTCGCGACACGCCTCGCGCGTCACGCCGAAGTGTCCGTGCGCGAGATAGCGGATGCCGCCGTGGATCATCTTCGACGAGCGGCTGGAGGTCCCGGAGGCGAAATCGCTGCGGTCGACGAGCAGGGCGCGCAGCCCGCGCGAGGCGGCATCGCGCAGCACGCCCGCTCCCGTGATGCCGCCCCCGATCACGAGCACGTCGACGCCGTCGCGCTCGGCGCGCGTGAGCGCCGCGCGGCGCTCCGCCGGCGTCCAGTGCCCGCTCACAGGAGCTTCCCCGGGTTCATCAGGCCGCGCGGGTCGAGCGCCGCCTTGAGCGCGCGCAGCGCCTCGAGCGCCAGCGGCCCCTTTTCGCGCGCGAGCCACGGCGCGTGGTCGACGCCGACGCCGTGGTGGTGAGAGAGGGCGCCTCCGGCCGCGAGGATCGCCTCGGTCGCGTCGCGCTTCACGGCGCTCCACTGGTCCAGCGCGCGCGCCGGGTCGAGCGGGTAGAGGACGGTGAAGTAGAGGCTCGCGCCATCGGCGTAGCCGTGCGAGAGATGGGCCATGGCGAGGCCGCCGCCGGCGTGGGCGGCGAGCGCCGTCTCGAGACCCCGGACGATCGATGCGTGCCCGCCCGCCAGCCGGCTCCACGGCAGCGACGTCTCCATCGTGTCGACGGCGACGCCGTGGTCGAGCAGCCAGTCGCGCAGATAGGGGGTGCGGAAGCGATCGCGCCGCCACGAGCGCCCCGGCGCGCGCCCGAGCGGCAGCCCGCCGCAGCGCCACCCAACCGCGCGCGCGGCGCGCAGCGCCGCGCGCACCCCACCGGGCTCTCCCTCGGCCCCGTAGAGCAAGGCGCATCGACCGCGCCCGTAGCCACCGCGCTCGGCGGCCGCGAGGACCCACGCCGCGGGATCCACGCGGCGCGCCGGATCGCGTCGCAGCGCGAGCGAGAGCTCGGTCTCGGCGGCGTCCGAGAGGCGCGCCATCGAGAGCGGCACCTCGCGCCGTCGCAGCTCGCGCACCGCGGCGAGGCCGTCGGCGAACGAGCGGAACAGCATGCCGCGCTCCTCGCGGGCGCGCGGCGCCGGGCGCACCCGCAGCGTCGCCTCGACCACCACGCCAAAGACGCCTTCGGAGCCGAGCACGAGCTCGTTCACGTCGGGGCCGGCGGCCTCGCGCGGGACCTCGAGCGTCCGGATGACACCCGACGGCGTCACCATGCGCACCGCGACCAGCAGGTCGTCGATGCTGCCGTAGCCGTCGGAGCTCTGGCCCGCCGAGCGCGTGGCGATCCAGCCGCCCAGCGTCGAGTGCTCGAAGGACTGCGGGAAGTGGCCGAGCGTCAGCCCCTGCGCCGCGAGCGCGGCCTCGAGCGCCGGACCGTCGACCCCGGCCTGGAAGGTGGCGGTTCCGCTCTCGTGGTCCACGCGCACCAGGCGATCCATGCGCGTGGTGTCGAGCGCGAGCGCGCCCTGCTGTCCCGGCGCGCAGCGCGGCTCGACGCCCCCGACCACGCTGGTGCCGCCCCCGAACGGCACCACCGCGAGGCTCGCCTCCGCGGCGATCCGCAGCACCGCCGCCACGGCGCCCTCGTCGGCGGGATGGACCACCGCCTCGGGGAAGCGATCGACCTCGCCCGTGCGCAGGCGGATCAGGTCGGGAAGGCTCTTGCCGAGCGCGTGCCCGACGCGTTCGGCGGCGCTGGTGCGGACCCCGTCCTCGCCGCAAGCCGCGCGGAGGCGGGCGAGCGCGTCGGGCGGCAGCTTGCTGGGCGGGAGCCGGATCGCCGCCAGCTCGACCGGCTCGGGCGCGCGCGTGAGCCGCCGGCCGAGCCGGCGACCCAGCTCGGCGAGCAGCGCCTGCTCGCGCTCGCGCGAGAAGCCCATCGACTCGCCGAGGCGGCCCCACCCGTTCCAACGGAGCGACTCGCGCGCGATCACGACGGCTCGTCGCCGGGCACGTCCGGGCGCGCGGGTGTCCGGCGGATCACCCCGGCGGCCTCGAGCCTCCCGACCTCCTCGAGGATGCGCTCCTCGCTGTAGCGCAGCATCTCCTCGACCAGGCGCACGGCGGCCGCCGCGTCCCGGCGCTCGATCGCAGCCAGCATGGCGCGGTGGTTCTCGGTGGAGCGATGGTGGTCGCGCTGCTCGTTGTAGTAGAGCGGGCCGAGGCGCGCGACGAGGCGGGTGAAGAGGTTCGTCACCAGCCGGTACATCAGGTTGCCGGTCGCCTCGCCGAGCAGCGCGTTCCAGCGGAGGTCGATCTCGAGCGCGTGCTTCGGATCGCGACCGTCGGCCAGCTCCTCGTCGAGGAGCGCGCGGGCGCGCGCGAGCTGCTCGACGTCGCGGTTGCGCGCCGCCAGCTCGACCACGTGCAGGGTGATGTGGCGGCGGAACACCAGGAGCTGCTCGAGGAGCCCGCGCGTCACCACCGCCGGATCGCGCAGGATCGCCTCGACGACCTGCAGCGCGGAGGATCCGGACAGATCCTGCACGAAGGTGCCGAGGCCGTGTCGGACCTCGACCAGCTCGAGGAACTCGAGGCGCTTCAGCGCCTCGCGCACCGAGCCCCGATTGACGCCGAGCGTGTCGGCGAGGTCGCGCTCGGTGGGCAGGCGGCTCCCGGCCGGGATGGCGCCCGAGAGGATCTGGGAGCGGAGCTGCTCGAAGACCCGATCGACGCGCGTCTCGGACCCGACCGGCTCGAGCTGCATGCTGCCTCCTGAGCGCCCGAGATGGCGGCGCCCGGATCGCGAGATCGCCAACGCGAGGTCGCCAACTCATCGGAGGTCCGAGGTCGGACCTCATGCGGTGGGACTCTAGCCCCTCGCTGCAACCGCCGTCCAGAGGGTGAGAGGTGAGATCTCGTTTGAGAACGAGTTCGCTAAGTGGCGCCGCTGGTCTGGCAGGCGCCGCAGACGCCCTCGGCGACCACCCGGAAGCGATCGATGTGGAAGCGCGCACCGGCTTCGGGATCGATTCCCACGGGGAACCAAGCCGGCGGTACGTCCTCGAGCTGTCCGCAGCGCGTGCAGAGGAAGTGCTGGTGAGACTCGGGGTTGGCGTCGTACCGCGCCTCGCCTCCGGGACCCGGCAAGGCCGAGACCACGCCGAGCTCGCGAAGCAGGGTGAGCGTGCAGTAGACGGTCGCTCGGCTGGCCAGCGGGAAGTCGCCGGTCAGGCCCTCGAGCAGCTCCGTAGCCGTCCAGTGACCGCCCCGCTCGACGAGATGGCGCACGATGGCGCGCCGCTGGGGCGTCAGCGACAGGCCCTGCCCGCGCAACAGCGCCTCGATCTCCTCGGCGGTCCGGCGGCGCACTGCGACTCCCCCAGGCTGGGGACGGGCTCATGATACGCGCACCCGACCGCTTCGATCAACGAATCGTGTCGCAGCGACAGAGGGGTCCCGATCCGGCGCCACGCGGTGGTACGCCTTCCCCCGGGTGGGCCCCGAGGCCCCTACGCGGCCTCGTCGCCTCCGCCGCCCGGGAACCGCACGTGCAGCCACTCCGCGAAGAGGCGGCAGGCATCGGTCACGGTGAAGATCCCGACGAGCTTGCCCCGGCGCACGACGAGCGCCGCGCCGATGTGATCGCGCGCCATGCGGAGCAGCACGCGGTCGAGCGGCTCGCCGTGGTCGACGACGTAGGCGTCGAGCACGCACGCGTCGCGAACGCGTCCCGCCTGGCTGCGCTCGCGGGCGACGCGCGCGACGTCGCGGTCGGAGATCACGCCGACCAGCGCGCCCCGCTCGGTGACCGGGAGCTGGTGGATCGCGTGCTGGCGCATCATCTCGCGCGCTCGGGCCAGCGGCTCGTCGATGTCGACGGCGTGCGGGAAGGTCGTCATCGCCAGCTTGACCGTCGGCACGTGGTCGAGGCGAGACAGATCCATGGCGTCGCGTGCAGAGTATCACGCCGCTACCGTGTCCGCGTGGAGCCGGCCTCGATCCGCGTCCCGGCCAGCGATGGCCTCTCGCTGCACGCGCTCGAGTGGAGCCGCGACGGTGTCGCGCTGCTCCTGCTGCACGGCTTCGGCAACGACGCACACGTCTGGGACGACGTCGCGCCGGCGGTGGCGCCCTACTACAGGACGGTGGCACTGGACCTGCGCGGCCACGGCGACTCCGACCGCGACGCGGAGGCCCGCTACGACTACGACGCCCACGTGGCGGACCTGGAGGCGGCGACCGAGGCGCTCGGGATCCAGCGCTTCGTCCTCGTCGGTCACTCGTTCGGCGGCCGCGTCGCGATGCGATTCGCCGGCCGACACCCGGAGCGCCTCGCGGGGCTGGTGCTGGTCGACTCCGCGCCGGAGCTCGACACGCGCGGCACGCTGCGGATCCAGCTCGACATCCAGCGAGCGGGGCGCGGCGGCGGTCTCGAGGGCGGCGCGAGCGGGCCGGCGTTCGCGTCCGAGTCCGAGTATCGCGACGACCTGGCGCGCAACTATCCGGCGGCGCGCCCGGAGGTCCTCCGCCGCATGGCGCACCACGGCCTTCGCAAGCGCGCGGACGGGCGCTTCGAGCCGAAGCTCGACCCCGCCTGGTTCCGGCGGCGCCGCGAGGCGAGCGCGGCGGAGGCGCGCGAGCGCGAGGAGCGCCTCGGGCGCGAGATGTGGGACGCGCTGCGCGCGCTGCCCTGCCCCGCGCTCGTGATCCGCGGCGCGGCTTCGGACGTGCTGTCGGCCGAGGTGGCGGATCGCATGGCGGACGAGGTGATGCGCCACGGTCGGCTGGTGGTGGTTCCGCGCGCCGGCCACTCCGTCATGGTCGACAACCCCGAAGGGTGTCGCGACGCGCTCACCAGCTTCGTCCTGGGAGAGGAGTGATGCGACGCCTGGCCCTCGCCGTCGCGGCGCTCGGCGCGCTCTGCGCTCCCGCGGCAGCGGAGCCCGCGCCGGCCAGCTCCGCCGCCGCGAAGAGCGTCGTCGAGGAGCTGAACCGCGGGCTCCTCGGCATCATGCAGAACGGCAAGCAGCTCGGCTTCGCGGGGCGCCGGGACCAGATCGGCCCCGTCGTCGAGGCGCGTTACGACTTCCCTTTCATGGCCGAGAAGTCGGTGGGCAGCACCTGGCAGCAGCTCGACGAGCCGCAGCGCGCGCAGCTCGCCGAGGCGCTCGCCCGGCTCGCGATCGCGACCTATGCGGGGCGCTTCGCGTCGTACGACGGCGAGCGCTTCGAGACGCTCGGGGTCGACGACGGCGGCTTCTCGACGCTGATCGTCCACTCGCGCATCGTCGAGAAGAACGGCCAGACGACGCCGCTCGACTACCGGATGCGCCAGACGGGCGACGGCCAGTGGCGCATCATCGACGTGCTGCTGAACGGAACCGTGAGCGAGCTGGCGCTGCGGCGGGCCGACTGGACCGCCGTGATCAAGCGCGACGGCTTCACCGCGCTGATGAAGGCGCTCGAGCAGAAGATCAGCGATCAGGCGCAGGGGAAGGGGGAGACATGAGCGGTACCGCGCTGGCTTGCTGCTCGGCCGGCGCCGACCTGCGGTCGGCGCGGTCCGCCGGCGCGTGGGTGAGCGTGTCGTCGCGGATCATCGCCTCGCGATCCATCAGGTAGGCGCTGCGCACCGCGGCGTAGAAGTCGACCGACGAGCGCTCGAGCGCCGCGAGCTCGCGGCCGTGCGCCTCGCGCTCGGCGATGCCGTGGGTGCTGCCGAGAACGATCTGCTCGGCGAACGGGAGCACCCAGGTGTCGGGCCGCAGCAGGAGGTCGAAGACCCCGCCGACCGCGTCGCGCGCCGTGCTCGGTCCGAGCAGGGGGATCACCAGGTAGAACCCGGGGCCGACGCCCGCCTTGCCGAGCGTCTGACCGAAGTCGGCGTCGTGGGGCGGGAGCCCGAGGCGCGCCGCCGGATCCCAGATGCCGAGCACCCCGATCGTCGTGTTGACGACGAAGCGCATGCCCGCCACCTCGGCCCGCTTTCCCTCCGACTGCAGGATGTCGTTCACGAACACGGCCGGCTGATTCAGGTTCGCGAACACGCCGCGCACCGCGCGCTTCACCGGCCCGGGCAGCACCCAACCGTAGACGCGCGCGATCGGGCCGATCAGCGCGCGGTCGAGCCAGCGGTTTCCGCGGAAGACGCCCCGATTGACCGGCTCGATCGGGTCGGCGACGCGCAGCTCGATCTGCTCGTCGAAGGACGCCTCGAAGAGCGGGTCGGGGTGGGCGGCAGGGGCCACCGCGGGGGCGCTTCCCGCCTCGGGCCCTCCGGCACGGGCGGGGGCGGCGAGCAGCCAGGCCGCGATGCCGGCGGCCACGAGCGGCGCGGTCCTGCTGGACACGGAGGCGCAAGGTAGCGACTGCGGCGGTCGCGGCATGCTCGCGGACCGTCTCGCGGCCCATCTCGCGGACTATGTGCCCCGTGGGGTTCGGGGCTCGGATCGGTGCTTCGATTGACACACGCCCCGGCTCGGCTGCTACAAGAGGATGAACGGAGGTGAACGATGCG
>Ga0335082_10002989_pt1 | contig 18280 bp, 13 predicted proteins | sample Lox_Sample_41_FD_206718 | JGI IMG/M metagenome (GOLD analysis project Ga0335082, IMG submission 206718) | Soil microbial communities from Loxahatchee National Wildlife Refuge, Florida, United States - Lox_Sample_4.1 | ecosystem: Environmental > Terrestrial > Soil > Wetlands | place: USA... | reverse complement strand
TCTCGGCCGGCCGCGTGATGGCGTTCGGCGGCGGCGGTTACAACCGCGACAACCTCGCAAAGGCTTGGTGTGCCGTACTACGGGAGTTCCTCGAGGCGTGAGGAGCTTCGCTGGCGCACACGGTGCGCGCGTACCAACTTCACGTCGGCCCCGGGATTTCCCGCTCAGGGACCAGAAACCGGGATCGGGATGAGCCGGCCTAAGCTGCTGCTGTCGTGGTCGAGTGGCAAGGACAGCGCCTGGGCGCTGCATGTGCTGCGCAGTCAATTCGAGTTCGACGTCGTGGGGCTGTTCACCACATACAACGTCGCCTTCGATCGCGTGGCGATGCACGGCGTGCGCCGCGAGTTGACGCATACGCAGGCCCGGCATGCGGGTCTTGCGCTGCGTTGGATCGCGCTGCCTCATCCCTGCTCGAACGCGGAGTATGAGCGAATCATGGGTGGATTTGTCGCGGCCCTCCGCTCTGAGGGGGTGAGTCACATGGCGTTCGGCGATCTGTTTCTTGCGGACATCCGCGCTTACCGGGAGCGTGCGCTCGCCGGTACCGGCATCACACCCGTGTTCCCGCTTTGGGGCGCGGACACCTGGGCGTTGGCACGTGAGATGACTTCCGCCGGGTTGCGCGCGGTGCTCGCGACCGTGGATCCGAGGCATCTGCCGCGCGAGTTCGCGGGTCAGGTGTTCGACGAGTCGTTGTTGCAGCGCTTGCCGGCCGGCGTCGACCCCTGCGGGGAGAACGGCGAGTTCCATACGTTCTGCCATGCCGGCCCCATGTTCGATCGGCCGGTCCCGGTGCGGGCAGGCACGGTCGTGGAGCGGGACGGGTTCGTGTTCGCCGATCTCTTGTACGACGCCGAGGGAGGAGAGCCGTGGCCCCGACCGCCAATCGAATAGTATCGCTGCTTCCTTCGGCGACGGAAATCGTCGCCGCGCTGGGCCTTGCGGATCGTCTGGTGGGGATCTCGCACGAGTGCGACTATCCGGAAGAGATCTGCAATCGGCCCCGCGTCACGCGCTGCGAGATTCATGGCAGCGACCTTCCGAGCGCGGCGATCGACACCTGGGTGCGCGATATGCTCGCTGCGCGCGGCACGCTCTACACGCTTGACGAGGAGCTGATCCGCGAGCTGCGACCGGACGTGATTCTGACGCAGCGTCTATGCGACGTCTGTGCCGTGAACTACGGTTCGGTTGCGGCCTATGCCGCGACACTGCCAGCGCCTCCGCCGGTGATCAACCTGGAACCGATGCGGCTGGCCGACATCTTCGCGGATATCCGGCTGGTCGCCCGGTCTTGCGGTGTCCCCGAGCAAGCCGAGGCCCTGGTCGGTGCGCTGCAGCAGCGTGTGGAAGCGGTTACCTCACGGGTTGCAGCCGTGCCGAACCGGCCGAAGTGCTTCTTGATGGAGTGGGTCGATCCGCCGTTCTGCGCCGGTCACTGGAACCCGGAGCTGGTGGAGCTGGCGGGCGGTGTCGACCCCATCGGCCGCAAAGGTCACCCGTCGCGCCGCGTGGCGTGGGACGAGATCTCGCGCGCGGATCCGGACGTGGTGGTGCTCGCCTGCTGCGGGTGGGCGGTGGACAGGACGAGGCGCGAGATGTCGCTCCTTGCGGGACGCGACGAGTGGCGAAGCTTGCGTGCGGTCGAACAGGGTCGCGTGTTCGTGCTCGACGGAAATGCCTATTTCAGCCGCCCCGGCCCACGCATCGTCGACAGCCTGGAGATGCTTGCAGAGGTCCTGCATCCCGACGGGATGTCGCGCGCGCGACCCGCAGGTGCAGGGCAGGGCGGGGCCGCACGCCCCCAGCGCACGCCTTTGTGATCACCCGGTCCCCGCACTCCGGAACGAGTGGTGAGCCGGCGGAAGGTTGCGTCGAATGGCGCCGCCGCGTATGTCCCTCATGTGCGCTGGGTCGGTCGCTCTTTTGCGCGCGTCTTGTCGAGCCGGCGGCGTCTCATGCACCCGCTTCCTTGCGCACTTGCTGCGGGGTACCTGCACCCCACGCACGTGGGACGCTGACATAAAAGTCGGTGCCCGCGCCGGGCTCGGACCGGTATCCGATCTGCCCGCCCATGCGCTCGACCAGGACCTTGGAGATCGACAGGCCCAAACCGCTGCCGGCGCGCTGACGCCCGTCCAGGGTCTGCGCCTGAGCGAAGCGCTGGAAGATGCGCTGGCCAAACTCGGGTGGCACACCAGGCCCACGGTCCCGCACGAGAATGAGTATGTGCGTGTCGCTCGCCTCGGCCGCTACGATCACGGTGTCGCCCGTCGGCGAGAACTTGACCGCGTTCGATATCAGGTTGCTTAGGACCTGCACGAGACGATCCTTGTCCACCCACATGAACGCGTCGGATGGCGCCTCGCCCAGGGCAAGCTTGACCGAGTGCTTCAGTGCATAGCCGCTATTGAGCTCGATCGCGCGTTCGAGGAACTCGCGTACCGAAACCGCGGCATACCGGAAATCGTGCAAGCCCTTCTCGACCCGCTCCAGATCCAAGATACTGTCCACCAGACCGGAGAGATGGGTCGCGTTACGGTAGGCGATGCTCAGGAACCGGCGCGCCTCGGCTGGGAGGTGCGCCTCGTGCTCGTCGTGTATCACGTCGAGTGCGCCCAGGATCGAGGTGAGGGGTGTGCGCAGCTCGTGACTCACCGTGGTGACAAACTCGGCTTGGCGCCGCTCCACGTCCTTGCGCTCCGTGATATCGGCGCTCGTTCCGGTCACGCGCAGCGCCGCGCCGTCTTCCTGGCGTTCCACCACGCGTGCGTGAGTCTCGATCCACCTCCATCCCGCGGGCGGCATCCGGATGCGGTACTCAATGCGCAGAAATGGGCGGTTCCCTGATAGCGTCTGCTCCAGCGCCGCGTCCCAGGCTTCGCGGTCCTCTGCGTGGACCTGAGCGCGCAGCGTGGCGAGATCGGTGACGGTCTGGATCGCGGCCCCGCCCAGGATCTGACCCCAGCGCTCGCTGAGATAGACGCGGCCGCTGGGAACATCCCAATCGAGGAGCGCAGCACCGGAGCCTTCCAACGCCAGCTCGAGCCGTTCGCGGCTACGCCGAAGGGCCGCGTCCGCCAGGCGCTGGGCGGTGACGTTTTCAACCACCTGAACGTAACCCAGAAGCTGGTTTCCGTCCAAGATCGGGGCCGCGTGCAGCCGGCTCCAGATGACGGTACCGTCGGCATGCTGGTAGCGATGTTCGGCGTCGAACGGTCGGTGCGCCTCCGCGGCCGATCGCCATTCGCCCAGGACCCGCGAGCGATCATCCGGATGCAGAGCGCTTGCCCATCCGGTGCCGGTGAGCTGGTTCGGGGTGAGGCCGGTCAGCCGCTGGAAGTTCGTATTGCTGAAGATGCAGTTTCCCTTCGCGTCGAGCACGTACAGACCCAGAGGCGAAGCTTCGCTGATCGCCCGCAGCCGGGCCTCGCTCTCGCGCAGCGCGCGAACCCCTTTGCGCCGATCGGTGATGTCGCTGAGAGTGCCTCTGACTCCGTCGATGCGACCACCCGCGTCGAGCGTGGGGTAGGCGAAGATCTCCACCCAACAAGGCCGGCCGTCTGTGCGCAGTACGCGCGCCGCATGGCGGGAGGAGTAGATTTCCCCGCGGACCAGCGACTGCAGCGCCTCGTTGTGCCTCTTGCGGTCGTCGGGGTGAAGGAACTCGGACATCGGGCGCGCCAGACACTGGCTGACTGGCCGCCCGGTCAACTCGCTCCAGGAAGGGTCCAGGTGAGTCCAGTTGCCGAAGGGGTCCGCGCAGTATGTGACTTCTTGTTCTTTTCTCCGTGCGCCAGACTCGGTGCGGGTGAACAGATCGGGATTGCTCAGTCCCATGCGTTACGTGTGGGGGCTCCGATGCGAAGATGTTTCGGACATGATCCCGGCTCGGGGCCGTCGCGACGAAGGAGGTGCGCAACGGATCCCGACCGCCGCGCAAGTATAAGCAACCACACGCCCTGCTGCCAGCCGGAATCCGCGGGCCATATGCAGTCAGTCGAGAGCGCCGGCGGCGGTGGGCCAGCAAGTTGGGCTAGAACCGCATGCGCAACCCGAGGCGCAGCTCGGGCTTCAAGCCCTGTAGTCCGCGGTCCTCGATCAGAGCGTTGTAGTTGATCGCCCAGGAGGGGCTGAACCAGTGCTCGCCAAGCAGGCCCAGGTTTGTGGCGTCCACGGGCGTCAGAGTCGTGAGAGGGAGCCCGGTGTCGAACGAACGCCCGGCCGTGTAGGCAATGCCCACTGAGCTGCGCGCGTCGTAGAAATAATTGAACTCGACGTGGTGGCTGGTGGCTGTAGACCCGGTGTCGGCCCGACTCGAGGAAAACGTGTAGGCCCCCCGGTAGCGGTCCCAGTAGCGCTCGAACGTAAGAACGCCGAGGCCGGCCCCTTGCCCAGCCGAAGTGGTTACCGTAGGCAGGGCCGTGAGGCCCAACCCGGAGCGCGGCGCCAGCCCTTCTGTAGACGCCAACTCGAATTCGCTGCGGCGCAGGCCCACCTGCATGCCCCAACCCGCACCCAGCTGCGCTCCCAACTGACCGAACACGGAACGCTCGGCCCCGCCCCCGAGTGCCGCGGGCGAAACGCTAGCTTCAACCAGCGAGGACAGGCTCTTCGATAACGGGAGCCAATAGCCGCCTGTGCTTTCATAAGCGGTGACCCCTCGCGAATCCCCAGGCATCAGCTGGAAATAGGCGGTACCTTCTTCGGGCGGGTGCCCGTTCGAGTAGGACGGAGCGCGGCGCCAGTCCGTCAAGCCGGTGTCCGGCCGCAGCGTCTGGAAGCTGGAGTCGCCCGGGGACACGGATCGGTTGGCGTCGCTTTGACCATGAGCCGTGCCCACAGCAAGGCACAACAGCGTCACACCTGCCGAGCCGAAACCACGCCAATACTTCATGGGCACTCCCATCCTGGGCGCACCGCTGCCGTCATCTCGCCCGGACTCCTGATCTGAGCGGCTCACCGTCCCGTGCGATGGCAAAGCCAGCACTATCTTAGCGCGATTCCTGACTGGAGAGTGATATTGGCCCGTTCCCCCCGATAGCCCCCAGATGGATGCACCAGGCTGGGGCCAGCGTCTCATAGTATGCACCAAGGCGCTTCGCTGAGTCCCTGGCTTCGGTTCACGATGGTCTTCGAAGGGACTGATTTCGTGCAGAAATCTCAGTGGCACGCCGGTTGCTGAGCGAGACTTCCAATAGAGCGGCCCGGATGCGCTCCCGGTCGTCTCACAGCCAGGGGACCTACGCCGCTGCGATGCCAGAAATGACTCCGTTGAACTTCAGTCGGGCGATCAAACAGATCGCACGTGATGCGGAAGGCAGCGGCCTTGCCGAAGAAGACGCTCACGCGTTGTTCGCGGCCATGCTGGATGGAGGCGTCCCGGACCTGGAGCTCGGGGCCCTGCTCGCCATGTTGCGGGCGAAGTCGGAAACGGCACCTGAGCTTCTGGGTTTCTACCGCGCGACCAGGGAAAGAGTCTACACACTGCGTGCTCCGGCAGCCCGGCTCAAGCCCCTCGTCCTTCCTGCATACGGCGGTGCACGCACCGGACCCGACTTGCTGCCGCTGCTTGCGCTGCTGCTGCGCCGCCTGGGCATCCCGGTCCTTCTGCATGGCACCCTCGAGGGCAGCGGCCAGGTCGCCTGCGTGTACATCCTGCGTGAGCTGGGCGTGATGCCGAGTGCGACGCTGGTCCAAACGCAACAAGCGCTGGACGAGGATCTTCTTGCCTATGTCCCGATCGCCGCCCTGTGTCCAGGTCTCGCGAGTCTGCTCGCTCTGCGCAACCGATTGGGCGTTCGCAACGTCGCTCACACGGTGGTCAAGCTCATCGAGCCGTTCGGCGGCGAGGGTGTGAGGCTGGTGAGCGCGAGCTTGCCGCGGACGCTCGAGACCCTGGCGGCCGTGCTGGCTAGCACTCGCTCTTCCGCTCTGCTCTTGCGGAGCACCGACGGGGAGCCGTTCGCCGATCCGCGGAGGCGGCCGCGCATCGACTGGTTCGACGAGGGCGAGCGCACCGTATTGTTCGAGGAAGAGGCCGGTCCCGTAAAGCCTGTAGCGGGCCTGCCCACCGCGCTCGACGCACATGCGATGGCCGCTTGGATGCGTCATGCGCTGGCCGGCGAAGCACCGATCCCGCATCCTCTGGTCAACCAGCTCGCGTGCTGCTTGTATGTCGGTGGCTATACCGGCGACATGAACCAGGCCAAGGCGATCGCCGCAGTGGAAACCGGAAGCCTCAGTCCAGCCGGCAGGCGCGGTGGGGGTCAGGGCCGGAGTCCCAGGGTCGCCCCGCGCTGATGCGCCTGTGCGCTGCGGAGGAAGGGATTCAGCAGTCGGCGATCGCGGTGTGGCGAGCTAGAGCCGGTTGCTATGCGCCCGGGGTGTACGCTAGGAGCAGATCGTCTGGATCGAGCTTAGGCACCGAAAACGGGCGCTCGAGGCAGGTTCGCGCACCGCGTAAGTGCGAACGCTCGTCACGATCCTCGCGCTTCGGGAAAGTGGTGGTTACGGTCCAGGCAGCTCCCCAACACGGATTTGGGCATCCGAGCCCAGGCTCCGCCCCTGAAATCTATCCGCTTTGATAGATTTTCGAGGTGTTCGCTCGCGATGATGGAGCCGGCTGCCCGCGCTGCGCTCAGTTCGTCGTCATGGCACGCCGGTTGCGTTGACGCGCACTGAGCATTCCTCGCTTTGCTCCGCCGAACCTCCGCGCGGGCTGGCTTATCCTTCAACCATTCCGACCGCTAGCATGCATGCAGTGGAAAGTTCCGATCCAGCCGGTCTGGTCGTCCCGCTGCCCGGTATATCCCGGCTACAGGGATCCGTCGGCTATGCCAGCGCGGCTGCGCCGGGCAAAGCGAACGAGGACTTCTGCGCCGTGTCGATCCCATCCGATGCAGACGGCATGGAACGGGGTGCCGTCTTGGCCGTGGCCGACGGGGTGAGCGGTGCCGGGAGCGCACGCGTAGCGGCAGAGGCGACGGTCCGCTCGCTCGTGCGAGACTACTATGCGACGTCCCGGGAATGGAGCGTCGGGCGCGCGCTCGATCGGCTGCTTTGTGCGATGAACGATTGGCTGTGGGCGGAGAACGCGCGCTATCCCGATCAGGACAGCGTGGTTTGTGCGGTGAGTCTGGTGGTGCTGCGGGCTCAACGCTACTACCTTGCACATGTCGGCGACACGCGCGTTTATCGCGCGCGCGGAGCGGTGTTCCAGCAGCTCACCACCGACCACACGTGGCAGCGCCGTGACATGCGGCATGTGCTGCGGCGCGCGGTAGGTCTCGACCGACACCTGGTCGCCGACTTCGCCGACGGGGACCTTCAGCGCGGCGACGTGTTTCTGATGGTGACGGATGGGGTGTGGGAGGTGCTGGGCGACCCGACCATGACCGAGATCTTGCGGCGCGGGTTGGATCCACACACGACAGCACGGACGCTGGTGAGCGCTTCCCGAGAGCATCAGGCTGCATATATGGGACGCAACGATGCCACGGCGATCGTGTTCCATGTCGACGAACCCGCGTGAGGCGTGACGACGGGACCGGCGACGCGTTCGAGCACTGCACCGGAGCCTGGCGGAACTGCCCCGGCCGCGGTCCTCCGTGCGACAGCCCCTCGTTGTCTCTGCCCAGCAGGCGAAATGTTGACATCCTATGTCAACAACTTGCCATTCCGAGCGAGTCTAGTATTGTGCGTGCGGGGGAGCCGTCCCCGCACATCGAAACCACGGAGGAGACATGAAGAACCCACTCGATTCACTCTGGGGCACCGTCATATCGGGCCTGGTGCTCACGCTGATCCTGTACTGGATCGTCAAACTCGCACTGGGGAGCTGACCATGGACTGGGGCGATTTCATCCAACACGGGCTGATGCGCTGGCTGCACATCTTGGCGGGAGTCATGTGGATCGGCCTGCTGTACTACTTCAACTTCGTGCAAGTTGCGGCACTGAAGGCGGCGCAGGCAGACAACACGGCGGCCGGCATCAGCAAGCACGTGGCGCCGCGCGCCCTGCTGTTCTTCCGTTGGGGCGCAGTCGTCACCTGGCTGGCTGGAGCGGGCCTGCTCGGCGGCCACTTCCTCGACGCGTTCCTGTTCTTGAATCGGGGGTTCGTTGGCATCGGAGTGGGCGCTTGGCTCGGCACGATTATGTTGTTCAACGTGTGGGTGCTGATCTGGCCGAACCAGAAGAAGATACTCGGGATGGTCCAGGCCTCCGACGAGGAGAAGGCCAAGGCGCGTCGCGTCGCATTCCTCGCGTCGCGCACCAACACGATGCTGTCGATCCCGATGCTCTTCTTCATGAGCGCGAGCAGCGCGTTGCATTTCGCGTTCTTCCCCGGTTGAGGCCGACTCGAGAAGCGACGACAAAACCTTGAATTCCGCAGGGCGCTAGCAGTCCCGCCAGAGCCGGCACCGGGTCGGTGGTCTGTGCCGGCCGGTTCTGTGCGCCTTTCGCGCGTGCGCGTCGGCGCAGGAGTCGCGGCCCCCGGATCGGCTCAGTCCTCCGATCGCGGAATACGCTCGAGGCCGAGGATCCGATCGCCGGATTTGATGCCGCGCTTGCGGAACCATCCCTGGTTCATCTCCAGTGCGTACGCCGCCTCGCCCTTGGCGGCGTGCGCATCCTCCGTCTGAGGTTGCATCTCTTCGATGTTGATGATGCGACCGTGCTTGTCGATGAACGCCACCGATAGGGGAACGAGAGTGTTCTTCATCCACATCGCATGCGGTCCCTGCGATGGGTAGACGAAGATCATCCCGGCATTCTCCTCGAGCCGCTCACGGAACATCAGGCCCTGGCGCCGCGAGGCATCGGTATTGGCCACTTCTGCGCGGATCCTGTGGCCGTTGATCCGGAGCGGGTAGGTGAGCAGCGGATCGCCCGGCGCCGGGCCAGGCGAGAACAGCGCTACAAGGGCGGCAAGGGTCGCGATCGCCAGTCTCAACGCGGTCTCTTTGTGCAAGCCGCGCCCCGTCAGGCGCGGCGGCTCAAGTATCCCAGGCGCGGGCCGATAAATCCACCGCTTCGCAACGCCGTCCGCATCCCCACGCACCTCCACGCGGAATCGAACCGGCTCCGCTGCATTCGTGCCCTCGCTCAAGCTTGCCTCAATCGGTAGGGCCGTCCGGCGCGACTGGATCGCGCTGGCAGTGCTCGGACTAGCGCTAGGCGTAACCGCATGGTATTGGGACGGCCTCGAGCAGCAGGCCCGCGTCGCGGACAAGGAGCGCCTGGAGCGCAGGAGCGCTGAGCTTCGTCTTAAGCTCAGAGAGCGGGTCGTTGCGTACGAGCAGGTGCTGTGGGCTGTTGCCGGGTTGTTCAGCTCCTCGGGGAAGCTCACCCGAGATGAGTGGCACGCCTACGCCCAGCAGCTCTCGGTGGAGCAACGCAGTCCGGGCATCCTCGCGATCGGGTACGCCCAGCGGGTCGTCCCCGAGCGCCTCGCCGCCCACGAGCGAACGGTGCGCGCCGAGGGATTCACCGGATATCGGGTCACTCCGCCGGGCGAGCGCAGCGAGTACGGCCCGATCGTGTACGTCGCGCCGTTCACGGGCGCCAACCTACACGCGGTCGGCTACGACATGTTCTCCGACCCTGCGCGTCGTGAGGCCCTGGAGCGGGCACGTGACACGGGACGCGCTGCGATCACCGGCCGCGTAGCGCTGATGCGAAACGATGGCCCGCATCCTCGCCTAGGTCTGCTGTTCTCCGTGCCCGTCTATAGGAGCGGCGCGATGACGGCCACCGTCGCCCAGCGCCGCAACAAGCTACAGGGATGGGTCTACATCGCCTGCTTGGCGGAGACGCTGCTCTCGAACATCGCGGGGTCCGATCCAGACGGCGGGTGGACGGATGTCTTCGACATTGCACCGCAGGGGGCCTTCAGTCTGCTATCGGGCGCGGTTGGCGACCCGGGCGTGGATCGATCCCTGCCACCGGACGCATTGAGCGTGGGCGCTACGTTGAGCGTAGGCGGCAGGACTTGGGAGGTCATATCCCAGCGCGCCGGCGGGGCTCGGTCCGGAGCCGGTACCGCGAGGCTGGCGCTTCTGCTCGGCGGAGCAGCGAGCCTGCTGCTGGTCGGGCTCATGCTGTCGCTTCGCCGGACGCGTGAGCGCGCGGATGCGATCGCGAAACGGATGACGGCCGAGTTACGAGCGGGGCAGGCGGCCCAAGAGCACTCGCCGGTAGGAATCTACCTGTTGAGCCCCGACGGACGGCGCGTGGTCTACGCCAATGCCAAGGCATGCGAGATCGCGGGCGTCGATGCCGATCGGGTAAGCGAGTTCCGGTGGGCCGAGCGACTTCATCCGCAAGACCGCGACGGCGCGCTCGCGGCCTGGAAGTCGGCGTTCGCGCGCCGGCTTGTGTTCGAACACGAACACCGCCTGCTCGGTGCCGACGGGAACGCAGTGTGGGTGCGCGTGAAGGCGAGCCCGGTGGCAGGCGACGGCGGGCACGGGGGCTACAGCGGGACGATCGAAGAGTCCTCCGCGAAGAAGCAGGCCGAGCTCGCGCTGGAATCGAACCGGCGCTTCCTAGACGCGGTGATCAACGCGCTGCCGCAGCCGGTGTTCGTCAAGGACGCGGCCCACCGCTTGGTGCTGGTGAACGACGCATTCGCCGCTTTGTTCGGACGGCGGCGCGAGCGCATCGTCGGACTCACGGATCACGACCTGATGCCTGCGGCTGTGGCCGACGCGCGTTGGGCCGAAGACGATCAAGTGCTGCAGGACCCGAGAGCGCTGGTCGTAGAGCACCCGATGGTCTTCCCGGGCGGCCAGGTGGGCTGGTTCCTCAAGAGCAAGCGAGCGATCCGTCTGCCAGGCGACGAGGCTTATGTCGTCGGCATCAGCACCGAGATCACCAGCCGCAAGGAGATGGAGGATGCGCTCACCGCCAGTCAGGCGCGCCTGCGTCTTCTGAATGCCATTGGCGCGCAGGTGGCCTCCGGCGTGGCGACAGAGATGGTCGTGCAAGGCGCGGTGCTGGGCGTCGCTGGCCTGGTTCCCGGCGTGCGAGCCTGCTATGGCGTGCTCGGCGCCGACGACCGGTTGCGCGTGCTCGCCTCCGAAGGAGCACCCGACATGCCCAGCCTCGCGGAGCTGGAGTGGGACCTGAGCGGGGCGCAGGCCGTGCTGCGGCAAGCGCGCGGGTTGCAGCCGGTGGTGATCCCCGATACAGACGCCGACCCAGCGTGGCATCAACTCGCGGCGGTGATCGGACCTCGGCGTTCGCGTGCCCTGCTGTGCGTGCCGATCCACTACAGCGAGCAGGCAGTCGGGCTGTTGTGGGTCGGATGCGACCTGCCGCGCTACTGGACCCGCCTGGAAGTCGAAGCGCTGCGGGAGGTGGCTGAGGCGCTTGCAGTGGCGCTGCGCGCTGCGCGCGTGGACGCCGACCGCAGCCATGCCGAGCGCGCGCTGCGCGAGAGCCAGGAGCGTCTGCAACTTGCCCTGTGGGCCTCCGATGTCGGACTGTGGTCGTGGGACTTCGCACAGGCGCGGGCCACCGTCACGGCGGAGTGGAAGCGGCACCTCGGCTATGAGCCCGGGGAAGTGGGAGACGATCTGCGTTGCTGGATGGCTCTGGTGCACCCGGAGGAGCAGCATCTGATCCTGCGCGACCTGGGTGGGCTGCTGGAGGCGCCGGCGCATTCGTACGAGCGTCAATTCCGGCTACGGCACCGCGACGGGAGTTACCGGTGGATGCTCGCGCGTGCCCGGGTCGAGCTCGATCAAGAAGGCGTGCCCGTACGGATGGCCGGCGCATACGTGGACATCACCGCCCAGAAGACCGCGGAGCTCGCAGCGGCCGCGGCCAAGCGCTTCCTGGATGGGGTGATCAACGCCGTCCCCACCCCCGTGTTCGTGAAGGACCAGGCCCACCGCTGGGTGCTGGTCAACGACGCGTTCTGCACGATGCTCGGCCGGGGCCGCGAGGATTTGCTCGAGCGATCGGAGAGCGACTTCCTGCCGCGGGAGCAGGTCGATGCATCCTGGCGCGACGACGACGAGGTGTTCGGGAGCGGAGCCGAGCTGGTCCGAGAGGAGGGATTCACCGCTGCGACGGGCGACGTGCGCACCCTGGTGACACGCAAGGCGTTGCTGGACGTGGAGGGACGGAAGCTCCTGGTGTGCGTGAGCTCCGACGTGACGGATACGAAGCGAGCGGCGCTTGACGCCGAGCGCTCGCGCGAGTTCCTCGACGCGCTGATGAACGCGTTGCCGCAGCCGATGTTCGTGAAGGACGTGCACCACCGTTGGGTGCTGATGAACGACGCCTTCGCCGCACTGCTCGGCAGGTCGAAGAGCGACCTGCTCCTGAAGTCGGACTACGACGCCCTGCCGGCCGCGTCCGCCGCCCACGCATGGGCGCACGACGACGACGCCCTGCACAGCTCCGCTCCGGTGGTGCTCGAAGAGGTCGTGGACTTCGGAGGCGGGCGGCGGCGCTGGCTCAACAAGACAAAGGTCACAGTGGATCTCCCCCAGGGGGAGCGCTACATCGTGGGGGTTGCCGTAGACGTGACCGCGCACAAGGAGGCGGAGCTCGCCGCCGAGCGCAGCCACGTATTCCTCGCGGCGCTGATCAACGCCGTGCCGAACGCGATCTACGTCAAAGACACCGCCCACCGCTGGGTGCTGATGAACGACGCCTTCTGCCGCATGATGGGCAGCACGCGCGAGGAGTTGACCGGCCGCACCGATGTCGACTACTTGCCGCCGCAGGTGGCACGCGAGCGGTTCGAAGAAGACGACGAGGTGATCCGCACCGGCAAGCCGCTGCTCGTGGAACAGTACCTCAGACCGCTGGGTCGCGACAATTTCTGGGGGCTGAAGAGCAAGTGCGCGATTCGCCTGCCGGACGGGTCCGTCTATGCCGTGTGTCTGATCACGGACATCACGGAGCGCAAGCGCGCGGAGCAGGCGTTGCGGGAGAGCGAGGCGCGCTACCGCAGTCTCGCCGAGATGTCTTCCGACTGGTATTGGGAGCAGGACCGCGAGTTCCGCTTCGTGCACTTCTCCGCCGGGTACGCGCGCTCGAGCGGATTCGATCCGGCCGCGGGCCTGGGGCGCAGGCGCTGGGAGAATGCCGCCTCCGCGCCGGCGAACGACCCGGACTGGGCGCTGCACCGGGCTCAGCTGGAGCAGCATCTCCCGTTCCGCGACCTGGTCTATACCGCGGTCAATGCCAGGGGCGAACGGCGCGTCATCTCGGCCACCGGAGAGCCGATCTTCGATTCGGCCGGGGCGCTGCAGGGGTACCGAGGGGTATCGCAAGACATCACTTCGCGCGTACTTGCGGACGAGGAACTGCGCCGTCACCGCGACAACCTGCAACAGTTGGTCGAGGAACGCACCCACGAGCTGATGCTCGCGAAGGAGGCAGCCGAAGCGGCCAACCGCGCGAAGTCCGAGTTTCTGGCCAACATGTCGCATGAGCTGCGCACCCCGATGCACGCGATCCTGTCCTACGCACGCCTGGGTGTGGAGAAGATCGCGGAACGCGACGTTCCGATGCAGAAGATTCGCCAGTACCTGGGGCGCATCGATCAGGGCGGCGAGCGTCTGCTCGGCTTGCTGAACGACCTGCTCGACCTGTCGAAACTGGAAGCCGGGAAGATGGCTTACCACATGGCGCCGGTCCACCTTGGAAGGCTGGCGCGAGCCGTGGTGACCCAGTTTGAGGGCATGGCGCGCGCCAAGGGACTTGCGCTGCGGATCGAGGGCGCAGAGGCCGATCCCCGGGCGTGGTGCGATGAAGCCCGCATCGGACAAGTCTTGTCCAACCTGCTCGCCAATGCTATCCAGTACTCACAACCTCGTGGCGTGGTCAGCGTGTGGCTAAGCCCGGGCTGGCTGGAAGAAGGGGAGTGCAAGATTGCCGCCGTCCAGGTGAGCGTCAGCGATCAGGGCATCGGGATTCCCGATGCCGAGCTGGAGCAGATCTTCGACAAGTTCGTCCAGAGCAGCAAGACCAAGACCGGGTCCGGAGGCACGGGGCTGGGGCTTTCGATCTGCAGGGAGATCGTTCGCGATCACCGCGGGCGGATCTGGGCCGAGAACCGGCCCGAGGGCGGCGCGCGGGTCAGCATCTTGTTGCCATGTGCACCGCGCCAAGCGATGCCGCAGGCCGACCAGGGCATGTCCGCGGCGGCGTGATATGGACCGAGCCCATCTGCTGGTCGTCGACGACGAAGAGATCAACCGGGACATCATCGTCGAGTACTTGGACGGCGCCGGTTATGATCTCACGCTGGCGGACAGCGGTCGTCGGGCCCTTGAGCTGCTAGGAGGGAACGAGTTCGACGCCGTGATCCTGGATCGGATGATGCCCGACATCGACGGGATCGAGGTGCTGCGACGCATGCAGGCCGACCCGATCCTGGCACGTGCTCCTGTGATCATGCAGACGGCCGCCGCGGGTCATGAACAGGTGGCCGAGGGACTGCGGCTGGGGGCCTACTACTACCTCACCAAACCGTATCATCGCGATGCCCTGCTCGCGGTGGTGCGCTCCGCGCTGGAGAGCGTGGAGCGGCGCCGCGAGCTCGCGCAGCAAATCCAAGAATATCGTGGGATCATCGGCTTGGTGGAGGAGGCACGGCTTGCGTTCCGCACTCTGAGGCAGGCGCACAGCATGGCCGCGGCGGTGGCCACGATGGCGTCCGATCCGTCCGCCGTGGGCTTGGGCCTGGTGGAGCTTCTGATCAACGCCGTAGAGCACGGCAACTTGGGCATCACCTTTCACGACAAAACGCGGCTGCTGGCCGCGGAGCGATGGGAGGCGGAGATCGAAGCCCGCCTGGCGCTGCCCGAGAACGCCGACAAGCGAGTGGAAGTGCACCTCCAGCGCTTGCCGGGCGCCGTTCGCGTGCGCATCCGTGACCAAGGCCGGGGCTTCGACTGGCGGGAGTATCTCAGTCTAGACAACGCTCGAGCGATCCACCCGAACGGACGGGGCATCGCCGTAGCGCGGCAAGTCGCGTTCGGGGACTTGCAATACAACGATAAGGGCAACGAGGTCGCGGCGACCTTCGCCGCGCACGGCTGACCTGTCGTCGTCGCGACCGGCTGGCCGTTCACCCAACGAGGCAAGCCGGCGTCTGCACGCTACGCCGTCAGGGCCAGGCGGGAGCGTGCCTGCGCCCGAATCCCATCTCGGCCCCAGTCTGTGTGGAGCCACCTCCGCGCCGTCCTGACGGCGGAACACAGCGTTCGAGGCTGGTTGTGCGTCGCGGCATCTCCGCGCAATTCAGATAATTACGTACCGCGAAAGGTGTTGACAAGCCCAGGGTCTTTAATTATTTTGACAGAGCCGTGCCGCAGGCTGCGCGTTCTGTTGAACAGTTGGTTGCACGGTTTCAAACAAGCAATAAATCCAACTTCGCAACGCATCCGGATGCGGAATGCAATGCGCATACTTTCGGGAGGTAATCGAATGTCGAAGCAACTGTCGCTCAGGAAGGCGGCGTTGTCGCTTGCGGTGGTGGCCGCGGCGGTGGGTGGTTCCGGAGGAGTGTCGGCACAAGGTATCGATACGCTGGAGTCCAAGCTGTATCCGAACTATGTGACGGATGACATGCTCCTCAACGCCGATAAGGACGCTCAGAACTGGCTGCTCTATGGGCGTGATTACCAGACGACCCGCTACAGCCCGCTGAAGGCGATCAACAAGGATAACGTCAAGCGGCTCAGGCCGGTGTGGAACCTGTCCTTCGGCGTGCTCGAGGGTCAGGACAGTCAGGCGGTGGCCGTCAATGGCACGATTTACGTCACCACATCGTTCAACCGCGTGATCTCGGTGGACGCCGCGACCGGCATCATCAACTGGAAGTACGAGCGCGAGCTCCCGGGCGACGTGTTCCCGAAGCTGTGCTGCGACGTGGTCAACCGGGGCGTGGCGGTCTACAAGAACAAGGTCTACCTCGCTACCCTGGATGCCCATGTCGTTGCGCTGGACAATGCCAGCGGCAAGGTGGTCTGGGACAAGAAGATGGGGGACTACACCTACGCCGAGACCTTCACCATCATGCCAATGGCCCTGCGCGGTAAGATCATCTTCGGCACGGCAGGCGCCGAGTATGGGGTGCGCGGCTGGATCGCTGCGATCAACGCCGATACTGGAGATCCGGTGTGGAAGACCTACACCATCCCCGGACCCGGCGAGCCCGGCAACGATACCTGGCCAGGCGACTCGTGGAAGTATGGTGGTGGCTCTGCCTGGGTCACCGGCTCCTACGACAAGGAGACCAACCGGCTGTTCTGGCCGGTGGGCAACCCGGGACCGGACTTCGACCGTCACGTGCGCGTGGGCGACAACCTCTTCACCAACAGCAACCTCGTCCTCGACCCCGACACCGGCAAGATCCTCTCGTACTTTAACTACACGCCGAACGATCCGTACGACTACGACGGCGTGAACGAGATGATCCTGGTCGACGTCGGCGGGAAGCACCTGTGGCTGCATGGCTCGCGCAACGGTCACGTTTATGGCATCGATCGCGACGCCACCAGCGCGGGCAAGGCGGGCAAAGAGCACAAGTGCGTGTGGGTCACGGCGCTGCAACGCGTGAATTGGACCAAGCCGATCACCCCGGCCAACAACTGCAAGCCGGTCTACAACTGGCCCGAGAAAGACGTCGTATACGACAAGGTGACCACCGATATCGCTCCGTCGCTCGACGGCGGTAAAGAGTGGCATCCGATGTCTTACAGCCAGCGCACCAAGATGGTCTACGTGCCGGTGTACGACTTCGCCATGGACCTGCAGGCCAAGAAGATGGAATGGAAGCGCGGGGAATGGTACCTGGGCGCGAAAGTGCTCACCTTCAACGCCGGCGCCGGCCATATCAAGGCCTTCGATGCCGCCACTGGCAAGCTGATGTGGGGCAAGTCGCAGAGCTACCCAGCCACCAGCGGTATCCTCTCCACTGGCGGCGGTCTGGTGTTCTACGGCGATCCGGAGGGCTACTTCCATGCCCTGGACGACGAGACGGGCGAGGATCTGTGGGCCTACCAGACTGGTTCCGGGATCCATGGGAACCCCACGACATTCACCAAGGACGGCAAGCAGTATGTGGCGATCGTGTATGGCGCGGGCGGCGGCGGCATCTGGCCCCTGTACTATGCCGATTGGCTGAAGAAGCACGACAAGGGCGGCGGCCTGATGGTGTTCGCCCTCGACTGATCCGGCCTACTCGGATCGAGCAGACGTCGTAGTAGAATCGCAGGGAGGGCGAAGCACGCCCTCCCTGCGTTTTTTTGGAATCGCGTCGAGGCGCGAAAACTCCCGTGCACGAAGCCTGAGGCGGACAAGACGCGGAGCTGCGTGCCTCGGCGCGCGCGACCACAAGACTAAACACTGGAGCAACAAGGCAGATGAAGCGTTGGCACTTCCTTCTTCTCACCGCGGCCGTGGCTCTGTTACCGCAGGTGCTGCGGGCGCAGGATACGACACCGGACCCGGTCGACACGCTCGAGCGCGCGAAGGCCAAGGGCAAGCTCGTGGCGTGCGCGGATCCGTATTCCTACCCCTACTCCGAGCAGGGCGCGGTCAAACCTGGGTTCGATGTCGAGATCTTCCAGCAAATCGCTGAACGCGGCGGGATGCGAGCCGAGATGTACTGGGTCAACACAGCGAGCCGCGGCGGGCTCGGACGCGCTTTTCGGCAATCGATCTTGGCCAACCGCTGCGACGTCTTCTTGGGGTTGTCCGACAATGGCGATGACGACGTGCTCGACGGCAAGCTGGAGTTCACCGATGCCTACCTCGGGCTGGGTTACGTCCTGGTGGTGCAGGGCAAGGCCGACGGTATGAAAACCCTGGACGAGGTCGTGCGCGCGAACATCAAGATCGGGGTGTCCATGTCCACGCCGATGGACGATTACCTGTTCACGCATAAGATCCCACGCGAGCTCTATTTCGGCAGCCGGCGCGTGATGCAGGGGATGGCGAACGGCGAGGTGGATGCAGCCATGGTCTGGGCCACTGCGGTCGCGGAAGGCAAGCGCGAGTTCCCGAATGCGAAGTTCCACATGGTGGAGCATTACGTCCCGTTGGACGGGCAGCGCTTCAACATGAAGTTCGCAGTGCGCAAGGAGGACAAGTCGCTGCTGGAGTTCGTCAATCAGGGCATCCGGGATCTGCTGGGCAGCGGCAAGGTCAAGCAGATCGTAGACAGCTATGGCGTCCCGTATTACCAACCCTTCACTTCGTGAGAGCTGACCAAATGAGCAGCAGCGTGATGTCGTGGTATG
>Ga0335082_10002987_pt1 | contig 18289 bp, 19 predicted proteins | sample Lox_Sample_41_FD_206718 | JGI IMG/M metagenome (GOLD analysis project Ga0335082, IMG submission 206718) | Soil microbial communities from Loxahatchee National Wildlife Refuge, Florida, United States - Lox_Sample_4.1 | ecosystem: Environmental > Terrestrial > Soil > Wetlands | place: USA... | reverse complement strand
TCAAAGTTCGGCTTGCGTCGCGTCTTCCAAATGGGTGGTATGAGCAGGCATGGGCCTGCGCTTCGAATGGGATCGCCGAAAGGCGCCACGCAATCTCGCCAAGCACGGTCTGTCGTTCGATGAAGCGTCGACGGTATTCGCCGATGGGCTATCGCTAAACGATTCCCGACCCAGACCATTCGGAAGAGGAGGAGCGGTCGATCATCATCGGCCAATCGAATCGTGGTCAGCTCCTTGTTGTGGTACATACCGAAACCGGGAACACAGTTCGCATCATCAGCGCACGAAGGGCCGAGAAGCGCGAGCGGGTGACGTATGAAGAAGCAGGATCGTAACGGAGACGAGATGCGAAGCTACTACGACTTCAGTGCGGGCGTCCGCGGCAAATACACCAAGCGCTATGCCGAGGGAACAAACGTCGTAGTCCTAGATCCGGACGTCGCCAACGTCTTCAAGGACGCCGAGTCCGTCAATGAGACCCTGCGCGTCGTTGCGCGTATCATCGACCTCCAATCGCACAAAGGGCCTGCGGCTAGCCGAACCGGCCGCTCCAGGCGGCGGCCAAAAGCGGGCCGCGCTTGAACGGCATCGCGTTAGGCCGCTGGCGCGATGCGTCTGAGCCTGGTGCAACCGATAACCCGGATAAGGAGATGACACATGCTTCAACTCAAACCGCTCGATCCGGCTGTTCCGATCTTTCAACAGATCCAGACGGAGCAGTCGCCAGTGATTCTGGTGAACGTCTTCACGGTCGCAGAAGGAGACGTGCCGGCATTCCTCAAGGCTTGGGAAGCAGACGCTAACTGGATGAAGAAACAGCCAGGCTATATCTCGACACAACTGCATCGTGGAATCGCCGGCAGCACGGTGTTTCTGAACTACGCGACATGGGAGTCCGTGGCCCATTTCCGAGCCGCGTTCAACCACCCAGATTTCAAGAGCGCATTGGGGCACTACCCGTCCTCGGCTGTGGCATCTCCGCATCTCTTTGAGCGGCTTACCGTGCCGAACTTGTGTGTCGGCCCGTAGTCCAAGCGGCCTAACAGGCGGTTGCAGCGGCCGGCGCTGACCGCCGCCGCTGAACCGCAGGCGTTAGGCAGGAGGGATCGAATGGTCACATGGAAGGAGTTTGCCGCCGCGGCGTTGGCCGAGGCGGGTCGCTCCTTGCTCGATCAGTTTGGCGTGGGGCTGGCCTTTCTCGCCACGGTGCGCAAGGACGGGGCCCCACGCCTCCATCCGGTGTGCCCGGTTCTATCCGCCGACCGTCTCTTCGTTCTGATTACACCCACCTCGCCGAAGCGGCATGACCTGCGGCGGGACAGCAGGTACGGTCTTCAGACCTGTCCCCAGCCGAAACCCGGAAGTGACGAGTTCTACATCGCGGGCAAAGCCCTTTTGGTTGCAAATGCGGCATCGCGTGCTGCCGTCCTTCGAGACGCGAAGCACATGGCGGACCCGTCGGAGATTGCGTTCGAGCTATGGATCGATCGTGTCATGCACACGAGGTGGGAAAACGTGCTGACACCACAGATGCGACCGGTGCACCAAAAGTGGCGCGCATCGCCAGGCGCCGGATGCGCCTCCTAAGAAAACCTCGGCGCTAACAAGGCGCTCAACGCGGACGCGCGCAAAAGCGACGCGCGCCGGTTAGCACCAAGCCGTTCGGCGTCCTCGCGAATGCCATGAGGAGTAGATACGCGATCTGCAAGAGGCAACTCGATCTTGCTGTGCGACGGGCGCTAGCTGCGGCCCGACGAGGAGGCTTGGAAATCTGTGGCCTGCTTGTTGATGGAAAACACGAACTCACGCTGTTGCAACTTCGCAACAAGGTAAAGAGAGGCGGCGGCTTTGCGTTCTACGTTGGTGAAGTTCGCTTGGCCGTGAAGAGGGCGGGAAAAGAAGGGAACTCCGTTGTCGGAACCTTTCACTCCCATCCAGTTGGCCTTCCTCAGCCAGGGCCCGCGGACATCAAGTATGCTCTCGACGACTCACTCATGCTCATCATTGCCTGCCTCGACAGACGAGCAAGACTCTGGAAAAGACGGGGCCTCCTCGCACGGACAGGGCTTGGCTTTTTCTGGATCAAAACCGTTCACCCCGAGTAGCCGCCCGCCTTTGGCGGCGTATCGAGGGGCATTCCCAGCGTGTATCGACAGTCCCTCGGGAAGGGGGCCAGGGGGTCGGGTTCGCGCGCGATCGTCGTCAACTGGGGACACTACCCTCGCAGCACCCTCGTTTGACATCTCCGAGCGCCTGCCCTATCGCCAGACTGTGCCCGAACCACGCATCCATCCGCTGGTGCGCCTGACCTGGCGCATCGAATCGTACCAGGGCCGCTTCTCGCTGCCCTTGGGCAAGACCGTCGGCGGCCTGATTTTCTACAGCCGTTCCCTGCTCAGCAACGCCTGGAACGTCGTCATGCAAGCGTGCGTGCGCGAGCCGGCCTTGCGCTTCCACTGCGCGCGGATCGGCGTCGGACTGCGTCTCTACGGTCCCGCCCCGCAGATCATGGGGAACGGCGTCATCGACATCGGCGACCGAGTCGAGCTGGCTGCCCCCAGCACCATGATCATCGGCTTCGGCCTGCCCGAACCGGCGCAGCTGCGCATCGGCAACGATGTCCGCATCGGCCCGTACAGCATCTTCTGCGCCGCCAAGGGCATCCGCATCGGCGATCACTGCCGCACCGGCCCCTTCGTGAGCCTCTACGACACCGACGTACACCCGACGGACGCCGAGCTGCGACGGCAGAACTACGGGACCATGGAGGCGGTGGCCAGCGCTCCCATCGTGATCGAAGACGATGTCTGGCTCGGCGTCGGCGCGACCGTGCTCAAGGGCGTGACCATCGGCCGCGGCGCCATCGTCGGCGCCGGTGCGGTGGTTGCCCGTGACGTGCCGCCGTTCACCATCGTTGCCGGCAACCCGGCCCGGGTGCTGCGCTCCGTCGCGGCTGACCCCGCCCCGGTGCCGGCCGCCGCCGCGGCGGGGTCAGACGCCGGGCGTTGACTCGGCCGTCAGAAAGCGGCGGATCAGATCAACGTCGCCGCGACCGATTCCGCCGCTCAGCACCAACACCACGGCATACAGCGCCACCCCGAGCAGCGCCGCGGTAAGGCCGCTGAGCGACAGCCAGCTGAGCGCCAGCCACGCGACCGCCACGCTGAGCAGCGGACGCGCTGCCTCGCTGAAGCAGGTGGTCATGAACGGCGCCGTCGCCGGAATCAGCAACCAGCAGACGAATCCGGCGAAGCTGGCAACCAACGTCGCGGCCGCCGAGCCGCTCGCCCCGTATGGCGGGATGAGCAGCACGTTCAACCCGATGTTCAGCGCCAACGTGATGAGGCTCACCAACAGCAACAACCGCTGCTGCCGCTGCACGATGAACAGGTTCAGGTACACCGCTCCGGTGTAGGTGAAGAACATGCCCCACGCCAGAATCGCCAGCGGCGTGGCGCTGTCCCGATAGTGCTCCCCGAACGCGATCACCACGACATCGTGCCGCGCCACCGTCAGCACCAGGGCGACCGGCAAGATGATCGCCGACAGATACTTGAAGCTCAGACGATAGGTCCGTCGAAAGCGGCCAGGCGCCGAGTTGTGGGTCGATGCCAGCAGCGGAAACACCGTCAGCATGAGCGCTTCGGGCACGATGCTCAAGGCCTCGGTGACCTTGACGGCCACCGCGTACTGTCCGACGTCCGGGGCGCCGCGCAACTGAAAGAGCAAGAGCTGATCGATACGCATCGCCAGCATGAACATGACGACGAACAAGCCGACCTCGCCCGCGTCGCGCACCAGCATCCCGAGCAGCGCCCGCTCCGGTCGCAGCACCGGGCGCACGCGCGGCAACGTGATCAGCAGCAGCAGCCCCAGCGTGAACGCTCCGTTCAGCAACGCGGCCCAGAAGATCGCCGACACCGGCAGTGACCAACGCACGCACAGCCATGCCAACAGTAGAAACGTCACTCCCGTCGGCAGCGTGACGGCATAGGCATAGCCCATCTGGAACTGGCTCTGCAGATAGCTGCGAAACATCAGCTCGACCGTGAACGGCAGCCCGAGAGCAGCGATCAGAATGCAGTAGCGGACGTCGTCGGGTACACCCATCAGCCGCGCGATGAGGTACGCCGCCGGAATCGCCACGACACTGAGCGCGAGCTTGAGAATGATGGCGTTGCCGAGCAGCCGCGGGATGCGCGCCGGCGCGGCGGCCAGCTCGCGCGTCACCACCCGCTCCATGCCCAGGTCGACGACGAAGCCGAGAAAGAACATGAACACGCCGACGAACGAGTAGACGCCGAAGCCATCATCGCCGAGGCCGCGGGCCAGCACCAGCGTCGTCACCAAACCGAGCGCCTTGAGGGCCGTGGTACCGCCCAACGCGATGAGCGTATTGCTCGCCAGCCTACGCATCGGCTGCCGTCTTCTCCGCCACCACGAGGATCTCGGCGGCGGCCAACCACGGCGACAGCCGCGGCAGCAGGCGCGCCAGCGCGGCGCGCCAGCCCGCCAGGCGCCACTCCGGGTTCGAAGGCAGGTGCAGCCGGAGCTCCCCGTCGCTCTCCTTGAACCGCGTCGCCAGCATGTTGATGTCGGCAACGATCCCCATGTTGCGCGGCGGCAGGAAGTCGTGCGGGTGGGCGCTGAGGGGGCGGAATCCGGCCTCGCGCAAGGCAGCCACCAGCTCGCGTCGAGTGAACCGGTACTCGACGAAGTAGTAGCCGCGCCCCGCCCAACGCGTGTTGTAGTGTCGATAGAGCTGGTTCACGACCACGCGCCGCAGCAGATTGTTGAACGGGACGGACACCAGCAGCCGCCCGCCCGGACGCAGCACCCGAGCGAACTCGCGCAACGCCGCCGCCGGCCCTTCCGGCGCATGCTCGACGACACCGAGCGAGATCACCGCCGCCAACGACGCGGCGCGAATCGGTAGCGCCGCCACCGCGGCTTGCAGCACCGGAATCCCCGCCACGTATTGCTGGATCCGCTGCAAGACGGGTGCGTGCAGATCGAGGCCGATGGTGCGCCGGCCCTGTTGGTGCAGCCGGATGAGCCACCGTCCGCCACCGCAGCCGGCGTCGAGCACCAAGCCATCCGCCGGCACCGCGTTCGTGAACACCGCGGCGGAGGTGGTCACATCCGCAAGGCCGAGGTACTCCGCGTAGTCGGCGATCTCCGCTTCGCGGCTGAAGATCAGGTTCGGTTGATGCCCGGGAAAGAACGGCAGATAGATCGCAAAGGGCATCGACGCAGCCCTATTGCAGCTTCAGGTCGCGCAGCGGCAGCCGGCCGATGACACCATCGGCGAAACCGCGCAGCAGCCACAGGTACGGCTTCAACCGCTCGCGGCGCAGCACACCGGTCACCAGCAGTCGCCCCACGTCGGTCAGAAAGAGCGCGACGAAGCGCGTGCGCTGCCAGAGCGAGCCGTGTTTGCGGGCGAAGAAGATGCCGTTGCGTCCGAGGAAGTAGAGCACCGGAAACGGAATCGGCCGCCCAGGGTGCGAGGCGCCGAAGCCCTTGTGGTAGATGACCGCGGCGCCGTTGAAGACCGTGCGAAACCCCTTGGCGCGCGCGCGCACACACCAGTCGACGTCCTCGTGATAGCCGAAGAAGCCTTCGTCGAAGCCGCCAATCGCCTGCACCGCCGCCCGACTCATCATGATGCCGTTGCCGATCACCCAGTCGACGTCGCGCACGGTACGATACTCGGGGCCGTCGGGCTTGCCCTGGCCGACGACGCGCACCAGCTCTTTGCCGTAGGTCAACTCGCCGTACGCGCCCCACACCTCGGCCGGGTTCTCCAAACGCAGGTTCTTGGCGCCCACGGCACCGATGCGGGCATCCCGCTGCGCCACGCGCACCAGCTCGCTGACCAGCTCCGGGTGCATCTCAGTGTCGTTGTTCAGCAGCAACACGTAGTCGGCGCCGTGCGCCAGCGCGTCCTCGATGCCACGGTTGTTGCCGCCGCAGAACCCGAGATTCTTCTCCATCACCAGCACACGCTGCTGCGGGAAGCGTTCGCGGAGCCCCTCGACGCTGCCGTCCGCCGAGCCATTGTCGACGACCGTCGCGACGTAGTTCGGGTAGGTGAGCCGCGGCAGGGTCGAAACGCAATTCAGCACGTCGTCGCGACCGTTCCAGTTGAGGATGACGATGGCGACGCGCGGTGTGTCCACCCCGCCCTCCTTCACACCGCCACCGGTGACCGGCCGGCGTCGGGTGGCGCCAGTCCGAGCTCGGTGAGCGGCACGGTGCGCCGGAGCAAGCCGTCGCGCAGGCCGCGCAAGCGCATGCGGTAGCCCTGCAGCTCGCCGCGCCGCCAGCGAAACACCAGTTCCTTGAGCAGATTGCCGGTGGTGTAGACGCAATAGGTCAGCGTCTGGCCGAGGGTGGCGTTCTTGCGCACGAAGAGCACGCTGTTGCGCGCCACCAGGTAGGTGATCGGGCTGGCGTAGCCGCCGCCGGTCGACGCATGCATGCGGTGATAGATCAGCGCCGACGGCGCGTAGCGGATGCGCCAGCCGGCGCGACGCGCCCGCGTGCACCAGTCGACGTCCTCGTGGTAGGCGAAGAACTCTTCATCGAACAAGCCGATCGCCAGCAACGCCTCACGGCGCATGAGCAGCGCACTCCCTGACGCGCTGTCGACATCGCACGGCTGGTTGAACTTATCGAGGTCCGGTTCCAGCCACCCCTCGACGCGCACCAGCGAGCCGTGAAAGGTCAGCACGCCGTAGGCGGCGTGGATGCGCGGCGGCGTTTCATCGGTGAGGGTCTTGGCGCCGGCGGCGGCGATACGCGGGTCGGCTTGCAGCTCCCGAACCAGCTCCGTGAGCAGCGCGGGATGCACGACCGCGTCGTTGTTGAGCAGCAAGATCGCGTCCGCGCCTGCCGCCAAGGCGTGGCGGATCCCAGCGTTGCAGCCGCCGGCGAACCCGCGGTTGCGTTCGAGGTGCACGACACGAACCGCGGGCCACGTCGCCTCCAGCGCCGCCCGCGGGTCCGGTCGGGAGCCGTTGTCGACGACGATGACCTGCTCGGGCGCGCAAGCCAGCTCCCGCAGGCTGCGGACGCAGCGCTGCGTCAGCTCCAATTGGTTCCACATCGGAATGACGACGGACACACGCACGGGATTTTGATTGCTCGAAATTGTTGGCATCGGCGCCGCGGAAAGGCAAACCGCGAGGCGTCAGCGCAAGCCCAGCTCCTCCAGCGGCAATGGCCGCCCACGCCACCCGTCGAGCATCCCCCGCGTCTTCAGGACGACGCCTTGCTGCTCGCCGGTGAGGCGACGGCGCACGTACTGCAGCGGCAAGGTGCCGAGCTGGAACGCCAGGAACCGCAAGGCTTGGTACCACCGCGCGTGCTTGCGGACGAAGAGCACCATGTTGCGTCCAGCGAGGTATTGGCGCGGCGTGACGTAGCCCTTGCCGCCCGAGCTGCGATGTCCCTTGTGATGGATGCGCGCACGCGGCGTGAAGACCACGCGAAAACCCTGCTCGCGCGCCCGGGTGCACCAGTCGACGTCCTCGTGGTACGCGAAGAAGGCCTCATCGAAGATGCCGACACGTTCCAACGCGCGCCGCGGAAACAGCATCGCCGTCCCCGGGATCCATTCGACGTCGCGTTGCTCGTCGTAGGTGCCGTCGTCCCGCCCATAGTAGCCGACCAGACGGACCAGGCTTTGCCGATACGTAATCCGTCCGTACGCAACCCAGACGCGCCCCGGTTGGTCCCACGCCAGAACCTTGATGCCGACCACCCCGATTGACGGGTCGGCTTCGGCGACCGCCACCGCCTGCGCGAGAAAGTCCGGCTCGACGATGGTGTCGTTGTTGAGCACGAAGACATAGTCGTGGCCGCTCGCCAGGGCGTGACGGATCCCGACGTTGTTGCCGCCGGCGTAACCGAGGTTCTGGGCGGTCTCGACATAGGTGACGGAAGGGAACTCCGCCGCGATGCGCGCGCGCGGCGACTGGCGCGAGCCGTTGTCCACGACGACGATCTCCCAATGCGGATAGTCGACCCGCATCAAGCTGTGCAGGCACTCGACGGTATCGTCGGTGCCGTTCCAGTTGAGCACAATGACCGCGACGCTCGGAGCGCCGGAAGGGTGTGACGGCATGGCGTCCAGGCTCACGGACGCCGCGCCACGGCGAGCACGCCGCCAGCGATCAGCCAGGGGGACACGAGATTGGCGCAGCCCTGCACCAGCCGCCCGCGCCAGTTCAGCTCCCAGCGCTTCCGTCCCGGCGCCATGTCGAACATGCCGACACGGTAGCCAAAGAAGGCCGATGAATCGACCCACAGCCCCTTGCCGAGCGGCGGGCGGAAGTCGTCGGCGTGCACCGCGAGCACCTCGAAGTCCGCGTCCCGCAGGAAGCCAGTGAGCTCGCGAGCGCTAAACCGATACTCGGCGAACTGCAGCGTGAGGCCGCTGCGCCGCTTGCGCCAGTCGCGCAGGCGTCGCAGGTGGTTGATCAGCACGCGGCGCCAAGGGTTGTTGTACGGCACGGCTACCAGTGCCACGCCGCCAGGCTTGAGGACTCGATGCAGCTCGCGGAGCGCCCGGCCCGGCCCCTCTGGCGCATGCTCGATGACCCCCAGCGAGATGATTCCGCCTACCGACGCGTCGCGCAGTGGCAGCTGCAGCGTGTCGGCCGCGAACAGCGGCGCCGCGTCCTTGTATCGCATGGCCTGCGCCAGCGCGGCGTGGGCGTAGTCGGTGCCGACAACCGAGTAACCGCGCTGCCGCAGGTAGAATACCCAACGCGCCAGGCCGCAGCCGGCGTCGAGAACGACGTCGTCCTGGGGCAGTTGCTCCAAGAACACCGGCAATGTCGTCTCGAAGTCACACAGGTCGACGTGATCGTCGACGGAGTCGTGGCTCCAGAAGACCTGGCTGGCTTCAATACCCAGATCGACGGTGTTGTAGACGAAGCTCATTCGCGGGCCTTGTCCTTCCGATTCAGCGCAAGCCGAGCTCCTCCAGCGGCAGTGGTCTGCCGCGGATAGCGTCGAGCATGCCGCGAATCTTGAGCACCACGCCGCGTTGTTCGCCGCGCACGCAGCGCCACAGGTATTGCAGTGGGAGCGTAGCGATTTGGAACACGACGAACTGCAGCGACTGATACCAGCGCGCGTGCTTGCGTACGAACAGGACCATGTTGCGACCGGCCAGGTACTGGCGCGGCGTCACGAACCCGCTGCCGCCGGAGCTGCGGTGCGCCTTGTGAAGCACGCGCACGCGCGGCGCATACACGACGCGCCAGCCATGCTCGCGCGCGTTGGTGCACCAATCGACGTCCTCGTGGTAGGCGAAGAACGTCTCGTCGAAAAGGCCGACCTGTTCCAACGCCCTCCGACGCAACAGGATGGCGGTCCCCGGCACCCACTGGACGTCACGCAGCTGGTCGAAGCGTCCGTCGTCTGCCTGGTGATAGCCGATGAGGTGGACCAACCCCTTGCGGAACGTCAGCGTCCCGTACGCCACCCACACCTGGGTGGGATCGTCGAACGCCAAGACCTTCGCCCCGACCGCGGCAATGCGGCTGTCGGCTTCCGCCACCGCCACCGCTTCCGTCAGGCAATCGGAGGCAACAACGGTGTCGTTGTTGAGAATGAATGCGTAGTCGTGACCTTTTGCGATGGCGTGGCGGATCCCGACGTTATTGCCGCCGGCGTAGCCGAGATTCTGGGCGGTCTCCAGATAGGTGAGCGACGGGAAGGCGGCGCGAATGCGTTCCTGCGGCGACGGTTGCGAGCCGTTGTCCACGGCAACGATCTCGCAGCGCGGATAGTCGACCCGCATGAGGCTGGCGAGGCACTCCAGGGTGTCATCCGTGCCGTTCCAGTTGAGCACGATCACCGCAACGCTGGGTGGTGAATCAGGCGGCGGCACGGACATCGTTCATCGCCTCGCGATACACTTGCAGAGTCCGCCGCGCCGTTTCGTCCCAGCTGTACGCAGCGGCGCGTTGTCGCGCCCGGCGGCGCAGGTCATCGAGGTCACCGCGGTCGTGCACCACGGCCTCGAGCACGACGCGCAGCGCCGGCATCGTCAGCTCGCGCAACAGAATACCGCATCCGTCAACCAGCTCGGGAACGGCGCTGTTGTCGCCGGCGACGACCAGACAGCCACTCGTCATGGCCTCGAGCAGGGACAGACCGAAGCCTTCGTAGCTGGACGGGCTGCACAGCGCGAGCGCCCGGCGATACAGCACCGCCAACTCCGCATCCGTCACCGCGCCAAGGTATCGGACGCCGCGCGGCGGCTGCCTCAGGAAGGCGGGTTGGTAGCCCGGCCGCGAGCGGCCGGCGATGAGCAGCTCGGTCTCGCCTCGATCGGCGGTCTCCGCAAACGCCGCGACGAGCAGATCGACGTGCTTCCGTGGCTGGATCGTTCCGGCGTAGAGCACGAAACGCGGCGGCAATCGGAGCCGCGCCGCGATCTGGCCGTCGCCCGCCGCCGGCTGCGCGGAGAACTGTGCTCCGGCTGCCAACGGAACGGCCACAACGCGTTGCGGCGGCAGCCCGAAGCGGTGCAGCAGATCTTGGCGTCCGTACTCGCTGTCGGCGATCACGCGGACGGCTCGGCGGACGGCGAATGGCGTGTGGCTGCGCTGGTGCAAGCGCTGCAGCCAGGCGAACGTTTCGGGTTGGTGATACACCGCCAAGTCGTGCACCGTCACCACTTCCCGGCATCCCGTCCACAGCGGCAGCATTCCCTTGGTGCCGTGGTAGAGATCGAGGCCGCAGTGACGGATCCAGTAGGGAACCACCCCGTGATCCCACGCCGGTTGCAGATATGAGGCGCCCAGCGGCGCCCGCACGCAGCGCACGTTCGGTGCGGCCGTCTCGACGACCTCCGGCACGTCCGTAATCACGACGTATTCGTTGTCGCGATCGACGCGTCCGAAGGCGCATACCAGCTCGCGCGCATAGGTCGCTGGTCCTCCCACAATGCCGAGTATGGCGCCGATTCCGATCCGCATCGGATCATCAACTCGCGCGCAGCGCCGTCGGCAGCGGTCCGGAACGTCCGCGCATGCCGGCGACCGTTCCCCGCAACAGCGCACCGACGATGTCCAGACGGCCGCGTGCCGCGTACAGCATGAGGCTACCGGCGAGGAGCATGGCGTAGGTCGGCAGCAGCACCAACCAATCCAGCGGGCGTCCCCACCGCCGCATGAGTTGGAGTAGATTGCGAGCCTTCAAGGCGGCGCTGAGTGGTGTGAAACCTGCGAGGAAGCCGCGCATCCCATCGTGGCTGACCACCGCCTGCGGGTTGCAGACGATCCGGAAGCCCTGTCGCCGGACCCGCAGGCACAGGTCGACCTCCTCGTAGTATGCGAACAGGCTCTCGTCGAAGCAGCCAGCGTCTTCCACGCAGCGCCGGGTCAGGACGAAGGCGCACCCCAGTACGCCGCTCACGTCGTACCACGGCGGCGTGCCGCGCCGGTATCGCAACAATGTCCGGGGCACGCACAACAAGCCCACGTGCACCCGCTCGCCGATCGAAAGAACCCGGGCGCGGTCGTGTGCATCGACGACCTGTGGGCCGACGATGCCGATGCGCGGATCGGCCGCAGCAGTGTCGACCATGATGCGGAGGGCGTCGGGTGCGAGCGCTGCGTCCTGTGTCAGGATCAAGACCAGGTCCGCGCCGCGCGCCAGGGTCGCGGCGATGCCGACGTTGTTGCCGCCCGCATATCCCCGGTTCTCCTCGAGCCAGCAAAACTCCACCCCGGCGCCGTCGGGATAATGAGCTTGCAGTGTCTGTCGTTCGGACGCCGCCGAGGCATTGTCGACCACGAGGATGAACCTGTCGCGGTGGGTCTGGGCCAAGGCCGATTCGATGCACGCCAGCGTTTGCGCACCGCCGTTCCAGCTCAGAATCACGATGCCGACGCGGGTCATCGAAGACGCGTCGCTTCCGCGAAGATCGCGGCGAGCCGCTCGCCCTGTGTCGCCGCGCTGAAACGCTCCGCGAGCAGGGTGGCGGCCTGCCGGCCCAGGCGAGCCCGCAACTCGACATCTCCGCCCAGCGTCCGAATCGCGGTGGCCAGCGCCGTCGGGTCATTGGATGCACACAGCCAGACGGTCTCACCGTGGGTGAATATTTCACGCATGGCCGGGGTATCGGCGGTGATCACCGGCCGGCCCACGGCGGCGGCTTGATAGACCTTGTTCGGGATCACGATGCGGGTCTTCACCCCTGCCCCGAACCCGCCCAGGCATATGTCCGCCCTGGCCACTTCATTTCCGAGATCGTCATAGGGCACCCAGGGGCGAAAGTGTAACCTAGTCAGCCCGGCGGCGCGAGCCGCAGCGACGCAGGCGGCATGGTCGGGGCCATCGCCGACGAGCACGAACTCGACGTTGATATCGTCCTGCAGCAATGCGGCCGCGTCGATCACCGTGCGGACGCCGTGCAGCGGCAGGAACGATCCGTAGAACAGCACGCGCAGCGGGCCGTCATGGGTCTCGGGCGGCCGCGCCGTGAAGACACGCGTGTCGGCGCCGAGGTGCCAGACAGATACCCGTCCCGGGGCGACGCCAAAGGTATCGATCAGGTATTGCCGATGCGCGGCGGTGTCGATCAACACGTGCGAGGCCGCAGACAGCGTGAGACGATCGAGGATTCGCGTCGCCACGCCCCACAGGGAGTGGGGGCGGAACACGGCGCGGTCGTCCACCAGCGTTTCAGTGAGGGTGATCAGCGGCGCGAAAACGATCGGCGTCGGCTGCCGCCGCAGCACGGCGCGCAAGAGCAGGCAATCGAGTTGGCCGTTGAACCCGACGACATATGCGAGCACCGGACCGACCGCGCGACGCTGGCGCACCAGCGCCCCGGCGTGGGCGATGTATTGACGGAGGAGGCGGACGATCGAGCGCGGTGCGAAGTACGCCGCCTCCTTGTGGCGAGTTTCCTCCCACAGCGGCCGGTGGCACTCGACGATGGCGATGCCTGCGGCGCGGCACGCCTGCATGAGCAGGGCGGTGACGGTGTAGTCGCGAGCGTAGGTACCGAAGAAGCAGACGCGACGCGGCGGTGCCGGAGCGCCGCCGCCGGAGCTCACGAATGGCCTCCCTGGACCCGCGTCAAGCGCGCGTCGGGATGTACGATGGTCTCGACATGCGGGCTCTGATCGCCGAGCTCCATCCGGCGCATACGCAACAGCAGGTCTTCGATCAGCGAGCGGTTGGCGCCGATCAGGTCGGCGACCAGACCGATCAGTACGGTCTGAAACCCGATGATGATCAGCAAGACCGTGAGCATCAACGACTGCAGGTGACCGCCACCGTATCCCGTGTAGTAGAAGTAGAGGAACCGACCACCGATCAGCGTACCGGCGAGAATCAGTCCGCCGCCCAACACCGAGAAGACCTTCAGCGGTTCGTACAACGCGTAGATGCGCAGCATCGTGGCGGCGGAGCGTTTCACGTAGTTCCAGGTGCTCGTGTACAGCTTCGAGCCGCGCCGCTCCGGGTTGGTGCGCACCTGGACGTGCGTCACCGGAAGCCGCTTCTTGCCAGCCTGGATGATCGTCTCGAGCGTGTAGGTAAATTCCGAGATGACGTTGAGCCGCAGGGCCGCATCTCGACTCAAGGCGCGGAACCCGCTCGTCGTGTCGGGGATCTCCGTCCCGGAGAGCGTACGGACCACCCAGCTGCCGTAGTACTGCAGCAATCGTTTGCTGCGGGAGAAGTGCTTGACGTTGCTGGGATCGCGATCGCCGACCACCATATCGGCCTGGCCGTCGAGCACGGGTTGGATCAATCGCAGGATGTCGTCTGCGCAGTACTGATTGTCGCCGTCGGTGTTGACGATGAGGTCGGCACCCAAGCGCAGCGCCGCGTCGAGCCCGACGCGGAAGGCGCGCGCCAACCCTCGGTTGTTCGAGAATCGGACGATGTGGTGGGCACCGGACGTCCGGGCGATCTCGGCCGTTCGATCCGTCGAGCCGTCGTCGATGACCAGAATTTCGATCTCGTCGATGCCCGGGAGCTTGCGCGGCAAGTCGGCCAGTGTCACGGCAAGGTGCTGCTCTTCGTTGAAGCAGGGCACCTGAATGATCAGTTTACGCCACTTCATAGCGGGGAGGCTGCTGAAAGGCTGGCATTCATCCGCCGGACTGTCAAACGAAAAGTGCCGCGCGCGGGCCACTGACATGGGTTTGACGGCTTCCGATCGCAGCAGGTAAAAGCCCCTGCAGGCGCGCGCATGCAGTTCCTCCTCGTCCCGGTGAGTCTCTACTTGTTCTTGTATGCTCCCGGGCACTATTTGCTCGCGCCCCGCCGCGGCGACGAGGCGTCAGCCGGGTCGCTCCTGTTTCGCGAGGTGGTGCTCAGTGCTGCATGCACGTCGTGGGTCGGCTTTGCCCTGGCAGAGCTGGGTCTCTTGTCCGCATTTGCGTTGTTGAGTGGGCTCACCGCGCTGGCGTTGCTGGCCCGTTGGGGCCGCAAGCCGACCTGGCGTTATCGTCTGGCAGATCTGATGGGCCTGGCGGTGCTGGCGTTGACGTGGGTGTGGGTTGCGCCGCCGTTGGATACACGGCTGCTGGGTGCGGACTCGACCGGATATTTGGCGAGCGGCGTCCACCTGGCGCGCCACGGCACGCTGGTGATCCATGACCCGACGCTGCTGCGCTTGTCGCCCGATCTGAAGCGGCTACTCCTGCCGAGTGTGGCGCCGGATCGGGGCTCGCCACCCTACCTGCGGCTGCTGGGGAGCCTGGTGGCGCGTAGTTTGGACACCGACGAAGTATTACCTGCCTTCCATCACCTGATCGCCGTCTGGATCGCGGCCTTTCACAACATCGCCGGTGGGGGAGCCGGGGAGTGGGTCGTTACGTTGTTCGCCGGCTTGAGCGTGTGGGCCTTCGTCGAGTGTGCGGCGCTGCTCGGGGGCTCTGTTGCCGCGGCGGTGTGCTTCGTGTTGTTGCTGTCTCTGGCGCCGCAGTATTGGTACGCGCGCTTTCTCATGCCCGAGGTTCCGGGGCAGTTCTTCTTGTGGAGCGGAGTTTCATGTCTCGGCTTGTGGCAGGCCACCCGTCGTCGCAGTGATGCGGTGTTGGCGGGGCTCGCCTTCGGCTTCGCCGGCATGATGCGCACCGAGAACGCGGCATTCGTTCTTGTTGCAGCGGTCCTGACCTATGCTGTGGCCACATCGACGCAGCGGCGTCCTTTCTGGCCGGTCCTCGCAACCGCGGCGGTCGTTTGGTTGCACGCATTCGTCCACCTCCTGGTCTTCCGTACCCACTATCTCGGCAACCTAGCGACGTTCCTGTCGCATCGGGTCCCCGCCCTCCTTCGCCTCGGCGGACGTGCCACGTTGCTGCTGGTGGCAGCTGCCGTCATCGTGTCTCTGTATGGGCGCACCGCGAAGACGGCTGGCTCGCTGCGTGACATCCTCCGTCTGGGTGGCTTGGCAGCGGTGGCCGGTATCGGGCTCTGGGGCGATTTCAACCGAGGCTGGGCGAGTCTCGACTTGATGCGCGCCTATGCCGGCTTCCCGACGCTGCTATTGGGGGCCGTCGGTCTGGGGTGGAGCGCGTCCCGGTTGACCGGACGAAACGTGGTCGCGATGTTGATGCTCACCCTCGTTTGCGTCGTCTTTGCGCAAGTGACCCTCGAGCCGCATGCGACTCCGGTAGCAATCTGGCTAGTGCGCCGAGCGGTCCCCATCGTGATGCCAGGCCTGTGCTTGGGAGTAGCGCTCCTGTGTAGCGATCTCGCGGCGCGCCGGCACCTGACATTAGCCGTTGCGGCGACCGTTCTGGCCATCGGCGGACAAGCGACCGCGCTTCGGACTTTGCAACGTGAGCCGTACTACCTTGGAGCTGGTCGGCACGTCGAGGCGATCTCGGCACTCATCCCGTCCGGCGCCTGCGTTCTCTACGATGGCAGTTTGGTGGCAATGGAGCTGGCGCCAATGCTGTGGGCGGAGCGGGATCTTCCCGCGTACCTACTATCATCCGACGATTCGCAAACGATTCACGACGTCGCGACGTCGCTCGCGGGAATGCCCCTCTATTGGATCAACTCCGGCGCGTCGGCCCCACCTGATATCCAAGGCATGAATGCCACCGCAGTGGCGCGCTACGAGTTCGTTCTCGCCACTCCAGGCTTGGATTTGAACGCTGCACCAGGTGCGATGGCCAACTGGGAACTGAGCTTTGGCGTGTACGAACTGCGCCCAAAATGAAGAACGCCACGGTAGGAGCCTCTTTAGGGCCCCCGACCCGTGGCGTTCCGAAACGGGACAGCGGAAGGCGAACGACCTAACGAACGCCGCGCGCCGTCTGCTTGATCCCGGGCACCGCGAGGACCTTCCCGGTGTCGCAGTTCACTACTGCCGCGTCCAGGATTTCGACATTCCCGAGTCTCAGGTTGATCGGTTCGCCGTTGGTCGTCAAGCAATCCTTGAGCGTCTGGCTGCCAACGATTGCGCCGTTCGGCCGTGCCGAGAAGCAACCGGCGACCTGGTTCCCACACTCCACGGTAACGTCCGCAAACGTGACGCGTTTGTGGGATCCCGGCGGATGCAGCACTGCCACCTCTGTTCGGGTGGCACGGAGAGTCAGCCGTACCTTCACTCGCTGCCCCACACGGAACCCGGTCCCGAAGAACCGCACCCGTCCGTTGAAGGCCGAACCGGCCGTCTTGGACACGGAGAGCACCCCGTAGTCCATCGTCGATCCAAGTGGATCGGTAGGGTACATGTCGTCGGTGACGATATTCGCCTGTAGACACCCTTCTGCTGGGTCGGCTGGGTTCGCGGGGATGCTGACCCCAGAAGGCACACACTGATCCATCGCACGAACCATCGTCGTTCGATACTTCGTGGCCGAGGTCGGAAATTGCGCTTGGACCGCTACCGCGGCCTGCGCCAATAGCATAGAGCCGACGGCGACGGCCCCCCCTAAGATGATGTCCCTCCTCATGTGACCTCCTTATGGATGAGTGATTCTAGACTTCACTGCCCCGGAAGCCGAGAAACTCTTCGCCAAATTTGAGGGCATTATCCACTGCACGGAATACAATTGTCAAGAAGAAAGTGGCGAAGCCTCAACTTTTTGAAGAGCAATCAAGCACGCCTCGAGCTCTTGGAAGCATACCGCATTCTCCGATCAATTGATCAGGAGAACCCTTGATAGGATCGAGAGGCTGAACGTATGAATTAGACGGTTATCTTGGAAGCAGTGAGCCCGTTGAAAAAGGGGAAAGACGGTCTCCTTCTCCAACGGGCCGTTATGCGGGAAGACGGTTGCCCCTTAGCGGCGCAGCACCCCGGGCGATGCCACGACTTTCCCATTCACCGCGTTGATCAAGCTGACGCCGATGATCTCGATGTTACCGGTCTGCAGATTGGTGTTCGGGGACAGACAGGCGCCGAGATCGGTGCGACCCACGACTGCACCATTCGGGCGCGCCAAGAAGGCATCTGGCGCCCTCGGGCATTCCACCGTGGTATCTTGAAAGGTCACCCGCTTGTTGCTGCCTGGAGGATGCTTCACTTGGACTCCAGGCCTGGTCACACGCAACGTGAGTCGCACACGCAACGAGTCGCCCAGCGTGAATCCGGTCCCGAAGAGCCCGATGCTACCGCGTGCGGTCACTCGGAGCTTCACGAAATTCATTCCCAACGTATCCTCGGTAACGAGGTTGGTCTGCGGACACCCGCCGCTCGGCAGATGCGGCTGCCCGACCATACTGAGTGTCGAGCTGGAGCACTGATCCATGGCGCGCACAAGCCACGTATTCAAGCCGCGGGCGAGTTTTGGAAAACTCACTTGTGCGGCAAAGACCCCCTGCGCCGTCGCCAGGAGCGTCGTCAGCCCTATTACTGTTGCTACCGCCACCACTGAGGCCCCCTGCTTCTTCATTGTCGCCTCCTCGCTGTTCATCGCTCGCCGACGCATCGGACGCCCCCGACTAGCGGACCACACCCGGTCGCGCGAACACCAGACCCGTGTCGACGTTGATCAACGCCGAGTCCAGGACCTCGATGTTGCTCGTCGGACTGGCGAGATCGCTGGCTGACGTGCCGAGACAATTCGCCAGCGTCGTCGCCTGAGCGATCGTTCCGCGGGGCCCAGCGACAAATCCAAACGGGGTCGGCGGACACTGGATCGTGATGTCCTGGAACGTTACCCGCTTGTTGCTTCCCGGCGGGTGCTTCACCTGCAAGTTGGCCTTCGTCACACGCAATTTGAGCTCGACCTTGACGCGCGCACCGAAGGGTAATCCGACACCGAGGAGTGCTAACCGCCCTCGC
>Ga0335082_10002986_pt1 | contig 18301 bp, 16 predicted proteins | sample Lox_Sample_41_FD_206718 | JGI IMG/M metagenome (GOLD analysis project Ga0335082, IMG submission 206718) | Soil microbial communities from Loxahatchee National Wildlife Refuge, Florida, United States - Lox_Sample_4.1 | ecosystem: Environmental > Terrestrial > Soil > Wetlands | place: USA... | reverse complement strand
GGGTCTTGTTCAACGCGTTCGTGGTGGCGATGCTCCTGCTGGACCTGGGAGTGTTTCATCGTCAGTCGCACGAGGTCCGCTTCCGCGAGGCTCTGACCTGGACGGCGGTCTGGGTGGCACTGGCCGGCGTCTTTGCCGTTCTGCTGTATTTCTTCGGGCACCGCATGACCGGGGACTTTACGCGCCCGAATCCACAACTAGCGCTGGAGTTCGTCACCGGATACCTGATCGAAGAGTCGCTCAGCGTCGACAACCTGTTCGTGTTCCTGCTGATCTTCCGGTATTTCGCGGTGCCGCGGCAGAACCAGCACAAGGTGCTGTTCTGGGGGATCATCGGCGCGCTGGTGATGCGGGCCGCGTTCATTGCCGCCGGAGTATCGCTGATCCGGCGTTTCGAGTGGGTCATCTACGCGTTCGGCGCATTCCTGGTATTCATCGGGATCCGGCTGGCGCTGCAGAAGAGCGAGCTGCAGTCGCCCCGGGAGAACGCCATCGTCAAGCTCTTCCGCAAGCACGTGCGCATGACCCACGATGTCCAGACCGACCGCTTCTTTGTGCGCACGTCCAACGGATGGTTCGCGACGCCGCTGGCTCTGATCCTGGTGCTGGTGGAGACCACCGACGTCACCTTCGCCGTCGATTCCATCCCGGCGGTGCTGGCGGTCACGCGGGACGCCTTCATCGTGTATACGTCGAACGTCTTCGCGGTGCTGGGCCTGCGCTCGCTCTATTTTGCGCTGGCCGGGATCATGGAACTGTTCCACTTCCTGCATTACGGGCTGTCGGTCATCCTGATTTTCATCGGGACGAAGATGCTGCTCTCGCACTACTACGAGATGCCGATCCACGTGGCGCTGGGCGTGGTCGCGGCGGTGCTGGCCGTGTCCATCGTCGCCTCCCTGCTATTTCCCAGGAAGCGCCACGGTGGCGCCTAGTTCTTCGAGAGGCGGAAGCGCACTACGATCTGCGTGTCCACCTCCACCGGACGTCCGCTGAGCAGGAACGGCTGATATTGCCACTGGCGGACGGCGTCCATCGCGGCACGCGCCAGGAAGGGGTGCCCGCCGACCAGGGTCAGGTTCTCGATGAGGCCATCGCGGCCGATCACCGCACGGATGGTCACGTCGCCCTCGATGCGATTCTGACGGGCCAGCGCCGGATACTCCGGCTCGATACGCCGGACCAGATGACCCTCGGTCACTCCGCCACTCACGCTCAAGCGCTCGGTCCGGGGCCCGGGAGGAGGAGCTGCGGGGTGAGGCGTTAGGAGGGAAGCGAGAACGCTGTTGGGATCGGCCGGGCCAGTGCCTCCCTCCGGACCCCATACCACTCCGATCGTGCTCGTGCTTGGAGCCGGATCTTCGATCTGCTGCGCGTGCGGCCGGAAGCTCGCCGGTATCTGTAGCCGGCCGTCGCGCAATTCAGAGATCACCGGCGTGTTCGGGTGGTGGGGCGCCGGGTTTGCGCGCGGCGGAGCCGGCGGAGGCGGCGCGATCGGCGGCAGCAGCATCTGCATCCGTGGCAACGCCTCGGTGTAGATCAACGGCAGCAGCACCATCGCGCCCAGGAGCAGACATTGCAGGGCGGCGGACAAAGCGGTCGTTGCCCCTCGTTTCGTCCTAAACCTGTTTCCTGACTCCAGAAGGCTGTCTTCGAACATGGCCGCGGCCTCCACTCCGCTACTGAATGGACACCGGAGGAGGTTGCGATTCACGTCACCAAAGTGTGATTTATCGCAAGCGCAGCGGGCACAAATGGAGGCTGGGTGGTGTCGCTCAGCGATCGGGTGGGGACTACTCGAAGCGGATCTTGTCGCGCGCGATGACAGAATGCTTGTGGAACTTGGCGTCGTTGTGAGTCGGGTAGTCGAGACGGTACTGCGCGCCCCGGCTCTCTTCACGCGCCAGGGCGGAGCGGGCGATCAGAAGCGCGGTCTGATAGATATTGTTGGCCTCGCAACTGCGCCGGCTGGTCAGGGCAGGCAGACGATCCCGCCATTGCTCCAGCTGCTGGATGGCCTGGCGGAGCTGCCCGCCATTGCGTACGATCCCGATCTCCTTCCAGGCAAGGTCCTGCACGCCGTGGATCAGGCCTTCAGCAGCCGCCGCACCCTGCTCTACGACAGCAGCCTGGTGATTCTCTGCCGCATGGTTGCCGTGGTTGCTCTTGTGACCATGGTTCTTTTGTGTGACCGGCGCGTGGCCCGCGCAGACGGTTCGTCCGGCGCGCGCTCCGAAGACCAGGCCTTCCAGCAGGGAATTGCTGGCCAGCCGGTTCGCCCCATGCACGCCGGTGCAGGCGCACTCGCCCGCGGCGAACAGGCCCGGCAGGTTGGTTCGGCCGTCCAGATCGGTGCGGACGCCGCCCATCCCATAGTGCGCCGCGGGGCGCACCGGCATCAGGTCGGTCTCCATGTCGATGTTGAACTCCATGCAGGTGGCGTAGATACGGGGGAAGCGCTCGCGGATATGCTTGCCCTCGAGGTGCGTCATGTCGAGGAACACACAAGGATCCGGCGCCTTCGAGCGTTCCATCTCGTGGGCGATGGCGCGGGCCACCACGTCGCGGGGCGCCAGTTCGCCCATGGCGTGATACTTGGGCATGAAGCGGACCATCTCCTGGTTGCGCAGAACCGCGCCTTCGCCCCTCAGCGCTTCCGAGAGCAGGAATCGGGGAGCTCCCTTGACGTAAAGCGCCGTGGGATGGAACTGGACGAACTCCATGTCGCTGATCTCGGCGCCGGCGCGGAACGCCATGGCGACGCCATCGCCGGTCGCGACGCCGGGGTTGGTGGTCTCCTTGTAGACCTGGCCGATGCCTCCGGTCGCCAGCAGCACGGCCGAGGCGTGGACCTCCTTGTTCACGCCCTTGTCGTTGATGAGGTGGATGCCGCCGATCTTGCCGTCGTGATGGCAGAGGTCCACGGCGAATTCGAATTCGCAGAAGGAGATGTTCTTGAACGACTTCGCCTTATGGTAGAGCGCGCGGCCGATCTCCCGTCCGGTGGAGTCGCCATGGGCGTGCAGCACGCGGGAGCGGCTGTGAGCGCCTTCGCGGGTGAAGGTCAGCTTGGTGCCGTGTCGGTCGAACTGCGTGCCCCAGTCGATCAGCTCCTGGATGCGCTCCGGACCTTCCTCGACCAGGATCCTGGCGGCGTCGGGATTGCACAGGCCGTCGCCGGCGTTGAGCGTGTCCTGCAGGTGGAGGCTGATCTCGTCTTCGTCGCTGAGCGCGACGGCGATGCCGCCCTGGGCGTACTGGGTCGCCGATTCGGTCAGCTCATTCTTGGCAAGCACCAGCACCCGGCCGCAGGCCGCCAGCTCGATCGCCGCGCGCATGCCGGCGATCCCCGCGCCCACCACGATGAAGTCGGTTTCGGCTGGAACGCTCTTCATATGGCGGCCAAATGATACCACCCGCCTCTGCTCGCCACCGGTGATGTGCCGCGGCATCTGCCGCTGTAACGTGGGGTCGCGCTATGATGGTTCGCCGTGAAACAGATCACGATCGAAGTGCAGCCGCGCCCCTACTCTGCGTTCATCGAGACCGGGCTGCTGCGGCGCGCCGGAGAGCAGCTCACCGCTCAGTTCGGCGGGAAGCCCCGCGTCTTTGTGATCAGCAGCCCCACCGTCCGCAGGCACTGGGGACGTGCCTTCGCCAAGAGCCTGGACAGAGCCGGTCTCATGTTCGAATTCCTCGACATGGGCGACGGGGAGCGGTACAAGTCCATGAATACCGTGGAGGGCCTCTCGGCAAGACTGGTGAAGGCCGGCGCCGATCGCAGCTCTGTGATCCTGGCGTTGGGCGGAGGAGTGGTGGGGGACGTCGCCGGGTTTGTGGCCTCCATCTACATGCGCGGCATCGACGTAGTGCAGGTGCCGACCACGCTGGTGGCGCAGGTGGATTCCGCGATCGGAGGGAAGACCGGCGTCAATCTTCCGGCAGGCAAGAACCTGATCGGCACGTTCCACCAGCCGCGCGCCGTGCTGGTCGATCCTGGCGTGCTCTCGACATTGCCCGAGCGGCAGTATCGGTCCGGACTCTACGAAGCGCTCAAGTGCGGCGTCATACGAGATCCCGCGATCTTCGAGTTCATGGAGCAGAAGCGGGAAGCCATCCTGCGCCGGGACAGTGCGGCCCTGGAGTGGCTGATCGCGGAATGTGTCCGCGTGAAAGCGAAGGTGGTTGCGGCTGACGAGCGCGAGGCCGGGCTGAGGCGCATCCTCAACTTCGGTCACACCATCGGTCACGCCCTCGAGGCCGAGACCGCCTACAAGAGGTTCCTGCATGGAGAAGCGGTGGCCTGGGGGATGATCGGAGCGTGCATGATCGCAGCCGCTTTGCAAAAGACCGATGCTGCGACCGCCCAGCGCGTCATCTCCACGGCTTTGGCGTATGCTCCCCTGCCGAAGGTCTCAGTCCGCGCCCGCAACATCCTGAGGCGCCTGAAGTCCGACAAGAAGACTCTGGACGGAGTGGTGCATTTCGTCCTGCCCACCCGCTTGGGGAGTGTCGAAGTCGTGCCGGATGTCCCGGAAAAAGTCGTGATGCAGGCGGTCGAGGAGATGCGTTGCCTCTCCCAGACGAAGCATCGGAGCCGCAGAGTCTCGCGAAGGTGAACCAATGAGAACAGTCATAGGGCTGTGCCTGGCGCTGTTGCTTGCCGTGCCCCCGCTCAAGGCCGGCGAGATCGAAGACCTGGGGCGCGACTTCTGGAACTGGCGTTCCGTCACGCAACCGTTCACCTACGACGATATCCCGCGCATCGAGCGGCCGCGCGGCTGGCAGGCGGATTGGTCGGCCGCCGCCATCGCCAAGCGCCGGCAGGACCTGGCGACATTCGAGCAGCGCTGGAAGAAGATCCCGGTCCAGTCGGACCGTTCGAAAGAAGTGGATCGGCGTCTGCTCGGGTCCGCCATCATGCGCGTGCACTGGGAGATGGACGTGCTGCGACGCCAGGAGCGCGACCCGCATTTCTACAACGAGCAGACATTGGGCGCGCTGGCAGAGGGATTGTTGCCGCCGCCACCGTTCACGCCGGAACGCAGCCAGGAGATCGTCCGGCGACTGGAATCGTTCCCACGCATCCTCGAAGACGCGCGCCACAACCTGACCGCTCCCGTGGCGCCGTTCGCGCGCATCTCCATCGCGGAGTTGGCCCAGGTCCGTTCGCAGTTGCAGGCGATGGATCGCGAGCTCAAGCCGCTGCTTGCTCCCGAAAGTGCGGCACGGATGGATGCGGCGACCGAGCAGGCGATCCGGGCGCTGGAGTCGTACTCCGGTTGGCTCCAGGAGCGGCTGGCCAGGATGCCGGAGAAGGCCGAGATCGGACGCGACAACTACGTCTGGTTCCTGAAGAATGTCGCGCTGCTGCCATTCACTCCCGAGGAGATGCTGGAGATCGGGCGCCACGAATGGGCCCGCTCCGTCGCATTCGAGGAGTATGAGCGCCACCGCAACCGCGATGTGCCGGAGTTGAAGCTGCTGGCGTCGCAGGCCGACCAGATCAAGCGAGAAGCGGCCGACGAAATCGCCGTCCGCCGCGCGCTCCACGAGCGGGGCATCCTCGACGTCCCCGAGACCGTCCAGCATTACCGGTATCTTGCCATCCCCGCATATCTTGCGCCGCTGACCGGCTTCAGCGAAGGCGATGACCTGACATCTGTAAGCCGCCTTGGGGAGAATGGCTCCCGATACATTCCGCAGCCTTCCCCGGACCTTTCATACTTCGCACGCGCGGCCGCGAAGGACCCCCGGCTGGCGATCGCTCACGAGGGTGTCCACTACATGCAGTTGGCGTGGTCATGGTCCCACGAGGACCCGATCCGCCGGCACTATTACGATTCCGGGGCCAACGAGGGCCTCGCGTTCTACAACGAAGAGATGGTGACGCAAGCCGGCCTGTTCGACGATTCGCCTCACACTCGGGAGATCATCTACAACATGGCGCGGCTGCGCGCGCTGCGGGTCGAGGTGGACATCAAGCTGGCGACCGGGCAATTCAGCATCGCGCAGGGCGCCGAGTACTTGAAGACCATGGTGCCGATGGACGAGCCCACCGCTCGCGCCGAGGCGGCCTTCTTCGCGACCAACCCGGGACAAGCCATCACCTACCAAATCGGCAAGACACAGATCCTCGAATTCCTCGCGGAGGCGCGACGGAAAGAGGGCGACAGGTTCGACCTCGCGAGGTTCCACGATTTCGTATGGAAGAACGGGAACGTGCCCATCGCGCTGCAGAAGTTCGAGTATCTCGGGACCGGGAAAGACCTCGACAAGGTGGAACACCTGCATTGATCTGCGACCAGGACAAGCGGGTAGTCGGGACGCAGCCCCCCGGGGCGGCGGGCGAAGAAGCAGCGGCCACCGCTGTCAGGGAGATGTTCTCCGCCATCGCGCCGCGCTACGACCTGCTCAACCATGTCCTCTCGATCAACGTGGACCGGTTGTGGTGGCGCCGAGCGGCACGGGCATTTCGCCACATTCTCGAGCGCCCCGGTGCACGCGTCCTCGACCTCTGCTGCGGAACGTGCGACATGGGGCTCGCCATCCTCAACGAGAGCGCGGACGCGCGTGTCGTGGGCGCCGACTTCGCCCACCCCATGCTGCGCATCGCACGAAGGAAAACGGCGGGCAAGAGATTTGCGCTGGTCGAATCCGACGCGCTGCGCCTGCCCGTCAAAGATGAAAGCTTCGACCTGGTCGTGTCAGCCTTCGGGTTCCGCAACCTGGCGAATTACGGCGCCGGACTGCACGAGATCCTCCGGGTCCTGCGGCCCGGAGGCGAAGTGGGGATCCTGGATTTCGGCAATCCGAAAGGCGTCCTGGGCGCGCTCTACGGTTTCTACTTCCGGCGCGTGCTTCCCAAGATCGGCGCCATCATTTCCGGGGTGCGCGGACCTTATGCGTACCTGCCGGCTTCCGTGGAGCGTTTTCCCGAGCCCTCGGAGATGGCCGCGCGCATGCGCGACGCCGGGTTTCGGGAAGCGGGCTGGAGTCCCTACACCTTCGGCATCGCCGGGCTGTATCGGGGGCAGAAGTAGGAAGACTACCGATCGCCGGCGGCGGACTGGCGGCTGACGATCACCGGCCGCCGCGGCGGTTCCTGCGACGGCGACACGAACGAGTCGGCAAGCGCGCGCTCGACCGTGTACTGCATCACCTTCTCGTAATCGCCTCCCAGGAAGGTTTGCAGCCGGCTTAAGTCCATGGTGTAGCTGCCGATGAAGTAGGGAAACGCGTCGGGCGGGACACCGGAGATGCCCAGATTCCACATCAGGCGAAGGACGGCGCGGCAGGCCGCCTGACCGGGCAGGCGCACCATTCTCGCGCCGGCGATGCGGGCGCAGTCGGAGAAGGTGATGGAAGGGCTGCGGCCGGCGACGTTGAGCACCGTCAGCTGGCGGGGCTTGGCATCGAGGCGAAGGATGTAGGCGATCAGCCGCGCGACATCGTCCACGTGCACGAACTGCCACTTGGTCTGAACGTATTTCTCGCCCATCGGGAGGATCATGGGCAGGCGTGCCCCTCGCTCGCGCAGCCAGGCTGCCAGCTTGCCCTTGCCGGTCGGGGTCCCGCGCAGCGCGCCCACCAGATAGTTCTGCATGGTCGCACCGGCGAAGATGTGCGGCCGAAGGATGAAGGTGGCGCAGTCCCCCATCGACTCCGCCCGCTCCTGCACCACTTGGTCCGCTTCGCGCTTATGGATCGCGTAAGTAAGAGTGTGGCCGCCCAGACGGTAGTCCTCGCTGACCTGTTTCGGGAGGTCGGACCCATACGCCGAGACGCTGCTGGGGTAGATGAACTTTTTGACCGAGCCGCCGGTGCGGTTCACAAAGGCAATAGCTTCCATGACCCGCGCCGTACCGGCCACATTGATGCGCCACATGCGGTCCACTTGCAGAACGCCGGTGCGGATCGGATCGATGACGAATGCCAGGTGCACCACGGTCTGCGCCCCGGTCTCGCGCAGCAGCGAGACGATCTGCTGGCACGAGGGCTCCTCGCCCAGGTCCGCGGCCTCGAAGCGCAGCGGCAGATCGGTGCGCGGCTCCGCCTTGTCCAGCCCGATCACCTTGAAGTCGGGAAGCTCCCGCAAAAGTCTCAGGCCGAGGTTCCCCGCGACCCCGGTGACCAGAACGGTTTTTGCGGCAGGGTCCATCTACTTCGGTGCAGGAGTTGCTGACGGTGCCGGCGCTGGCGCCGCTTGCGGCTGAGCTGGCTGCGGTGCGACCTGCTTCGGACCATCGCCCTGTTCTGGGGCCTTCAGTGCCTCCGGCACGGAGGCTTTGGGCGGCTGCGGCGGGGTGAAGTACTGCTCGTTGTAGGTGATTTTCTCCGAAGCCATCATCTGCTCGACGGCATCGCGGAACTTCTGCTCCTGCAACTGCCGGGAGATCTGGCTCTTGACCTCCTCGAACGGGACCATCTTCACCGCCTCGACTTTGTAAATGAAGTAGCCAGAAGGTTCGTCGATCAGCGATGTGACCTGGCCGGGCTTCAGTTGGAAGATCTTAGTCTCGTGCTGTGGAGGGAGGCTGCCCCGGCGCCTTGCACCCACGTCAGTGGGCGGCGCGGAACCCTTGGGTTGATCGGGATGGATGGCGGAGAAGGCTTCTTCCTCCAGCTTGTCGAAGGGCTCGCCGGCGGCTGCACGCTGCTGGGTCTTCTGGGCCAGGGCCTTGGTTGCCGCTTCATCCATCGGCGGCTTCTTGTCCGCCGCGGCAGGGGTTGGCTTGGGGATGTAGATCCGCTTCAAGGTCACCTCTTGATAGGCTTCCTTGTTGTCGCTGTAAGACTTTTCCAGCTCAGCGTCAGGGATCTTCGAGCTCTCCTCCTGTAGATACTTGCCATAGGCCCGATACAGCATCTGGAGACGGAGCAGCTGCATTTGCTCGCGGAGTTCGCTCTGGAATTCGGGCTTTTTGTCCAGCCCGGCCTTTTCCGCGGCATTGGCGAACGTGAGCGCTTCCACGTAGCTGTGGGCCAGCTGCAACTTCCGAGGCGGCGTGAGGTTCGGCTGGAGCCTCGCGATGCGCTCGAAATCGTCTCGCGTGACCACGGACCGGCACGGAGCTCCCGGGACCTTCCTTACGCACAACCCGTCGATGGTGATCACAGTGGGGCTCTTGCTCGCGGGCTTAGCGGTCGCGCTCCCAGCCTTGGGCGCCGGCGCGGCGGCCGGTTTCTTCGATTGCGGGGAAGTCGCGGTCTGTGCGAAGGCCGCGCAGGTCAGGGTCATTGCCAGACAGAGGAGAACGAGGGTTCGCATTCCGATGAGCCGCTCCAAGGGGTTTGTTCCCGACGCGCCATGCTAGCACATGCCAACTTTGTTTCCTGTGATCACCATGGGCTTGGCGCATGGACCAAGGCAGTGAATAATGAGGCCGATGGGCGCTTACCCGGGGCAGATGACGGTCGAGGCGATGCGCAGCGAGAAGCGCGCCGTGGCCCTGAATTCCGTCTTTGCTGCCATCGGCATCACCACCCTGAAGCTGATCGTGGGCCTCACCACCGGCAGTCTGGGGATCTTGTCCGAAGCCGCGCACTCGGGATTGGACCTGATTGCCGCGGTCATCACCTTTGTCTCTGTCCGGGTGTCCGACAAGCCGGCCGACGCCGATCATCAATACGGCCATGGCAAAGTCGAGAACTTCTCCGCATTTCTGGAGACCGGCCTGCTGCTGCTTACCTGCGTATGGATCGTGTATGAAGCGATCAAGCGTCTCTTTTTCCACCATGTGGAGATCGAGGCCAGCCTGGCCGCATTCGCCGTGATGTTCTTCTCCATCATCACGGATTTCTGGCGCTCTCGGGCGCTGCGCCGGGTGGCGCTGAAGTATGACAGCCAGGCCTTGCAGGCCGACGCGCTGCACTTCAGCACCGACATCTGGTCGAGCAGCGTGGTGATCGTCGGCTTGGCCCTGGTGGAACTCGGGCATCCCAACCGCTTGAACCTGCCCTGGCTGCGGGACGCTGACCCGCTGGCTGCCCTGGTAGTCGCCGGCGTGGTGGTGTACGTCAGCTGGCGCCTGGCTCGCCAGACCATCGACGCGTTGCTCGATGCCGCGCCCTCGGGGGTGAGGAGTCGACTCATTGATGAAGTGCAAGGCGTGGATGGCGTGCTGGGGGTGGACCGGGCCCGCATCCGCCGCGCTGGCAACCGCTATTTTGCCGATTTCTCCATCGCGCTGCGCCGTAACCTGACCTTCCAGCGCTCGGAGCAGGTGGTGGAAGCAGCCACGTCGGCGGTGCGACGAGTGCTCCCCGACGCTGACGTGGTCGTGCATCCCGTCCCTCGCGAGTTCGGTGGCGAGAACATCTTCGACCGCATCCGGGGAGTTGCGGCACGCAATAATTTCAACGTCCACGATGTCAGCGTGCAGGACATCGAGGGAAAGCTGCATGTCGAGCAGCACCTGGAGTTGGACGAGCGCATGAGCCTGATGGACGCGCACGACACCGTGACCCGGCTGGAGGCGGAGATCCGCGACAAGGTCCCCGAAATCTCCTCCATCCTGACCCACATCGAGAGCGAGCCGGCGACCATCGAGACCACCGACGCGGTGATGCGGGATGCCGCCCTGGAGCGCACGCTCAAGGGGATCGTCTCCCAGTTCCCGGAGATCATCGATGCCCACGAGTTCACGTTCAAGAAGGTGGGTGAGCGGCTCTATCTTTCCTGCCACTGCACCATGCCGGACTCGCTGCCGCTGTCGCGCGTGCACGACATCTCAACCGAGCTGGAGATCCGCTTCAAGCGAGCGGCTCCGGAGCTGTTCAAGGTGTTGATCCACACCGAGCCGCAGACGGACAACCGGCGTTAGGAGAGAAATCATGGTCGAAGCGGTCGTGGACTGGACCGACAAGGAGCGATTCATCGGCCGAGCCTCGAGCGGCCACGCCATCGTGGTGGACGCAGGCACGGACAAGAGCGCCAATGGCCCGATGGAACTGGTACTGGTCGGGCTGTGCTCCTGCACGGCCGACGACGTGGTCACCATCCTGACCAAGAAGCGGGAGCCGTTCACCGCCGTCCAGGTGCGCGCCGAGGCGGAGCGCGCCGACGCTCCACCCAAGGTCTACACCAAGATCCGGCTCGTGTACCGCATCTCGGGCAAGGTCTCAAGGAAGGCGGCGGAGGATGCGGTAAGGCTTTCCGAGGAGAAATACTGCTCGGTGGCAGGGATGCTGAAGAAGACGGCGGAGATCACCTACGCCATCGAACTCGAAAAATGATGCAGCTTTTGCTCCGCTCCGGTAGTCTCAGGAGCCATGACCCTCAACAAGCGCGTGATCGTCTTCAGCCAGCCCGGTTGACCCCCGTGCCACACGGCCAAGGCCTACCTCTCGGAGAGAGGGATCCAATTCGAAGATAAGGACGTGAGCGCCGACTTCGGCGCGGTGCGCGAACTGGTGGAGACCTACCAGAGTCGTGCCACACCCACCATCGTGATCGGAGACAAGGTGCTCATCGGATTCGATCCCGAAGCGATCGACGAGGCGCTTGCCGGCTGAAGCCCATCCAGTCCGTGGATATCTGGCGATCGCCGGCGCCGCGTTTTGTTGGGGAGTCGCCGCGACCCTGGGCAAGGCGGTATTCAACGGACGGCTGATCGGCGGCGCGGCTGCCTCCATCCATCCCCTGATCCTGGCCCAGACCCGCACCACGTTCTCCTTCCTGGTGCTGTGTCCGTTGATCTTCCTGGTCCGCGGGCGCAACGCTTTGTCCATGCCCCGCGCCGATGTGCTGCGCTGCTTCGTGCTGGGTGTAGCCGGGGTCGCCGCCTCCAACTACCTCTATTACCTCGCCATCGAGAAGACCACGGTGGCCACCGCCATCATCATGCAGTACACCGCCCCCGTGCTGGTGCTGCTGTACATGGTCGCGCGGAGGTTGCAGCGGGCGACCATGCAACGCGTGCTCGGGGTCGCGGCCGCCCTGGCCGGGGTGGTGCTGGCGATCGGATTGGTGGGCCGCGGGCACATCAAGCTCAATCCGGCGGGAGTGCTGATCGCCGAAGGCGCGGCATTCTCCTTCGCCTTCTACAACGTCTTCGGACACGGCTTGGTCGCCCGGTTCGATCGCTGGAGCGTGCTGACCTACGTGCTTCTCGGGGCCACTCTTTTCTGGTTGGTGGTCAATCCGCCATGGAAGATCGCGGCCGCGCACTACTCGGGCCGACAGTGGGCATTCCTGTTTGTGTTCGCCTGCGTGTCGGTGCTGGCGCCGTTCTCGCTCTACTTCACCGGACTGCAATACCTGGACGCGACCCGGGCCATCGTCACCAGCTGCTTGGAACCGGTGTTCGCCATCCTGTTCGCGGCGATGTTCGTCGCCGAGCGTCTTACCTGGATGCAGGTCGCTGGCGTGGTGCTGGTGGTCGCGGCCACGGTGATCGTGCAGCTCCCGGAACGCAAGGGCGCCGAGCCCCCCACGGACGCGACCCTCGCCATGGCCGAGTGACCCTTATTCCAGGTTCTTTCCTTTGGTCTCGGGCAATCGGGTGGCCAGCAGCGCCGCGATGAAGAAGCTGAGGGCACATAAGAAGAAAGCCCAGGTGAGGCCTTTCTGCTGCCCGACCCATCCGATGGTCCAGGGCGCGATGGAACTCAGCGCACGCGCGCCGTTATAGGTGAATCCAAGCGCCCGCGCACGCAGCCCGGTAGGGAAGATCTCGCTGCCGATCAGGGCGGAGCCGGAGAAGAACCCTGTGCCGAAGAACGCGACCGGCGTTCCCAGCAGCAGGAACTGCCAGGACTGGGTGGAGAGCGCGTAGAGCGGGATCAAGAGGCCGGCCAGAGTCAGATAGGTGGCGAAGGCGCGACGGCGGCCCAGCTTGTCGGCGACGAAGCCGAAGCTCAGATATCCGGGGAACATCCCGGTCAGGTTCAGCACCACCAGCAGGAACGTCATCTGGCCGGTCGCGAAGCCGCGGCCTCCCTGCGAGACCGGACCGGACATGAAGTAAGGGACCCAGCTGAACAGGCCCCACCAGGCGAAGAGCCCAAAGAAATTCATGAACAGCAGGGCGAGGGTCTTGCCGCGGAATTGGGGCGAGAAAAGCTCCGTAAGGGGCGTCCGGACACCGTCCTTCTCGAGACGTGCGCGATGCTCGCGCCACATCTCCGATTCCGGAACGTCTTTGCGGATCCAGAGCGTGACCAGCGCCGGCAGCACTCCGACGAAGAAGACCTTGCGCCAATCGTAATAGCGGAGTACCAGGCCGGAGACCAGCGCGGCCAGGGCGAATCCGATGGCCCATGAGCTCTGCACGATGGCGAGGGCCCGGGCGCGCAGATTAGTCGGCCACGTCTCGGCCACCAGGGTCGCGCCCGTGTTCCACTCGCCTCCCATGCCCAGTCCCAGGATGAAGCGGAACACGGCCAGCATCAGCACGGAAGTTGCAAGCCCGGACGCGAACGAGCACACCGAGTAGGTCAGGATGGAGAGCATCAGCGCGCGGGTGCGGCCGATGCGGTCGGCGATGAAGCCGAACAGCACGCCGCCGATGCCCGATGCCAGCAAGGTCAGCGCGCCAAGAAGCCCTGCCGTCGCTTTGTTCATGCCCAGATCGCGCATGACGTGCGACAGCACGATGGCGTAGAGCATGACGTCGAAGGCGTCCAGCATCCAGCCCAGCGCGGCGGCGAGCAGGGTGCGCCGTTGCGCGGAGCTGACTTCGCGGAAAGGGACCGCAGCCGCTGACATGAGGTGCGGGATTGTACCTCTAAAGCAGGCTGAAGTAGCGGCGCGCCTTCTTCACGTCCAGCGCGATCTGCGCTCGAAGGTCGTCCACCGACGGAAACTTGATCTCGTCGCGCAAGCGATGCAGGAACCAGAGCTCGACCTTGGTCTCGGCGGTCAGCTCGATGGGGTGGAAGTTCAGCAAGTGGGTCTCGATGGCGAACGATTCCGAGCCGAAGGTCGGCCGGTTGCCGACGTTGGTCACCGAATCGAAGCATTCACCGTTCACCTGCGTGCGCGTGACATACACGCCGTCCCTCGGGACCAGCTCGTCGTAACGGCTCAGGTTGATGGTGGGGACGGTGTACTTGTGTCCATAGCCGCGTCCACGTCCGGGCGTGCCGGCGATGCTGAAGGTCCATCCCAGCAGTTGCCGCGCGTGGCTTACATTGCCGGCGCGGATGAGTTCCCGGATGCGGCTGCTGGAGACCTTGTTCCCCCGCACCTGCATATAGGGATATGCCTTCACTTCGAATCCGGCTTCGCGGCCATATTCCGCCAGGCGCTGGGTGTTTCCCGCGGCCTTGTGACCGAAGTGGAAATTCTCGCCTTCGTGCACCTCGCGGGCGTGCAGCCTTTTGCCCAGGATCTCCACCCCGAAGTCACGCGGGCTGGTGAGCGAGAGGTCGCGAGTGAAGGGAAGCACGAGGGTGGCGTCAATGCCGGTCTCGGCCAGCAACTCCAGCTTGCGGGGCAACGGCGTGATGAGCTTGGGGGCGACGTCGGGCCGCAGGATGCGCGTCGGATGGGGATCGAAGGTCACCACCATGGCCTTGCCGCCGATCTCCCTGGCCCGCCGGACCAATTCCTGGAGCACGTACTGATGGGCGCGATGCACGCCGTCAAAGTTGCCGACGCTGAGCACCGTCGGCCCCAGATCGCGCGGGACTGCTTCGAGATGGTGGAAGACTTGCATCGCGCTCAGAGCTCGAACTCCAGCTTCAGGCCATCATGCGACAGGCGGATATGAGGCGGCAGCGCGGCGTTGGTCTCTTCGTGGCCGAGATCATGCGAGATATGGGTGAAGAAGGCCCGCTTCGGCTTGATCTGCTCCACCAGCTTCACCGAATTCTCCAGGCTCGAATGGGTGGGGTGGGGACGTTTGCGCAAAGCATCGAGAAACAGGACGTCGAGGCCCTGGAGCTGGGCGATGGAGTCCTCGGGAATATCGCTGTGGTCCGTCAGATAGGCCGCCGAGCCAAAGCGATAGCCGTGGATCTCTGCGTCGCCGTGCATGATCTTCACCGGGACGAAGCGCGCGCCGAACAGTTCCAGCGGGCCGCTGACCGGCTTGAGCTCGACCTGCGCCAGCCCGCCGTACTTGTAATCGCCATCGAAGATGTAGGTGAACATCCGGCGGATGGTGTTGGCGGTATCGTCGTGCGCGTAGAGAGGGATGTTCTTGTTGCTCCAGAAGGTGAGCGGCCGCAGGTCGTCCAGCCCGAGGATGTGGTCGGCGTGGGCGTGGGTGTAGATCACGGCGTCGAGGCGGCGGATCTTCTCGCGGATGGCCTGCTCCCGGAAGTCCGGAGTGGTGTCGATCACAACGGCGTGGCCGTCGTATTCGACCATGACCGAGGGCCGGGTCCGGCGATCGCGGGGATCGGAAGAATTGCACACCGCGCAGGCGCAGCCGATGGTGGGCACGCCCATCGACGTCCCGCTTCCCAGCACCGTCAGAGTGGCTTTCATTTCTTCTCCGGCGGCGCCTCTCCCTGGGCCTGCTTGGCGATCAGGTTGGTGATCTGCACGTAGGCCATGCGCAGGTCGAACAGGCAGCTCTGCAGCAGGTTCTCTTCGGCGGGCGTGAGGTTGCCCTTGGTCTTGTCGGCCAGGATGGCGAGCGAATCGATGGTCTGCCGCGCGCCCATGATGTCCACCATCGTCTTGCCGCCTTCGTCCTGCATGCCGCCCAGGGCCATGGCCCCGCTCATGTAGAGCGAGCTGACCAGCTTCTCGAAGGTCATCTCCAGGTCCTGGGGAGAGCGCCCGCTCATGGCGGAGGGAGCAAACTTCTTGCGCGATTCAGTGTAGGCGTCGCTGCTGGCCTGCTGCTCGGCGGCAGTCGGCGGCGGGGGAATGTCCCCGCGTTCTTCGCCGTGCTCGGGCGGCGGCGCGGGCGGTGCGGCAGCACTCTCCACCGGAGGTGGTGAGGGCTTCTCCTCTTCCGCGGCGTCGGTGCGATCGCCTTCCAGCGTGAACTTGCGCTTGTCGGTGACGGTGAACTCGGTTCTCTTTTCCTCGGCCATAAGAAGTACTCAGTACCCGGTACCCAGTCCTCAGCTCTTGAGCACTGGTTCTAGTGCAAAGGGCAATTCAGTAACACGAGCCTTGGACTCGCCCGCTATGAGGATGGCTCCGGGCGCAGCCGCTTCGCGACGTACGTAACCGAGGGCGACAGTCCGATCGCTGGGCAGAGTCGCCACACTGGTGATCTCGCCGACCTCCTTGCCGCTGGCTTGGAGCTTGGTGCCGGGCGCCGGCGGCGGTCCCCCGATCTCGAAGCCGGTGAAGCGGCGATGCACCGCGCCCCGCGAGCGGATGCGTTCCACGATCTCCTGCCCGACGTAGCAGCCCTTGGCGAAGTTCAGGGCGCGCATCTGCTCGGTCTCCTGGGGGAGGTCGCGCTCGCGGATGTCTTGTCCATAGCGCGGAATACCGTTGGCGATGCGCCAGAGCTCGTATGCGTCGGTGCCCACCGGTGTTGCACCGGCTGCGACCAGGGCATCCCATAGCTTCCCGGCGTTGGCAGTGGCCAGCCAGATCTCGAATCCACCCTGCTCGGTGGTGACCACGGTGATGCCGGCGGCGTCCCAGGTCGTATCGTGCGCCTGCAAGGGCTCAAGTCCAGGCAGCTCGATCCGGGCGGCGGAGAGAACCTGCTTCGCCTTCGGCCCGTGCAGACCGACGGCTGTCAGCTTGTCGCTGGCATCGGCGATCTCGACGTCGTCCATGATGATGAACTTATCGAGCGCCTGCCGCAGCTTCTCCGCCTGCGACATGTCCGTATCGAGCAGGATGTAGTCGCCGCGGTTGTGCAGGTACATATCGCCCAGGATGTGACCCTGCGCATTGAGCAGGAAGTTGTACGTACCGCGGCCTGCGGCGAGGTCGCGGATGTTATTGGTGACCATGCCGTTCAGCCATTTTTGGCGATCGCCTCCGGTCAGCAGCAACTTGGCGCGCCATCCTAGATCGAAGACACCGCAACCGGAGCGCAGTGCGGCAAACTCCGCAGCCACATCGCCAAGAACAGCGGCAGTCTCGGCGCCGCGGTAGCCGGCAACGCGGGCTCCGAACGCCGTAAGCTTCTCCGTCAAGGCGGTCGCGGGCATGGTAAACAACCGATTATAGCGGACGGAGCGAAGGCAGCATGGCCGCCTGCCGCCGGCTGTGATAGGTTCTCAATCCGTGGCCACCGGCACGAAAAAGATCGCTGTGGTGCCCGGCGACGGGATCGGCAAGGAAGTCATCGCCGAGGCGCTGAAGGTGGTGCGCGCCACCAAAGCGGCGGTCGAGTTCACCGAATTCGACTGGAGCGCCGACCGGTATCTGAAGGACGGCACCACCATCCCGCCGGACGGTTTCGCCATGCTGGCGCGGGAGTTCGACGCCATTCTCGTCGGGGCCCTCGGCGATCCACGGGTCCCGAGCAACCTCCACGCCAAAGAGATCCTGCTGGGCATGCGTTTCAAGATGGACCTGTACGCCAACGTCCGGCCGGTGAAGCTGCTCGATGAGTTCCTGTGTCCACTGAAGAACGTCGGGCCGAAGGATCTGGACTTCGTCGTCATCCGCGAGAACACCGAGGGGCCCTACGTGGATGCCGGCGGCGTGCTGAAACAGGGAACACCGGACGAGGTCGCTACCCAGGAAGACTTCAATTCGCGCCGTGGTGTAGAACGCATCGTCCGATATGCCTTCGACTACGCGCGCAAGCACGGCCGCAAGAAGGTGCTGATGACGGACAAGTCCAACGTCATGACCTTCGCCGGCGGACTGTGGCAGCGTACCTTCAAGGAAGTCGCCAAGGAGTATTCCGACATCCAGACGCAGCACATGTACGTGGACGCGCTGTGCATGCACCTGGTCCGCGACCCCAGGCAGTTCGACGTGATCGTCACCAACAATATGTTCGGCGACATCATCACCGACCTGGCGGCGGGGTTGCAGGGCGGGCTGGGCATGGCGGCCAGCGGGAACATCCACCCGGGGCGGACCTCCATGTTCGAGCCGGTGCATGGGTCGGCGCCGCCGTTCGCGGGAAAGAACATCGCCAATCCCATCGGCGCGATCCTGACGGCGGCCATGCTGCTGGAGCACCTCGGAATCGCGGCAGAAGCGGACCGGATCAACCAGGCGGTACTGGCGGCGGTCCAGGCTAAGAAGACCACATCTGACGTAGGCGGCGCTCTTGGTACCCGCGAGGCTGGAGACTGGATCGCGACCAACGTCTAACCAAACGAAGCGACCTGGGAAAAGTTTCTGCCGAGAAACAGATGCTCTGGGCATCTGATGAAGGGCCGGCACTCGTCCGCAACGCTTGCCGTAGTC
>Ga0335082_10002983_pt1 | contig 18321 bp, 17 predicted proteins | sample Lox_Sample_41_FD_206718 | JGI IMG/M metagenome (GOLD analysis project Ga0335082, IMG submission 206718) | Soil microbial communities from Loxahatchee National Wildlife Refuge, Florida, United States - Lox_Sample_4.1 | ecosystem: Environmental > Terrestrial > Soil > Wetlands | place: USA... | reverse complement strand
GGCAAAGACGAGATCCTTCCAGATGGCATAGGGAACGAAAGGCGCGCCGTCTTTTTTCACGAGTTCCTCATATTCCGCCGTGTAGGTGGCGCGGCTGACGAGGCGGCCGGGCATGGGCCATTCGTTGATGCCGAGCTTGAGAACCATCAAGAGATGCAGCCCAACGAAGGCAATCAGTAATCCCGGAATGACGAAAACGTGCAAGGCGAAAAAGCGCGAGAGGGTGGCGCCAGCGATGATAGGCCCGCCCAATAGGAGCTTGACGGTGGCGGGGCCAAGGATGGGCACACGGCTCGAGATAGATGCACCGATGCCGAGCCCCCAGTAGGCGTCCTGATCAAAACGCAACACCTGGCCGCTGAAGGCCATGCCGAGCGTCATCAGCAGGAGAAAAATGCCGACGATCCAGGTAAGTTCGCGGGGATATTTATACGCCCCGAAGAGGAAGACCTGGACCATGTGAATGAGGACGATGGCGACCATGAAGTTGGAGCCCCAGCCGTGCAGGGCGCGGATGAACCAGCCGAGGGTGATGTCGTGATTCAGGACTTGCAGCGAGTTCCAGGCTTCGGCGGCGGAGGGAACGTAAACGATGGCGAGCAGGATACCGGTGACGATCTGCAAGAGGAAAACGGTTAGCGCGGCGCTGCCGAAAACGTAGAACCAACTGGCGGTGTTGCGTGGGACGCGATGCTCCGCGGTTTCGCGAATGCCAGCGGCGAGCTGCACGCGGCGATCGAACCATTCGCCGACTTGAACAATCAAGCGCATGGAGGATGCTCCGGATCGAGCGACGCGGTGGGCGCGCCTGGCGTGGGAAGTTCGCCGGCCTGGATGGTGATCAGGCCGTTCTCTACTTTATAAGGATATTCGAAGAGGCCGCGTTCGGGCGGGCCCGAAGCGCGGGAGCCATCGCGATAGTAGGCGCCGCCGTGGCAGGGACAGAGAAACAGGCCGGACTGCGGGAACCAGCGGACGGGGCAGCCGAGATGGGCACAGTTGATGGCAAAGACCTGGAACTGTTCGCCGGAGATGCGGCGCACCCAGCAAGCGGTGTTGACGGTCTGGCCATCAGCGGGCATGACAAAGGGATTCTTGAAGGTGGCCAGGCGCGTTTCGCCTTCGGGAAACTCGCTGACCTTGCCGATGGGGACCCAGGAGAGGTAAGCGTCACGACCGCGCGTCACGGCCGACAAGACATAGCGCAAGACAGGGATAGCCAGGCCAATGGCAACCAGGCCATTGAAAAAAATTCCGAGCTTCATGAAGAGGCCGCGGCGAGAGATGGTGTTGTCTTCGGACATGCGGAAGCTCCTAAGGCTGCGTGCTGCCGGCAGTGGGATACGGCTGGCCCGGCGCAGAGACACGTTTCGAGGCGAGCCAGGCGACGACATCTGTGATTTCCTGATCGGACATGGGATGGCCGGGCAGGTTGTTGCGCCAATCGGGAGCGCTGCGATCCGGCCGGCCGACAATGACCATGGTGCGGAGTTCTTGGTCAGTCAAAAGGGCGAGGAAAGAGCCGTCGGTGATGGAACTTCCCTTTTGCGTGCCACGCCCATCCGAGCCGTGGCAGGATTCGCAATAGGTTTTGTAGGCGGCTTCGCCGTGGGCGACGTCGCCGGGAGTTTTTGCCGTGTAGGAAGGAGCAGTGGCGCCGGCGAGGATTCCGGGCTTGCTCCAGCGTGCGCGGATTTGTGTGACCAGAACATCGATTTGTTTGGCAGTGAGCATGCCGCCTGCACTTTGGCCGAAGGCGGCCATGGAGGTGCCCTTGATACCGTTGGTGACGACCTTGCGGATCGTGTCTTCATCCACGACGGCGAGATAAACAGGGTCGGCGAGAGCGATCGCGGCACCACCGCGACCATGGGCGCCATGACACCCGGCGCAATTCTGGGCAAAGAGTGTGTTGAAATCGAGAATTTCATCGGGCGCGATCGTTTCGGAGCCTTTCGCGGGACGACCGGGGGCAGAATCGCAGCCGGAAAGCAGCAAGCCAGCAACAACGAAAAGAAAAAAGGTTTGTGCCCCAGCTCTCAAAGTCAATTCCCCCCGCCGTCTTTTTTGTGCATCATGCCCGGAGCTTCGATTCCGGCGCGAAGCGCGAACGGAATATTCTCGCGGGTGCGCACGCGGTGGTGACGCATCACGATGAGCCCGGCGACCACGCCGAAACCTATTTGAGAAGCGATGAACCAGTACCAGTTGATCAGACTTTCGAGCAGGGGATTCAAAAGGCCCAGGACGGACCAAAGCAGCCCGGACCACAGGAGTGGAGCAATAACGCCGCCGAGCAAGATGGGGCGACGGGGAAACATGGGAAGCATGGCGCCGTAGAGCAAGCCGATGAGCGTCGATCCGGTGGCGTGAAAAATTACTGCGACGAGGAAAGAACTTCCGTGAAAGGAACTGAGTTGGGCCGGATCGAGGCGGAACGGTTCTTCGAAGACAATGGCTCCGAGGAGATTGATGGGATACCAGATGCTCCCGGCTTTAAGGATGCCGTAGGCGCAGGCAATGACGGCCATAGCCACACTACCCGCCCAACCGCCTTTGATCCCGGCAGAAACCGGGTAGGTTTCGACGGGCAGCCAGGCGCGAACCGCATCGGGAGCAATGGGAAAGCGCTCGACTTGTGCGCGTTCGGTGCGGATGGAGATTTCCTCGCGAACCACGGGAACGACTTCTTCGTGTTCATGCGGAAACACTTCGCGGAACCAACCGACACAGCCCGCGATGGACAAGATCGCGCCAAGCACGCCGACGGAAATGCTGGTCAAAAGTCCGGTGAAAAGCAGGACGACTCCGAGACCGAGGGCAAAAGGCCAGGCGGTTGGCGAGGGGAGTTCAATTTCACGGGGAACGCCCGACGTCTGATCGAGGGATTTTGAAGACGAATGAGCGGTCATGGCGTCTCCTCAGCGCCCGACGATGTAGACCACGGTGAAAACCACGATCCAGACAGCGTCGACAAAGTGCCAGTACATGGAAAGAACCTGCATGCGCAGGGAATGTTCGGAACCAACGCGGCCGGCGAGGCCGAACAGCAGAACTATCAAAAGCATGATGAGGCCGACAGTAACGTGGAAAGCGTGGAGGCCGACGAGGGAGTAATAGGTGGTGCCGAAAAGATTCGTCGAGATGGTGAGACCCTTGTCGTAAATCAGGTGGTGCCATTCGCGGCCAGTGCCGAAAAGGAAGAGGCCGCCGAGCAGGATGGTAAGGAACCAGGCGAGCAAGAAGGCTCCGCGCTTCCCGTGTTCCAGGAATCTTTCGGCGAAGTGAATGGTGATGCTGCTGGAGAGCAGGCAGACGGTAAAAAAGATGGGCGGCTCGAGAACTTCGCGCGGCGTGGGGCCGAAGAGGCTCTTGCCGATGTAATAGATGTAGGCAACCACAAAAATCGTGAAGATGGCGGATTCGCCGATGATGAGGCAGGCCATGGCGACCTTGCCTCGATAGGGAAGCGTCCAGGCTTGCGGCGATTGCGGGACAGCGGTGGCGAGTTCGCTCACAGTTCGCTCCTCCTATTCATATTGGCTGTCCGGATCTTCTGGATGCTTAAGATCCCAGAGCGGGCGGCGGCTCGCGACCGTCGGGATCATGGCGAAATTGTAAGAAGGCGGCGGGGAGCTGACGGACCATTCGAGGGTCCAGGCATCCCATGGATCGTTGCCGGCGTCGCGTCCTTTGAAATACGAATAAATCATGTTGAAAACAAAAATGAGGACTGCGATGGCCTGAACTGCGGCACCGATGCTGACCCACAGATTCCAGATTTCCCAGCCTCGGCCAGGCTCATAGGTGTAGATACGGCGCGGCATGCCGAGCAAGCCGGGGATGTGCATGAGATCAAAAGTCAGGTGGAAACCGATGACGAAAAGCCAGAAGTGCCATTTGCCGAGGGTTTCGCTGAGCATTTTGCCGGTGATTTTCGGATACCAGTAATAGAAGGCGGCGAAGAGGGCGAAGAGAATGCCGCCAACGATGACGTAGTGGAAGTGGGCGACAACGAAGTAGGAGTTGTTGAGTTGCCAGTCAAAGGGTGCGCTGGCAAGCATGATGCCGGTGAGGCCGGCGATCAAGAACTGGAAGAGGAAGGCGATGCAGAAGAGCATCGGGGTTTTGAACTGGATCTTGCCGCCCCACATGGTGCCGAGCCAGTTGAAAATCTTAATGCCAGTGGGAACGCCGACAACCATCGAGGTAATGGTAAAAAAGGCGTTCGCCGGAGAGCTCATGCCGATCGTGAACATGTGGTGGGCCCACACGCTCATACTGACGAAGGCGATGGTGACGCTGGCACCAACCATGATGGGGTAGCCAAAGATGGGCTTGCGGGAAAAGACGGGAACGATTTCGGACATAAACGCGAAGCACGGAATGATCAGGACGTAAACTTCCGGGTGGCCGAAGATCCAGAAGAAGTGCATCCAGATGGCCGCGGAACCTCCGGCCTGCGTGTCGAAGAAATGGCCGCCGAGATAGCGGTCGACCAGGAGCATAATCTGCGCGGCCGAAAGCGGAGTGATGGTGATGAGGACCTGGCCAGACATAACGAGGTTGAGCCATGCGAAGAGTGGCATGCGGCCGAGCGTCATGCCGGGACAACGCAAGCACAGGATCGTGGCGATGAGATTGATAGCGGTGGCGATGGAACCGAAACCTGAAACAAGGACGGCGACGGTCCAATAATCGGAACTATGGCCGGGAGAAAAGGCGCGCGCCGTAAGCGGTGCGTAAGCCCACCAGCCAACGTCAGGAGCGGTGCCCGCACCGTAAAGGCCATTGCCGCCGAGGAAGCTGAAGTAAAGAAGCAGACCAGAGAAGGCGGTGATCCAGAAGCTGAACGCATTGAGACGGGGGAAGGCCATATCCCGCGCGCCGATCATCAGGGGAACGAAATAGTTCCCAAAGCCGAAGAGAACCGGCATGGCGACGAAAAAGATCATCGTGGTGCCATGCATGGTGAACATGCGGTTGAAGACCTGCGGGGAGACGAAATGGTTGTGGGGAACGAGCAACTGAATGCGAATGATGATGGCTTCGATGCCGGCGATGACGAGGAATACCAGCGCAAGGGATATATAAAGGATGCCGAGGCGCTTGTGGTCGACGGTGGTGATCCAATCATGGACGGTCTCGACCCAGGGGCGAGTAGCGACTCCCGGGGTGCGAATGGCGACTGCATCCGATGCCATGAAGATTCCTCCAAATCCAACTAGCGAAGCGTCATGAGATAGTTCACGAGCGCGTCAAGATCCGCCTCGCTGAGTTTCATTGCCGGCATCAGCGAACCGGGCTTGATGGCGTCCGGGTCCTGAATCCAGAGGCGAAGATTGTCGCGGGTATTGTCGGCGGCGCCAGAAGCGAGCGTGGCGCGGCTCATCAGGTGCGTCAGGTCGGGGCCAAAGCGGCCATTGGCCGGCGTGCTGGAAACGGCGTGGCAGTTGATGCAGGCAGTGGTTTCGAAGACGCGGCGGCCTGCGGCAACGCTCTCATTGGAGGAAGCAGGCTGTTTTTGCGCCTGGATCCAGCTCGCGAAGGCTTCCGGCGAATCCACATAGACGCGCAAGAGCATTTTGGCGTGCTGGGTGCCGCAATATTGGGCACACTGTCCGAGAAAGAGTCCCGTCTGGTGGGGATCCAGCCACATTTCATTGACGCGATTGGGAATCAGGTCGGTTTTTCCGTTGAGTTGCGGAATCCAGAAGCTGTGATCTGTGTCCGCCGATATTAATTTAAGAAAGGTGGGAGTGGGATGAGCAGGATCGCTGATGGGGATGTGGAGTTCATTGGCGGCAACCACATCGAGAGAGGGATAACGGAATTCCCACCAGAATTGATGGCCAATGGCGATGACGTCCACGGCGGCAGGGGGCTTGGCGGCATCCTGTATGGCATGGATGACACGGGCGCTGGCCAGGAATAAGACGACCACAATCAAGATGGGAATGACGGTCCAGGCAAGTTCGATCTGGTTGCTGCCATAGACTTGCGCCGGTTCGCGCGAAGTATCACCCTTCCTGATGCCGAACTTGATGACGCAGTAGACGAGCAGACTGAACACAACAATGAAAATGAGACCGCAAATTTCCAAAACGAACCAGGATACATGATCGATCATGTCCGCGGGGGTGGATCGCGGGAGGAAAATATTCGGAACAGGGTTATCCTGCGGCGAGGCCACACAAAGACCGGCAGCGGGAAGAAGTCCGAAGAACAGTAAAGGTATTCCCAGGAAGCGATCCCAGACACGTGAGCGTCCCGTGTTGTGCGGGGCCATTTTCATCTGCGGTTCGAGTTGCCGAGTGCTCGAGTTGCAACCTGTCAGCTACTTCGATGTCTTTGAGACTATTTAGGATGAAAGTTCTTTGAATAAGCCAAGAACGACAAGCGTGAATCCGATCGCCGGATTGCACGGGAGAGCGAATCATACTCCACGAGGGAGGGTGAGACAACCAGGAAAGCGACACCAGGAAAGCGAGAACACAGGTAAGAGGTGTTCAGGCGCGACGGAGCCAGGAGATCAGGCTCCCCGCATTGCGAAAAGTCCGGCAGTCTACGGAGCAATCTTCCTTTCTCCAGAACAAGGTTCCGCTGCGAGTCACAATGTCGATGCACATGAGGTGGTTTGCCTCGTCGGGCACGCGGCCGGCTTGCTGAGCCATATGGTGCTTCCGTCCTTTGATGCACTGGCACGCTGAAACCCGATGCTCGCTGGCGTCCAAAACGGTCCAGAATGGCCCGACCGGAGCGAAAAAACCGCGATAGATACGGCTCGGACCGTTCCTGTTGTGATGAGTCAAAGAAGCCAGATCGAGCCCACGTCCGGAGCTTGGGAATAATAAGTGGGACTTGGTAGCGATACCGGGATTTAAGCTGTTCGCCTAAGGAATTTTGCTGTCTTCCTCTTTGTTTCCAGTAGGGTTGTAGCCATTGAGCCGCTTCGGACACCCTCGGCGGCCCTCACTACCTATACCGGGGACTGGCGGAAAAAGCTACCACCAAAGGGAGTGGAAGGGTCAAAAGTACCCACACAACTGGCTCTCTCGGTAGTTTACTTATCAGGTATCTATACATATGTTAGCGAAAACCCTGAAAGGAGGGATTACCGATGCCAAAGAAATCTCGCAAGGTTCGTGCCGGAAAGGCCACAACAAACACCTAGAAACTTCCCAAGAGGAATGTTTCTGCTGTTGCCAAGGGAGCGGCCTACGCTGTTCTCGCGGGTCGGCCGTCCAAGCAAGCAGTTACCGCCGTGTTCGGCAAAAGTGGGTACGCTTTGTCTTGGATTGCAAGGGTGGAGCGTCTCGGCCTATCCGCCGAGGAACTGTGCAACCGATTCAAGACGGACCCCGACAGACTCAAGAAGCTGTGGGCTGAGTTGACGGCGAAAAACGAGAGGGCGACGTCCGCCAAGTGAACGGACACAAAGTGGCATATGCAGCGTCCCAACTTTGAAGCCCTCGGTCGGAAAACGGCTGAGGGCCTTGGCAATTGAGTTGGGGTCCCAGTCCGATTACCGCGCTTACGAGCGGGGCACAGCGGACGCTAAGAGGAAAAGTATAGTTAATCGCGAAGGTTGAACAAACTGGTCCCAATACGGTCGCATTCGACGGCGACTTTACCATACGCGGAGTAACGAAGCAGGAGAAGTTAACGTTTGCACGGCTGTTTCCTTCGGCCCGCCGGAGATTGAAGCACGAATTCCCCAGCGAGTATTCACCCTGCGCAATCGGGGAGTTGGGGCCTCGGGGATAGCTACTGCGCGTGAAATTTTGGCCAGCCAATCCACGAATACTGCCAGGCCACGGAAACACTTTGATAGTTACCGCCGTAACGCACATAGGCTCCGTTGCTGTAGCTAACCTTGATGGATTGGTTCTTTTTCAGCGGGAGAGACACGGTCCCTCCAATACGCGAGCTGGTCTGGCGCGTGACGCCGTTGGCAATGCCGCCCAGGCTAGTGGTCCCGCCAAACCAGAAATTTCCATCTAGCGAAGCCCAACAATGCAGTTTGTTGAAGTCATAACTCAAGTGGCCTTCGAGGGAGCCGATGGGGCTTTGCGTCTGCGGCAGTGGATCGGGTACCGAATAGAAAGCGTTGTTCGTCGTGTAGAACCACACGCCGCCAAAGCCGTCGAGCACCCACTGGCCAAATCGTCGCGAATAACCCAGCTCCGGTTTGAAGGCCCAGCGATTGATTCCCCAGTTGATGAGGTGAGTCGGGTCGTATTGGCCGGTTGGAGCGACTACGGTCAGGCTGACTCCGAGCAAAGTCTTCTGTTTCCACTTCACGAATTCTGGGGCGGGCATCGCTGGTCCGCCCTTGAGGTTGACCGAGAGACGGAGCGTTAGATCAAGAAGCCCAGAGCGATAAATCTGCCGCTGGTTGGCAAGGACCGACCCTGAAAGGTGCCCACACCGTAGGGCAACAAACCGGCGATGTTTGCCGAGCGTCCAAACATGTTGAACGAATGATAGTAGCTGAAGACCGGCACACTGTAAGTTCCCGTGACTCCGGTTATGGGAACCGCCCCGTTGAAGTTCAGGCCGCCATCAAAATACGACCAGGAAAACGTGATTGCGTTGGCGTGGAGCGGCGTGATGACATACGCCCGAGGGGCCAGAGTCTGCGCCATCGCCATATGTCCAGAACCGAGTGCTATGCAAACAACAAGGCAGCATGTGATTGCTTTCATTTCCAAGGTTCCAGGAAGAATACGCAGCAACTTGACGACCTTTGCCTCCCGAAAAAACCGATTCTCCCGACATCGAAGGCAGCATCTAAGGGCGGTACGCGCCTTAACCTATTAGGAGATAGCCTCACGATGGCTTTTTCTCGAAGGCTTCCTTGGCTTTGCGCCGCTGCTCTTCTTGCACAGCGATAAGCTTGTAAGCGACGTAATACTTGTAGAGAAGTTGCCCCGCCTTTAGTTGAAACCTGAAAGAGAAAACAGCGGCTCTCGACATTTTGCACCTTACGCGACCTGGGCCTGTTGAGTCAACGACGGGTTCATGCGGCGATGCAAAAGTTCCAGTTCCCGACAGCCTTTCACTCGCCGGAATTTCTTCTGTGCCTCTAGCAAACCCGTGGCTGTCCAGCGCAAGGCTTGTCCTCCTTCTCGCCAGCGTTTCACGTTACGCGCTACTTTCTCGACGGTGGAGAGGCAGGACTCGATGGGATTGGTCGAGGCCAGCGTTCGGCGCAGCAACCAGCCCACGCCGAACCGGTGCACCGTCAGCGTTTCCTCCATGCCTTCCCCCAAGCTGTGGGCCGCGCTCGGGTTGATGCCCTCCAGTTGTCTAAAGATTTTCTCCAACTCCGCTTTTGCCGCCGCATAATCGGTCACCGCGTAGGCGTTGCGGATTCTCCGGTCGTAATCACCCTGGGCGCTTTTCGGCAGATGCTCGACCACGTTGCACCGCTTGTGGATCTGGCAACGCTGCACTTCGGCGCGCTGGCCTGTACAAACTCCCGGCTCACACTGGACTTTGCTATCCCGTAGCCGTCCACCACGCTTTGCACGGCTCGGCGATAGTTCCGCGAGGTCAGTCCCGCTACGATGCCTTCGCGTACCGCGCGCTGGCGGAATTTCGTGAGCGTTACAACCAACGCTGGATCGTCCAGCGTTTGGGCTACCTCACGCCCGCCCAGGCTCGCCAGCAACTTCTTGCGCTCGGAGCTGCGGCATGAATAAACTCAATTCACTGTCCAACAATTCCAGCGCAAAACATGTGCTGTCTTCTCAAGCCAGGTCATGCTTTCGGCAGAGGCAGTCTGTTTCAACATGTACGTCGACCCCGTGTATTTAGTTACCATCTGATTGCCGAACGCAGTACCCTGACGGTGTGTCTTGATGAATTCGTTGATATCGGCCAACAGCTTTGGCGAGTTCTTGCGCGTCGCCCAACCGAAAGTTACACCAGTCCCTATCGCGATGTCGGAGTGAACCTGCATCTTGGGGAGTAATTTGCTCCAAAGCTTGGCTGTCCAGTCGTTGACCACCGTCAGAGGCAGCAAACCGGCATTCACCATTTCCAGAATGTCTTCATCTCCAATGTCATCGGGAATAGCCGTAAGCTTAACGGGCGCCTTTTATCCGTGTTGAATGTCCACAATTGCAAACGGAATCGAAATCGCGATTGCAAGAAACACCAGCACCATCACGATTGTGTTACGTCGCAATGTCATCTTCGTGTCCCCGGGGAACCCACCGCCCCGGCCTGATGCCTCGCGTGCTTTCTACCCAGCGGCGCGAGCTTTCTCCGCGAATGCAGCCTGGCGACCCACTTCCAATGCCCGCTTGGGATCGAGGAAGCCATACAGCTCGATGAGTTTGGCAACAAGTCCGGTCCAGCCGGTTTGGTGACTGGCGCCAAGCCCGGCACCATTGTCGCCGTGGAAGTATTCATAGAAAAGGATGTGGTCGCGCCAGAACGGATCGTTCTGGAACTTTTCCGTGCCGCCGTAGACGGGCCGCCGGCCATGCTCGTCGCGCAAGAAGATCCGCGTGAGCCGGTTCGAGATCTCTTTACTCACCTCGAACAGGTTCATGAGTTTCCCGGATCCTGTGGGGCATTCGATCTTGAAGTTATCGCCGTAATACAAATAGAAGTTGAGCAGCGCACGGATAATGAGCGCGTTCACCGGCATCCAGATGGGTCCCCGCCAGTTAGAGTTGCCACCAAACATGCCGGTGTTCGATTCCGCTGGCAGGTAGTCCACCCGGTGCTCCTGCCCTTGCACGTGAAGGATATACGGGTGCTGCTCGTGGAACTTGGAAAGCGAGCGGATACCGTAGGGACCCAAGAACTCGTTTTCATCAAGCATCTTGGAGAGGATCCGGCGGAGCCGCTCCGGGGTGACGAGAGCCATAATCCCTCGATCCGCCACGCCGAAGTGTCCCGGGCCTGTAGGATGGATAGTCTTTGTGAGTTCAGGCATCCGGCGTAGGCGTTCCTGGAGATGCGCCGCCACCTGCGGGACCCGCTCTCGAGTATTAGCCTCGACAATGGTTGTCGCGCACAGAGGGAGGAGTCCCACCATTGAGCGCACCTTGAGCCGCGTCGCGCTGCCATCCGGGAGTCGAAGGAGGTCGTAGTAGAATCCGTCCTCCTCGTCCCACATGCCGTCCGCTCCTGGCTTGTTCATGGCTGCGGCAATGTAGGAGAAGTGCTCGGCGAACTTTATGATCATGTCCTCGTAAGTAGGATCGTGGAGGGCAAGCTCATAGGAGAGTTCCAACATGTTCTGACTGAACAAAGCCATCCACGCGGTGCCGTCCGCCTGCTCCAAGTGGCCACCGGTGGGCAGCGGCGCGCTGCGGTCGAACACGCCGATATTGTCGAGACCGAGGAAGCCGCCTTCGAAGATGTTCTTACCGAAACGGTCTTTGCGGTTTACCCACCAGGTGTAATTTAGTAGGAGTTTCCGGAACGTCGTCCTAAGGAATTCGGGGTCGGTCTTACCATGCAGGGCCTGTTCGGTCTTGGTCAGAAAGAGTGTCGCCCAAGCATGGACCGGGGGATTTACGTCGCTGAAGTTCCACTCGTAGGCCGGCATCTGGCCGCTCGGGTGCAAGTAGAATGAGTGGAGCATCAGCTCCATCTGCTCCTTGGCGAAGTCCGGATCAACAATTGCGAGCGGGAGAGTGTGGAAGGCCAGGTCCCAGGCCGCGTACCAGGGGTATTCCCACTTGTCGGGCATGGAGATGATGTCATGGTTCAGCATATGGAACCACTCCGTGTTGCGCGAATTTCGATATCCGGTATGGAGTGGATTGGAATGGTGCTCGTCCAGCCAGTTATCACCGTCGAAGAAGAAGAACTGCTTGCTCCAGAGCATGCCGGAGAGAGCCTGGCGCATCACTTTAGCTGCATCTTCATTCACTGATGGTGGGGTGACCGACTTGTAGAACTCGTCGGCTTCACGAAGCCGGCTCGCGAAGACTTCGTCAAATTGCTTTCCGAAAGGTTCGCGCTTCTGGTCTGGAGAACTCTTGGAGAGCCGCAGGCGAATCACTTTGGATTGGCCAGCATCGATCTTGACCCGGTAGTCGGCGGCAACCTTGGTGCCGTGCTTGGCAGGGTTCACTGCCCCCTGTTTGCCCTGCACCACGCAGTCGTTGATGCCATCTTTAACAAACGGGCTCTCGTTCTTTTGCCCGGGGAAAAGCCGCTCGTGGTTCGTGTCGTTCTCGGTAAAGAGCAGCGGCACCTCACTCTCGCAGGAAAGGATGAACTCGCCCAGTAGCGGATGCGTCGCCGCAACCGCACTCGTGCCCGCCGGTGCCGGAATTTGCTTGAGGTTTGGTTTCTTAGGAGTCCGGTTGGATTCGGCAATCCACGATGCCCAGTTATTGCGGAACCACAGCGTCGGCAATATATGAAGTTCCGCCGCCTCCCGCCCGCGGTTGGCCGCGGTGACGCGGACCAGGATATCTTCCGGGCCGTCCTTGGCATATTCCACGAAAACGTCGAAGTACTGGTCGTCCTTGAAGACGCCGGTGTCGAGGAGTTCGTATTCCATTTCGTCCTTGGAACGGCGACGATTGGTCTCCACCAGATCGGCATAGGGGAACGCCGCCTGCGGATATTTATAGAGATACTTCATGTAGGAGTGCGTCGGTGTGCTGTCGAGATAGAAGTAGTATTCCTTCACATCTTCCCCGTGGTTGCCTTCGCTATTGGTCAATCCGAAGAGACGTTCCTTGAGAATCGGATCTTTGCCATTCCACAGGGCTAACGCGAAGCAGAGATGCTGTTTGTCATCGGAGATGCCCGCGAGCCCATCTTCGCCCCAGCGGTACGCGCGCGAACGGGCATGATCGTGGGTGAAGAAATTCCAGGCATCACCATTCTTGCTGTAATCCTCGCGGACCGTGCCCCACTGCCGCTCACTGAGATAGGGCCCCCACTTTTTCCAAGGGACATCTTTCCGCGCATCATCTAACCGTTGTTGTTCCGCCGTAATCACAGTTTTCCTCCACCCCAGGATTTTCCCCGGTTATGCAATTTCTTAGGTGCTCATTAGACTTCACACGCGATCCGATACGTGTGCCCATGATTTTCAAAAGCAAAAACACAGTTCGAATTCAGCGAACACAACTGGTTGCAAGTTAGGCTTCCCGGAAATGAGCCACAAGGGCGCAAATCACACCCCGCGCAATCTCTCCGCGGCACTTGCCGGGTACTATTACTTCCTTATGCAGTTGTCTACTTGCCCGAGACTTAGCCTCCAGCAAGCGGAACCCCCTCCGGGCCAACAATGTGCTCCTGGGCAGAGTGCCCGTCGACTGGGAAAGGTCACTAAACGAATGCCAATCGCGTCCTATCCCGACCAGCTTGAACCTTCAGATCAGGATTTCGCGATCCGACAACTACACAATCCGGCGTGGCAACATAAAAATCCATGCAGCTTGCCGCTACACGACCCATGGTGCGAGAGAGGCTTCTATCAAAATCGAGGTCACCGCTTGATCTATTGGCTCTTATCCTTTGGTCGTTCGCCGTTTTCTGGAACCGCAGGCTTCGCGCCGTTCGTGGTATCAGTCGGCAGCTCCGGTATTGCCATCCCAGGCTTGATGTCAATCGGTGGTCGGGCAGGGCCTCGCACATCCATCACGATTACTTTCACGCCAAACTGCGCTGCTTCCTTTGGATCACGGGGCGCGTGAGATCCGTGGAGGAGGAAGGCCAATTCCAGAGCCCTAATCCGCGTCTCTAAGGCGTCTACCGTGCGCTTGTCCGTGAATTTCCCGTCTTTCTGCGCGAAAATCGTCCGCTTGGCCGTGAGAAGGGAGCGTAAATGTTTATCAATTAACTCTCGTTCCGAGATTCCGAGCTCGTCCATCAGCTCTGGCACTCTTCCGCGCATCTGTCGAAGTGCCTGGTACGCAGACTGGGCCGCATTCTTGATGGGGTAACCTGCCTTTACTGCAGCCTCGGCATGGCTCTTGGACGTGGGGATATATTCGACGAGCTTCTTCTGTCGCTCAGACCACGCTTGGCCGTTTTTCCCGAGTGGGATCTTGCCCAATTTCTTTGACGCCATGACTGGGTAGTCTACTACGGTTCCTTTTCGAACTGAGCTCCTATCCCAGCAGTCCCCAAGCCAGTTCGCACCCACTTTCGCATATTGAGTACGAAGTGCTTTCCGCTGGGGTGATTTGTGATGTGGATCATCCCGTCGGCATCCGGCTGGTGACCCTGGCAGTTGGGCACGCCGCAGTACTTGCACTCGGCTTCACTCGCGCTGCAGATGCGAGTCGCCGGACGGAGGTTCTCAAAATGGCTTGCCTCGAGCCCGGCGCTCAACGCAAGCAGCAACGGCCTGATTCAAAAGGCGAGCGAACTCTGAGGCACTCGATACCGAATCGAGGCCCACGGAAATACTTCCACTTCGTTGTTTGGCGTTTTGTAGCAGCTCAACGACATCCTTATCGCCAAGGTTAACCGCCTCAAAAAAGAGAGACATCTCCATCATGACGTTGTTGCCATCGATGTGGATACTCCCAGGGGTAATGTTAGCGAGATTTATGATTTGCAGAACCTGGTGGACTTCGCCGTTTTCGGATGCTTCTGGAAATTGGCGATTAATATCGCCACCGCATGGATGCGATGGGTCGAGAATGCTCCCTGACTCAAAGATGTCCTTCTGAATCTTGCCGTTTGATACAAATGTCCCGTGCGTCTCAGAACTTTTTTCCATCAGATCAACCAGCCATCCGATAGCAGTCTGCCGAAAACTCCTAAAAGCCGTGAATACCGGTAATCATAGAGTTGGTCAACAATCCTTCTTTGCGCTCACATTCGCTGAGCGAGAAGACATCTCGCGAGGGATGGCTTCCGGTTCGTCGATGCGTGAGATTGCCGATCGTCTTCATCGGGCTACGTCGACGGTGAGCCGGGAAGTCGCGCGCCACGGCGGCCGATCTGCCTATCGCGCCTATGATGCGGACCAGCAAGCCTGGAATGCGGCGTTGCGGCCGAAATGCTGTCTGCTTGCTGGGAACATCGAGTTGTGCGACGTCGTTGCGAGTAAACTGATGCTGGACTGGTCGCCCGAGCAGATTGCCGGGTGGTTGAAGGCTCAGTATCCCAACGACGAGAGCATGCGCGTGTCCCACGAAACTATCTACCGCAGCCTGTTCATTCAAGCGCGTGGAGTGCTGAAGAAAGAGCTGATGGACCACCTGCGGTCGAAGCGACGCATGCGCCGTTCGCGCCATGCCAGCGAACATGGACATTCCCGGGGGAAGATCGTCGATGCCATCTCCATCCGGGAACGACCGGCGGAGGCGGAAGATCGAGCGATTCCCGGCCATTGGGAAGGCGATCTGCTGAGCGGGGGGAAGAACAGCTACATTGCGACCTTAGTGGAGCGGCATTCCCGTTTCCTCATGCTGGTCAAAGTGCCGGGCAAAGAAACGGAAGCGGTGGTTGCCGCCCTGAGTCAGCATGTTCGTAAACTTCCCACGACCCTGCGCCGCTCGCTGACCTGGGATCGCGGGCTGGAGATGGCCAAGTACAAGGAGTTTACCGTGGCGACGGATGTGCAGGTTTATTTCTGTGATCCGCAAAGTCCCTGGCAGCGCGGAACGAATGAAAATACGAACCTGCTGTGTTGCGTCGACCGTCTGAGCCGGCAGCCGTTATCGTACAAGTGGGTCCCGGTACCCAAGTTACCCGTTTACCCGGCACGACTAATCGGGAGTTACTCTCCTCCGCCAAGCTTGGAGGGGGAATTATCAACATCTGCCCGCGACCGCCTCATCTCGGGCGCTGCACCTCCGCTTACGAACTGCTGTGCTTTGCTACCTTTCTGCTGAGCAGCGAAATCAATTGCTTGCCTGCTGCCGTGGGCTTGACGGCATTTCCAAGTAAGATTTCCTTCGCGGTGAGAGCTTTGTCATAGAGGCGCTGGTTGGCATCGTTATCAGGTTCTAGCGTAGCGGCACCGAGTGACGTCCCGGCAAACAGTCCTGACGCATCAGCGTAGGTCAGGATATCCGCTCCTCCGACGGTGCCAGCATGAGTTGCCCCGCTAGGTCCGGCCGCTGCAGTTGCCTCATTGCCGAGCTTGGTTTTACCTTTCAGCATGGCGTCAACTCCCTTCTGGGACATAACGAGCAGCACGAAATCGGTGGACGAGCCGCCGACTTGCAGGCCGAAGCTTGCTCCTCCAAGGGTGTACATGGCCGGCGCCGACCACCTACCGCTGAAGTTCTTGCCCTGGCGGCAAATCATCGGCCCGCGCCCGCCGCTCCCGCCCACGCCAAAACCGAATTTCTTCACGCTGGGAAGCACAATGATGCAGTTGGCCCGCGCCAGGACATCTGCGGGAACGTTTTTGCTGTCGACCATTCCCTGCAACACCGTGGCGGCATTCTTGAGCGTCTCTTCGTCTTTCGACTTGTCGGCTCCACAAGCGGGCACAATGAATATGATTATCAAGATTGGTGAGAGGAATAGATGCATGAGCTTTTTGATGATATGTGTGTGTGATTTCATTGGATTGTCATGTGTCATGGTTTCCAGCCTCCGATCGTCTTGAACTCAGGCGAGGTGCGTTACTGGGATTGCATTCTGCGGATGAACGCAAACTGCTCTGGTTGGCTTTCCTGCTGAAGATTTCTCCGAGCATAACGAGATTAGGATTGGCTCGATGGTCAACGAGCATGCCTACTGCTACTGTCCAGCCTAGGCTGCCTCGAAATCAGCCACAAGGTCGGGAATCACAGCGGGCTGCGCACTCTCTGTAAGACCGTATTGCAAAGGTGCGACCTCCAACTGACGCGGTAGGGACGATCATCGCTGATCGCCCCCCGCACAGATCCGTACGGGCGCGTCTACGCATACGGCTCCCACCTTGGATGGGTGGCGAGGAAGAGCACGACAGGATAGGGATGCAGAACACGTGGGGCTGGAAGCCATCGCGTGAAGATCGGCAGGAGCCGATCCCACGCCACTTTGCGTTGACTGCGACGCCGTAGGGTGAGCCACCACAAGCGTCGCAAGCGTTGTCCGAAGATGCTCAACTGGGCGATGTTCCCGGGGATCGCATGGTAGCGATAGTAGCCAGTGACAACCTTTCGTAGCCATGCACCAACGTCGGCAGCCGGCTCGTGCATACGGAGACGCAACTCAGCCTTAATGGCTTGCAGTTTCGCCACCATGCGCTTCTTCGCCGTTTTCCGCCAGACGGTGAATGTTCCGTCGCTCCTTCGCTTCCCGCAGTAATGCGTGAAGCCCAGGAACGTAAAGGTCTCCGGCTTTCCTTCTCCACGCGTCTCCCGATCTCGGGCGGCGAACCGCCCAAACTCGATCAGTCGTGTTTTCTCCGGATGTAGTTCCAGTCCGAATTTGGCCAGTCGTTCCCGAAATGCTTCCAGGAATCGCTGGGCTTCCCTTCGGTTTTCGAATCCTACCACCAGATCATCGGCGTAGCGGACGACGATCACATCACCCGTTGCCACCTTCTGGCGCCAAGCTTCGATCCACAGATCGAAAACGTAATGCAGGTACACATTGGCTAGCAAAGGAGAGACAACTGCCCCTTGCGGTGTGCCTACCTTACTCTCCGACCACTGGCCGTCTTCCGATACCCCCGCCTTTAGCCATTTCTGGATCAGGCGTAGGATCCGGTGATCGGCCACACGGTGCTCAACGAATTTCATCGTCCATTCGTGGCTCATGTTGTCAAAGAAGCCTCGAATGTCGGCGTCGAGCACCCAGTTCACATGTTTCCGTTGGATGCCCACCGTCAGCGCGTCCAGCGCTTGATGTGGGCTGCGCCCGGGTCGGAACCCATACGAGAATCCTTGGAAGTCCACCTCATAAATCTGGTTGAGGATGGTCACTACGGCTTGCTGGACGATCTTGTCTTCCAGCGCCGCGATGCCCAACGGACGTTGTCGTCCGTCGGCCTTCGGTATGTAGACTCTCCGTGAGGGTTGCGCCCGATACGCTCCACGGTGTATCCGGTTGTGTAGATCGGTTAGCCGATCTTCCAATCCGGTTTCATACTCCTGCCACGTCACGCCGTCCACTCCCGGAGCTGCTTGCCGCTTTAAGGCGTAGTAGCTTTCCCGAAGCAAATTCACGCTCACATGGTGAAGTAAAGCCGTGAACCGTTCTTGCCTCCTTTTCTTTGCTACTTCTCGCACACCGCTCAATCCCTGGGACACTCGTTCCCCGCTCTGTGTCGGGTTGGTGTTAGGTTGAATGATGTTCTCCTTGGCCCGCACCCTTTTCTCCCCAGGCTCCGCCGAAGATCGCTCCTCTTTGTTCGTCTGGTTCATCGATACTATG
>Ga0335082_10002982_pt1 | contig 18326 bp, 17 predicted proteins | sample Lox_Sample_41_FD_206718 | JGI IMG/M metagenome (GOLD analysis project Ga0335082, IMG submission 206718) | Soil microbial communities from Loxahatchee National Wildlife Refuge, Florida, United States - Lox_Sample_4.1 | ecosystem: Environmental > Terrestrial > Soil > Wetlands | place: USA... | reverse complement strand
TTTGCATTCTGCCATATGCCTTCACTAGGCCGGAGATGTGATTTATCTCGGCCTGCCGGTAAATCCTTTCCATGGCGCTCGAGAGTGGCGTCCATAATAAGAAAGGCGTACATCGCTACGTCTCCCCTTTATGAAAAAGGTACTATAACTCAGCAGAAAACGCAAGAGGATTTAAGAATGGGATGTAATACACGACGCACGATACAATCAGTGAACAACCTATAAGACCACTGGATTTTAAGAAGGATGTTACTCGATCACCTGGCTTTATGGCTATATGAAACGCACTGTTTTCCCGCTCCCGTTCAATGCTCTCTAATAAGAAAACTCGGGAACGGCAGAAGTCTCAACCTCGCATCTGCAGATACCAGGATTAAACTTGTAAGGATCAAGAGTCAGAACTGCTTTTCAGGGTGCGTTATTCCATGATAAGGGCATGTATGTTTTGATGTGTGTTAGGCATGAGAATATGCGGTAGTGGGGAAAACAAGCCATATTCAGCCTTTTGGAGACCTTTTCATCCCACATCATCCGAACAAATCCTTGACAATAGGGGGTTAATATCCGATAATACTGTCTATTCACGCTACTGTCCACAATCAGTCTTTTTCGATGCCGGTGCATGACAAAGTCACTGCATTCTGCATCTTAATCAGTTAAGAGGAGTACGATTTGCCGCCGGAATACCTGGATTTTGAAAAACCAATCGCCGATCTTGAGAAAAAGATCGAGGAGCTCACGCTCTTTACTTCCAGCGGAAGCATAGACCTCGAAGAAGAAATCCTCAAACTCCATAAGAAGTCTGACCAGCTACGCGCCGAGATATATTCGAAGCTCACCCCCTGGCAGAAAGCGCAGATCTCGCGTCATCCAAATCGCCCCTATACCCTGGACTATATAGAGGCCATGCTCACGGACTTCATGGAGATGCATGGCGACCGCAGTTTCGCCGATGATCCCGCCATCGTCTGCGGCATGGCCAGACTCGACGGCATGCCCGTAACCGTTATCGGACATCAGAAAGGCCGGACTACCAAGGAGAAGATCCAGCGCAATTTTGGGATGCCCAACCCAGAAGGATATCGCAAGGCGCTCCGTGTGATGCGCTTCGCCGAGAAATTCAAGAAGCCGCTCATTACCTTCATCGACACACCGGGAGCCTACCCCGGGATCGGAGCCGAAGAGCGCGGGCAGGGAGAATCGATCGCCCGGAACCTGTTCGTGATGTCTGGTCTCAAGATTCCCATCGTGACTGTGGTGATCGGCGAGGGCGGGAGCGGCGGCGCACTCGCACTCGGCATTGCAGACCGCGTGCTTATGCTTGAGCACTCGACCTACTCCGTTATCTCTCCCGAGGGGTGCGCGGCAATCCTTTGGAACAACGGCTCTAAGGCAAATGAGGCCGCCGATTTGCTCAAGATAACGGCGCAGGACCTTTTCCAGATTAAGGTTATCGATGAAGTGGTGGAAGAGCCCGTCGGCGGCGCGCACCGTGATCCGCGGAGGGCCGCCGAACTGCTAAAAGAGGCCGTGACAAGGAACCTTGCAGAGATCAGGAACATGCAGCCCGATGAACTCGTCAGGCTGCGGTATGAAAAATTCAGAACTCTCGGGACGTTCGACCAGATTTAAGCCCGCTATCCGATATCCTGCTTCAACAGTTCGATCGCCTTGTTGAGCTCTACCATGGCATCCTGAGGACTGGCATAGGCCGACAGAAAGAGCAGGATGCAGTATTCGCCGGCAACCGGCGCGACCAGTTCATTCCCCTCTTCAAGCGAGAACAGCACTGCCTGGACCGTACCGAGTCCAAGCCGTGCCGATATCTCCTTGATCCGGTCGAGGTGGATCTCCTTCCATGCACCGAGCAGTTGCATGTCCTTGTCCAGTTTCCCTACCTGCGAGATCGACTCTCCGTCGCCGTCTAGAAAGATCGCTGCCTGCGCGCCATTCACGGATGATATCAGATTGTTCATGATCGTATCGATCACTACTGCCTCCATCGCTGTTCCGCTAGGCGCTGAACAGCCAGAAAAACAGTGCTGTCAGGCCTGCACCGAGCGCCGCACCCGCCACGACCTCAATAGGGCGGTGGATACCGCTCGACCACCTGCTCCAACTTACCATGATCGCCAGAAGAAAAGTCAGGACCCCTATGGGTGTTGATTGCGCCAGGTATAGGGACGCCATCCAGATGGAGAACGATACCGCTGCATGACCGCTCGGCATGCCGCCCCTCAGCGGCTCTCCCTTGCCGAGAAGCGCCTTGATGATAATGACAATGATAATGACTGACGCAAGCGATACGAAGGCCACCACATCGTTCTGTGCCTTCTTGAGATGCCAGGCCCCCTTGAGGACCGATGTCCGGAACGCCGGATAGAGAATAAGGTACGCCAGCTCCAGCGCACCAATCGACGCGATGAGCACAACGCCTGCGGCGATGTCCTTGGCGATCTTTGCGAGCGGGTGGTACTCGCCGGATATCATGTCCACGGTGACCTCGATTGCGGTGTTCAGCATCTCCGTGGCGAGCACGAGCACGATAGCCATTGAGAGAAGAATGAACTCCGTCCTCGTGATGTTTAGAACGAGTCCGAGGATAAGTGCGGCCAGCGCGGCGAACATGTGGTAGCGCATATGCTTCTGGGTCTTGACGGAGTAGATGATCCCTTCGATCGCCACGTTCGCTTTCTCGGTCCATTTTTTCGGTTTCATCGGGAAAGGCCTTTCAGAAGTTTCCGCTCCTTCCGCTCCATTCTGATGGCCTCGTGAGGTCCCTGTTCGTGGTCATACCCGAGCAGGTGGAGGAGCCCGTGGACCAGGAGACGTTCGATCTCGCGGATGAGAGGTTGCCCCGCTTCCGCGGCCTGGCGGGAGGCGGCAGGTAAGGATATCACGATATCGCCGAGGACTGTGGGTTGGATGTGGGGAAACAACCCTTCCCGGAGCGCGAACGAGAGAACGTCGGTGGTCATGTCCTTGCCACGATACCGACGGTTGAGGGATCGCATGGCCCGGTCTCCGGTGAACAGCACGCTCACTTCGGCGTCAGGATGGCCGACGCTCCGTAACAGTTTCCGCAGTTTTGACCTGAGCGGAGCCATTGCCGGCCTTCGGCTCTTCAGATTGCTTTTTATCCTGATGTTCACCTCGCCTTTTTTCTCCTGAAAATTCCTTGCCGGGATAGTCAATCCGGTGGTGAAATATGCCGGTAAGGATGAGGTTGAAGCTCCGCGCAATGACGCGGAGGTCCTTGAGCGTGAGGTCGCACATGCTGAGCTGGTCATCAAGGAAGATGCGGGTTATGACGCTGTTCGTCAACGTCTGGATCCGCTGCGGCGTCGGGTCTTCAAGGGTCCGCGATGCGGCCTCGACGGAGTCGGACAGCATCACGATGGCGGCGACCTTCGTCCTCGGGCGGGGACCGGAGTAGCGGTAATCCTCCTCCGCGATCTTGAGGTAGGGCTGGAGATCTTTTGCCTTCTGATAGAAATAGGTTATGAGCGACTTGCCGTGATGCTGCTGAATGATGTCGATGACCTCCGACGGCAGGCTGTATTCACGCGCGATCTCCACACCGTCCTTCACATGCGATGCAATAATGAGGCTGCTCATGGACGGCATGAGATGATCGTGCTTGTTCTCGGCGATGCGCTGGTTCTCGATGAAATACTCCGGTTTCCGGATCTTGCCCACGTCGTGATAGTACGCCCCGACGCGGGCGAGGAGCGGGTTCTCACCGATGGACTCGGCCGCTGCCTCGGCAAGGTTCCCGATCACAATGCTGTGATGGTACGTCCCCGGGCTCTTGTAAACGAGTTCCTTGAGGAGCGGCTGGTTGGGATCGAGGAGTTCGAGGAGCTTGATGTCCGTGGCGATATCGAAGAGGGTCTCAAAAAACGGCAACGTCACCGAGACGATGATGGACACGATGACCGCGCCGAAGAACCCCGCAGCCATGTCGTGGGTGCCCCGGAACAGAAGCTCTCCTTTGTAAAGGTCTATTCCGGTGATGGCGATGATGTTGACGAGTCCCGTGAGCGCGCCAGCCCTGAGCACCGCCGTTCTCCTCTTGGAATGGAACACCGAAAGTGCCGATGCGATGCTCCCCAGGAAATAATAAAGCGGCATGAAAGGGTCGCCCCGGAAGACGACGCCGAACAGGATGCTTACGATAAAGGAGAACCCGAGGGCCAGGTGAAAATCGAGGAGGAGGCTTGTGAGCATGGCGCCGGCGGCAATGGGGAGGGCAAACCCGATGGTGGCTGTATCTAACCAGATTCTATCCGCAACAAGCAAGAAGATATATTTTGAGAACAGCGATACCACCACTGTGACGAGGAGCAGGAATGAGAGCAGAAACATCTTCCTCGTATCCGTGATCAGCGACGGGCGATACCGCTTGATGTCGCGATAGGACAAGTAGAACAGGACCAGGATGAGCAGGCAGAGCCCGAAGTAGGCGTACAACCTGTTGCCGATGCCCTCCCGGCGCCCTAATTCTTCGAGGATCCGCGCGGCCCGCTCCGTAACGCGATGGCCGGCTTCCACGATGACCTCGCCCTTCATGACCTTGTACGAAAGAGGGATCTCGTCCTGTCCCACGTACTCAATGTACAGCGTGTAGGGGGCTACGATGTTTCTCGCCGCCACATCTCCCCGCTCCAGGAGAGGTGTTCTCGGCAGAAGCACGAATGCCAGCAGGAGGGTCGTTATCAGCGCGAGTCCGACATTCCTGAGTATGATTTTGTGCGTGATCTCCTCTGGAAATTCTTCCCTGTCGGGATCGGGGGTCCGGAGCTTGGGAAGGAGCTTGCCAGCGGTCTCATGTTTGCTCTTCATCGCTTGTCTCGTATTTCTCGTATGCCTTGATGATCTGCTGTACCAGCTTATGGCGCACAACGTCGCGGTTCGTAAAATACATGAAGTGAATGCCTTCGATGCCCTCAAGGATCTTCTGCACTTCGATCAGGCCAGAATTTCTGTCGCTCGGAAGGTCGATCTGGGTAATGTCACCCGTCACTACAGTCTTCGAGTTGAAACCGAGCCTTGTCAGAAACATCTTCATCTGCTCCGAGGTGGTGTTTTGCGCCTCGTCGAGGATGATGAACGAATCGTTTAGGGTCCGCCCGCGCATGAACGCAAGCGGGGCTATCTCGATGTCCCCGCGTTCCACGAGTTTGTTCGCCTTTTCTGTTTCGATCATGTCATAGAGAGCATCATAGAGCGGCCTCAGATAGGGATTGACCTTTTCATACAGATCTCCGGGCAGGAAACCGAGTTTTTCGCCCGCTTCCACCGCGGGTCGCACGAGGATGATCCTGCTCACCTCGCGCCGCAGAAGAGCAGAAACCGCCGTGGCCATGGCGAGATAAGTCTTGCCGGTTCCGGCCGGTCCGATGCCGAAGACGATGTCAAATTGCCTTATCGCCTCGATGTATCTGCGCTGCGCCTCGTTCTTCGGAGCAACGGGCCGTTTCCTGCTCGATACCGGGATCGCTTTTTGAAAGATGTCCTTCAATGCGGCCGATGGATCGGACGCGTATGCATGTATGGCGGAGCTCACATCATCCATGTGGCTGATGATCCCCCGTTCCAGCATGGCGGCGAGCTGCTTGATGAGATGTTCGACCTTTGCTACGGATTTTTCCTCTCCCTCGATTTGGATCTTGTTCCCCCGGGCATGCAGCATCACCCCGTACGTGTTCTCGATGAGCCTGAGGTTCTTGTCCATTTCTCCGAAGAGACTCGGCAGCGATAGCTCGTTTTCTATGGTTATACTTACTGCGGCAGTTTTCATCGCATGGGGATACAGGCGCCTATCCATGCCCGTATGTATAAAAATATACTAGCATTGTGACTGTGCAAAGTCAATTTGCGTTTTCGATATTTGTTTTGGTCAGAAGTCTATTCCCTTCCGTGCGGGAATCCCGTTTTCGTAAGGATGCTTGACGGAGCGCATCTCGGTGACCAGGTCGGCGGCAGCGATGAGGTCCGGATGCGCATCCCTGCCAGTGAGAATGAGATGAAGCTTCGGCGGCTTGCTCCGGACCAGGGCGAGAACATCTGCGATATCGACAAGGCCGAGCGCCACCGCCGTATTGATCTCATCGAGAATGAGCAGGTCCCAGGCACCGGAAAACATCCGTTGACGCGCGTGCTGCATCGCTTCTGCAGCCGTTTTCTTGTGTTCGGCCAACGGAGTCGTATCACCGCAGCAGCTTACAAAACCCCTGCCCAGCGAAACAAATTCGAGCTCGGGCGCGAGCCGTTCCGCTGCCCTTGCCTCGCCGACGGTGGAGGAACTCCTGCTCTTGATGAACTGCACCACGGAAACATACATCCGATGGCCGATTGCCCGGAGCGCGACCCCCATGGCCGCGCTTGTTTTCCCCTTGCCGTCTCCGGTAAAAATTATAACCAATCCGTTTTTCAGTATCAGCTCCTTCGGGGAATATGGCCGGATGAGCAGAATGCTTGCACAATGCGTATGCCCTGCCCCTCCTGTGCCCTCGGCGTACCGCCAAAAGGATGGACCTTCTTCGGCACGTGGCCGCCTAGAGAGTAAATCGCCTGATAGAGGGGCCGACGTACCGCTTTATTTTAGCCGCGACTCCGCGCCATTCCAGTTGATGTTCGCAAAGAACGATTCGATGTAATCGGCGCGTTTGAGCTGGTAGTCAGTCATATAGGCGTGCTCGAACACATCCATGATCAGGACCGGAATGCAACCTGCGAGGTGAGCAACATCGTGCTCGTTGATCCATGAATTGAACAGCCGATCTCCTGCGGCGTCATGATAAAGCACCACCCAACCGATCCCCCGCATGGTCCCGCAGGCTTTGAAGTCCTTTTCCCACGCCTCCACACTGCCAAAGTCCTTCTCCATTTTCTTTGCCAGTTTTCCCGATTTGTTGATGCCACCGCTGCCCTTGAGGTTCTCGAAATACAGCTCGTGAAGCCGCATGCCGTTGAACTCCCACCCGAACCTCCTTTTAAGCTCCGCGTACTCCGGCGTGCCGGTCTTGCCGTCCTTGAGCATCTGTGCGAGGCCGTCAGCGACCTTGTTAGTGTTGGTCACGTATCCCTGGTAGAGCGTGAAATGATTCTTGAGCAAGGTGTCGCTGAACCCCTTCATCCCGATTAAAGCACTGTAATCCTTGGCAGTGTACGACATGTGTTCCTCCTTCCTGATGATCGATGATTATTGTTATGGTGTCTGAGGATAAAGCGAACGTATTTTTATCATAGCATCTTACTCCCCAAAACTCAAGTCATGAAACACATTCATCCACTTTACTTTTACATTGACGCAAGGGTATAATGACGTCAATGATGAAAGGAAAGTCCCTGATCTTCTATCTCTTCCTGATCCTTACTGCCTTGCTCATCGGCGGAGCGGCGGGGTTCCTCATGTACTCGATCTGGGACCTGCCCGAGATCCGGACCCTCGAAGAGTACAGGCCGAGCATTACGTCGCGGGTCTATTCCGATAACAACAAGCTGCTGGCCGAATTTTTCCTGGAAAACCGCACGCCAGTGGCTCTCACCGATGTACCTCCCATGCTGATCAATGCCCTTATTGCTGCCGAGGACGCGCGGTTTTATAGCCATCACGGTCTTGACCTGCGCGGTATCGCCCGAGCCCTCGTCCGGAATATCCGCGCCCGCAAGGTTTTGGAGGGAGGGAGCACGCTCACGCAGCAGCTCGCGAAAGTTCTCTTCCTCACTCCGGAGCGGAGCTACACCCGCAAGCTCAAAGAGATGGCCCTTGCGTTAAGGATCGAGCAGCGGTACACAAAACAGGAGATCCTTTCGCTCTATTTGAATCAGATATACTTCGGTAGCGGTGCATACGGTGTTGAGGCGGCTGCCCAGATCTACTTCGGAAAATCTGCGAAGGACCTGAATCTTGCCGAATGTTCCCTGCTCGCCGGACTGCCACGGTCTCCTAAATACTATTCACCGTTCAAGGCGCCGCAGAGCGCCCTCGGCAGGCGGGCCTATGTCTTGAACCGGATGGTCGAAACGGGCAGCATTACCAGGGCGCAAGCCGATGATGCCAAGAGGGCGCCCCTCCCGTCGCAGCCTACCGTCAAAGTGGTCGGACCGGCACCCTACTTCGTCGAGTATATCCGTCAGAGGGTCGAAGAACGCTTCGGAGCGAGCATTCTGTACTCCGGTGGGCTCAATATATACACCAGCATCAGCGATGAGCTCCAGACGTACGCCGATCAGGCCGTGAAGGATGGCCTTGCAAAAGTTGAAGCGCGGCACCGGAGAACGGGCGTCTCACAGCCGCTCCAGGCTTCGCTCATCGCCATCGAACCGCTAACCGGCCACATCCTGGCTATGGTCGGGGGCCGTGATTTCAGTAAGAGCCAGTTCAACCGTGCGACGCAGGCACTCAGGCAGCCCGGTTCGGCATTCAAGCCGGTCATCTATGCGGCTGCGCTGGAACAGGGCTTCGGCGCGACCGATATCCTCGATGATTCGCCCCTGACGATCAAGGTGGACCGGAATAAGAACTGGACACCGGAAAACTTTACGCACTCCTACCAAGGCCCCGTGACCCTGAGAAATGCGCTGGCCGAGTCGCTTAACGTCCCGACGGTGAAACTGCTGGAAAAGATCGGCGTTAATGAAACGATCCAGTATGCCAGAAAATTCGGCATCCGGAGTCCCCTTACGCCCTACCTTTCCCTGGCCCTCGGGAGTTCCGATGTCACGCTCTTCGAACTGACTTCGGCCTACACCGTGTTCGCAAACCACGGCACGAAACTAGGCCCTGTCTCTATCCGTATGATCACCGACAGTTCCGGCCGCGTTCTTTACACGAACGACGCGCTTCCGGTCCAAGTCATGAAACCCGAAACCTCCTACCTTATAACCAACCTGCTCAGAGGCGTGATAGAACGGGGAACGGGATGGAAGGCAAGGGAACTCGGCAGGCCTGCTGCCGGAAAAACCGGTACGACCAATGATTACCGTGATGCCTGGTTCATAGGGTACACACCAACCATCGTTGCCGGCGTCTGGGTCGGCTATGATGACCACCGACGCATCGGGCCGAAAGAGACCGGTGCTCGCGCCGCGCTTCCCATCTGGCTCGCATTCATGAAAAAAGCGCATGCCGAGCGCGACGCCGAGGACTTTTCCGTGCCAGAGGGCATCATCTTCAAGCAAGTCGACCCCAAGACCGGCCTGCTCAGCACGGACAGCTGTTCATCTTCCATCCGCGAGGCCTTCCTGCCGGGCACGGAGCCTCGAAGATACTGCGATGAAGCTACCGCTTCCGTCGTCGAAGAACCGCAGATTCACGATGAAGCGCCCCAAACCCCATAATAGTATTGACAATACTGTGTTTGTTTGTTAATCTCAAGACGTGAGTTTCCAGCCATCGAAAAATCGCATCCCAATACCCCCCGCGATCCTGGACATGCTCGTCCCCACCAAACTCTTTAACAGGCTGAATATAGCAAGTAAAATGCTTCTCGGATACATGACGCTCGTAGTGCTAACGGTCATCGTCGTCGTATACGCCCTTATCAGCCTGCAGCGGATCAACAGTTTGAACAAGAGCATTGTACAGGTCGATATCGTTGTCCAGGAAACAGCCGATAAGATGCTTGACGCTCTCCTCGCTCAGGACACGTACGAAAAGCGCTATCTCATCCTCAGAAGTGAGGACATGCGCATTCTGTTCTCGAAACGCGGCGATGAATTCCGCCTATGGCGTTCCGCTCTCAGGAAACTGCCAGAAAAGAGCGGGGTCCCGATCGCCGAAATTGATGCCCTCTACGGACGGTATACTGACCTTTTCACTGAGGAGATACAGCTGATCCGAATGAACAAGATAAAGCAGGCATCGGCTCTTTCAAACAGCGACTTAAAAAACACTCTCGATAGGCTCCTCGATACGATCAGGACCATGTCGTCATCCGCCAAGGCATCACAGGACGACAAGATGAAGCAGATCAGCACTATCGGCGGCGCCGCCTTTTTCACCACGTCCCTTCTCTGCATTTTCAGCATCGTCGCCGGTGCCGTTGCCGGACTCGTGGTCACCCATCACATCTCCTCGGCGATCAACCGTTTAAAGGTAGCTACGGAACACATTGCCGAAGGGAACTTCGACTTTGACCCGGATATCAAGACTAAAGACGAGATCGGTAGCCTTTCGGAAGCCTTTCTCAGCATGGGGAAGAGGCTTCGAAAGCTCGAAGAGATGTACCTCGATGCGAGCCCACTCACCCGACTGCCGGGCGGGATTGCCATCGAGAACGTTCTGAAAAAGAGGCTCGAATCGGGCCAGCCGATCGCCTTCAGTGTTCTCGATCTTGACAATTTCAAGGCGTTCAATGACCGCTACGGGTATGCGAACGGCAGCGAGGTCATTAAGGAGACAGCTCACATCATCGAGAATGCCGTCAAGGCCAAAGGATCGCCCGATGATTTTATCGGCCATGTCGGCGGCGATGATTTCGTGGTCATCACCACACCCGACTACATGCGTGAGATCGCGACCGAGGTCATCAATCAGTTCGACCGGAGTATGCCCGATTTCTACGATCCGGTCGAACGGGAGCGGGGCTATATCCTCGGGAAAACGAGACAGGGTGTCGAGATGCAGTTCCCCATCATGACCATCTCCATTGCGATCGTGACGAACGAGCGCCGGAAACTCACCAACCCGCTTGAAGCCTCGGAGATCGCGGCAGAGCTCAAGGACTATGCTAAAACAATCCCCAAGAGCGTCTTCGTGGTGGATAAACGGAGGGGCGCGTGACGAGATTGATGGTGGCCCTGCTATTAGCGATCAGCCTGGCGGGCTGCGCCCGCATCATCGGGGGGCAGGACACCGAGATGTACCGCGCCGAAACTTTGCTCAGGGAACGGGACTACCCTGAAGCGATCGATGCCTACAGACAGATTGTGAAAGACACCGCCGATCCAGAGCGGGCCGCGCATGCCCAGTTCGCGCTTGCATCGGCTCTGGCATATTATGATAACTCTCTGAAGGATTATACTGCCGCCTACCTGGAATTCGATCAATTCCTTAAGATGTATCCGGACAATGAAAAGGCAAATGAGGCCCGGCAGTGGCGGTCCTTGCTCCGCACGATCGTCGAACTGGAAAGGGAGAATGAGAACCTCAACAAGAGCATCGAGCAATATAAACAAAACATCGAGCATCTCAACAAAAGCATTGAGCAATTGAAACAACTCGACATCATGCATGAAGAACGGAGGAGGAAGCAGTAGATACTGATGCGATCGCATAAAACCGATGGACCGGTTTTCCATCTTGAGGAATTCACTTAAGCGTAGAATCAGGGAATCAACGGTAAATCAATAGGGCAGCAACGGCAGTCATCAAGAGTAGAGGGCCACTACTGCGAGGTCCACGTAGAAGGGACTCGCGCCAGGCCTGCGCGCCGCTTTCACAAGGAATTGACTTACTTTTTCATAGTCATCTAAAAAATAGAAATTGTTGAAGCCAACGTAAGACGGCAACAAGAAATCCCAATTTCGATAATGGCCTGGCTCTATTCATCGTAAGGTGACAAAAAACCGCCCGATAAAGAGCCGGGCGGTTGACAACAAGAGAAGACCATTATCACTGAGAAGCAAAAGTTATGCAGTTTGTTGAGCTTTGATTTTTTAAATCGTCTGCATCGTTGTTAGAAATAAGAGCATCGCCTGCAACAAGGGCTGTGCCAGCGAGAGCGAAAGACCTGTATGATGATGCGGTGTCAGAATCCCTTCCATAACATGCATTGCCGGCTACATGCTTGGTAACAATTATATAAGCGTTGCATGGCACTACAATTCCTCCCGGGACTGTACCACTAACAGAAATACTAACACCATTGCTTACAGAAAGCCCAGTTACACCCCGTCCATTATAAACGTATGCACCTATTTCAGTAGGTGTTGCCGCGTTTAGCGGGCCAGTCACCATTGCTGGACCAACTGTGCAGGCGGTTGTTGTTATCGGTAAAAAAGCTGAAACAATTTCTCCATACGCCTGTGTATCCGCATAAAGGGCCTCTTGGGCTGTTGCAGCGTTTCTTACATCGGCGTTCGCTGCGGCGTTGAATCCCCTGATTCTGTATGCGCTGAACTGCGGGATGGCGATGGCGGCAAGAATCGCTATGATGGCGACGACGATGAGCAGTTCAACAAGGGTAAAACCTTGGCCGTTCTTTATTTTCACTGTTTTCCCTCAAAAAATCGAAGACCGATGTATATTGCTTACTCAAGGCCCCCTTAGGAGGTTTCAATTCCATTCAAGGTTCTTAAGTTTTCCACTTATGTCCTTGCATTATGCATACCACAATAAATTATAATTTTATTAGCACGTTAAATACCTCACAAACGATAAAAGGCGCTAATCAGTCATATCTTAGTGACAAAATATGTCAACATGTCTTTATGTACGGCTTTTACTTCATGAACATTCAAAGTATTGATATCGCACACTCTTGAAATAGCGCCATGATAGCTGCAACCATGAAAGATAAGTACTTGAGACGCTGGATCAAACGAAAAGAAAGAATGCCGAAGCCGTTTCAGTATACCGAAAAGATCGTCCTGGATCATCCCGGTTCATGAGCGGCCGCCAATGCGTAGTACGGCTTGACCGAGGAGAAGGACGTAAAATTTAATGCTGATGAGGATGCGGTATTAATTGTGATTCGCTTGTGGTTTTTATCTGCGCATGAGAATCGATATAATAGTTTCCACCATATGGTTCTGGGGGAAGATTATCAATAATGTGTTTTGTTATTAGATCTTCCAATTTTTGTGGATTTCTGCCAAATCTCAGCTTATACTCCACTACAGCTTTTTCAAGATACAGCACACCACGAAGAGCATTGAGGCGGGTTTCATATTCTTTACGCAACTGCGAGTCTTCAGTATGTTGTAATATAAATTCCTGAAAGGTAATTGCATTTTCCGTTCTTTTTTCCTTATATGCCAGTTTTACAGCAAGGCTCGCATAAATCGGACTCGCGCCCGGCCTGCGTGAAGCTTCCATCAAAGATTCACTTGCTGTTTCATTATCCTGCAAAAAATAAAACGCGTTAAACCCCTTATAAAACGGTAAGATAGAGTCCCAATTTCGATGGCGGATGCCTTTTTCAAGCAGCATATTTGCTTCCTCAATCAGTCCACCGCCCCAGGTTAGATTTGCGTTCCCGAAGTAATAAGGATCAAAAAAATACGGGTCGAGGCTGGTTGATGCATCAAGAATATGATAGAGCCACTTCCACTCCCAAGTCTTGACGCCGGGTTTTTCTTTTCTCTCGTTAGTGCTGCCTAAAAAAACGAGCGCTTTTAAGAACAAAAAATCGGAAGCAAGGCCGCGAAACTCAAGCGCGGTTATCCTCAGAATCGGTGTTGGGATAACATAGGCGGTATCCTCGCCTTGGGGTAAAAGTTTTACCTGTTCGGATATTTTCCCCAATGAAACGATATGGACCATAACGAGGGTAATGCACAAAATGACCGTCGGCAGTCTCCACATTATGGAAACTCCCTCCTCTGGAAAATAAGCGCTGCGCACGTAATGGAAAGCGTGATGTACGCCAGTCCGTAGCTGACAACCCAGAAAACATATGACGTCGTCAGGAAAATACCATGAGCGGCCTGCGTTTTAATATCGAAGAGAGATAGGTTGGGAAAAAGGTAATAGGCTATTTGCACTAATTTCACGGTGACAGAAGAAACCTGAATGCCTACGCTCTGCGGCGCCTCCACAAGCGCCTTTACATCACTGAGAGACTGCCCGATAATATAGGCAATAACCGTCAGTACCAAGGTAATGAACGATGTTGATGTAAATGAAGCAAAAAGAAATGCCAATGCAGAAAGCAAGAGCATGGTCAGGGTGCTGAAAGACAGGGCCAAAAAAATCATTGGCCAAGAGAATCTCTGGAAATAATTTGGATAAGCCAACTTGATGATTTCTATTGACAGCATTGCACACATGCTCAGGAAGATCATGGTGACTACTATAAGAAGGGCCATCCCAAGAAACTTGCCCACAATATATTGAAACCTTGAGATTGGACGAGACAAAACCATATAAATGGTTTTTTTGTCCAAATCTTTGGCCATTAAATTGATCCCGACGAATAACACGAGAAGCAGGCCGCTCAAGGAAACAGCCGAAAGAGCAATATCGACGGCAACCTTTCCGATTTCTTGCATGAACATGCCGGAGATGAGAAAATTAGCAATAAACAATAAAAGCGCAAGGAGGGTGATCCCGTAGAGTGCTCGGTTCCTCACACCTTCCCTAAAAGTTATCACCGCAAGAGGCCAGAGGGCAATCATGTCTCCATACCTCCTCCCGCCTTCTCAACTTCTCTCAAAAATGTATCCTCCAGTCGATTCTCCCCGATCAGGAGATTATCCAGCCTGTCAACCAATCTCAATCTCCCGGCAACTATGATACCCACTCTGTCGCAAAAGCGCTCTATGTCGGTAAGGATATGGGAGGAGAAAAATACTGTCTTGCCCCGCGCCTTCAGCTCAAGAATAATATCGCCGACCATCTTTCTTCCGAGAGGGTCTAGGCCGCTCATCGGCTCATCCAGAATGGCTACATCCGGATCATGTATCAAAGATAGCGCAAGTCCCGCCCTCTGCACCATGCCTTTGGAGTAAGTTCTCAACTGCCTTTTCCGGGCGCCCTGAAGATTGACTTTCTGGAAAAGTTCATCTGCTCTCTGCTTAATGGTGAGAGACGATAGCCCTGTAGTCTTACCACCGAACCAAAGAAGCTCCTCCGCGGTGAGATAATCATAGAAGTAAGGGTTCTCCGGCAGATAGCCGATGTGTTTCCTTACACCGGTATCGTTCACATCCCTATCCATTATGAAGGCCTTCCCTTTGTCCGGGCGTATGAGGTTCACGAGTATCTTTATCGCCGTTGATTTGCCGGCTCCATTGGGGCCTAAAAAACCGAAAACTTCTCCCTTATGGACCTCCAGAGAGAGGTCATCGAGGGCCTTGATCTTTTTAGAGCGGATGCCTTCTTTAAACTCTTTCGAAATCTCTTCAATCTTTATCATGCGGACTATTTATACATAACTGATCCGGAATTGTCAATAGAATATAGCTCAAAAATTAATATTCCCGGACCTCGAATTGCGATATGGCAGTTTATAATTTCTCATCAAGAGACTGAATAGCTTGTTGGGCCGGAAGAAAACCCGGCCTTAACCTTAAAGCTACTTTAAATTCTGTCAAGGCTTCCTTTTTTAATCCTTTTTTAGAATATGCTCTCCCAAGATTGACGTGAGCTTCTACAAAGTCGGGGGTGAGCTTTAATGCTCGATTGTATTCCTCAATAGCATCGTCAAATCGGCCCTGGCTGAGAAATACAGACCCCAGATTATTATGAGCCTCGGCATTGTCAGGATTTATTTTCAAGGCCGCCTTGTATTTTTCTAATGCCTCATCCAACCTGCCCTGTTTTGCATAGATATTGCCTAAGTTATAAAGGGTTTTTTCGAGGGAAGGATTGAGTCTTAATGCGGCAATATATTCACGCGCCGCCTCATCGAGCCGACCTTGGGCAAGATAGAGGTTTCCGAGGTTATTATGCGCCTCCACAAAATCAGGGTTTACTCTTAAAGCTATTTTGTATTCTCCTATTGCCTCGTCTGATCTGGCTTGTGCGGTAAAGATATTCCCTAAATTATAATGAGCTTCAGGATTTTCGGGGTTCAGCTTTAACGCCGCGCGGTAGCTGTCTATCGCTTCCTCCACCTGGCCTTTTTGATAATAGACCTGCCCAAGGTTATTCTGAATTTTCGTAGAGGATGACCCGGATCGTGAAGCAATGCTGTATTCGTTGAGAGCATCAGCCAGTCGGCCTTGTTTGGAATAAACATTCCCCAGGTTTACACGCGCCTCAACAAAATTTGGATCGAGCTTTAAGGATATAAGATAGTTTTCTATAGCCCTGTCCAGCTGATCCTTTTTAAAAAAGGCAAACCCCAGCAAAGTATATCCCCTTGCCTTCTCAGGAGCCTTCCTAACCACATCCTGCCACAATGTGAGATCTTCCTTCCATATCCTGTTCCTGGTATATGTTGCAAATGAGAAGGGAATGATGATCAATATTATAAAGACAATGACATTAAAAACTGCATCTGGAGAGGAAGCGCAAATCTCCTCCTTAGGCAGTTCATTTTTATTTCTTATCCTGGCTCTATTCATCGTAAGTCGACAAAAACCGCCCGGCAAAAAAACCGGGCGGTTGCACAAGGGGAAACTATTTTTACTGAGCAACAAAATTCGTGCAGTTTGTTGAGCTCACAGTACCACCGGCAAAATCGTCTGTTCCAGCTGTACCAGCAATCGCATCGCCTGCAACAAAGGGAGCAGCAACGGTAGTGGTAGCCCTGTATGATGCCGTGCTGTCAGAATCCCTTCCGTAACATGCATTGCCAGCGCTATGCCTTGCTACAATTATATATTCTATATTAGGTACTTGAGGCGCTGCTCCGGTTACACCACTAACAGCAACCATAACACTATTGCTTATAGAAAATCCGGCTGAACCCCGTCCATTAGAAATGTACGCACCCACTACAGTAGCTGATGCCGGGTTTTTCGGGCCAGTCACTAGCTGTGGACCAGCTGTGGCGGCGGGTGTTGTTGCCGGTAACATAGCTTGGAAAGCTTCTCCGTACGCCTGGGTATCAGCAAACAGGGCCTCTTGCGTTGTTGCAAGGTTCCTTGAGTCAGAGTTGGCAGAAGCATTAAATCCCCTGATCCGGTAAGCCGAAAACTGCGGGATGGCGATGGCCGCCAAAATCGCGATAATGGCAACCACGATCAACAACTCGATAAGTGTAAAACCTTTCTGATTCATCTTAAACATATCATTTCCTCCATAATTTGTTAAGTTAAATTCCATCATGATACTACTTTACTAATGCTTGTTACCTTTTAGGGACAACCTCACCTCCTTCCACAGGCATTAAGCATTTTCAGTTCTGTATCCTTGATATTGCAGAATGCATGCCATCATGTCTTCATAATGATTTCAAGGCATTACAGCTATGATATTGTGACAATAATCCGTTTACCGTCAGTATAAGCGACAAAAAATGTCAGCTCTTACCCTTCTTGACATTCCATGGGGCCGGTGGTAGCATCTGCTAACTATCCGATCATGATAATCACTGCAGACAGGCTAATTATTTTACGGGATAATGCTTCTATTGTAAAACACGGTGCTGTTGTATTAAGCCGGGGAACCATAGTCGACGCAGGCGCGACTGAAAAAATACTGAAGAAGCACACTGGCCGCCATATATACCGCCTTGAAAACGCTGTTCTCATGCCCGGGCTTATCAATGTTCATGCACATCTCGAACTTCCGCCCCTCCTCGATGCTGTTCGGGCCAGAACCTTTCCTGATTGGGTCCTGAACCTCATACAGGCGAAAAGAGAACTGGACATGAAGGGATATACAATCGCGGCGAAACAGAATGTCCGAGCACTTATACAAAGCGGCACAACCACCGTTGGAGAGATATGCACGCACGGCATCAGTCCCGGCGTTCTCAAACAGAGCGGCCTGCGGGCAACGGTTTATCACGAAATTATCAGCATGGATCCTTCTTCTCCGATTTTTCATCTTCCCTCACCCGTTTCCCGTCCTTCGAACAACCTTGTAAGGATCGGCCTCTCCCCCCACGCTCCTTATACCGTATCGGATACGGTGTTGCTTCAGATAAGAAAACTCGTGTTGCGAAAACATTTACATCTGTGCATGCACGTGGCGGAATCGAAAGACGAGATCAGATTGCTCCAGCGAAAGAAAAGCCGATTTGAAAAACTCTACCGTGCTGTGGGCTGGGACACAGCATGGGCGCCGTCTACAGATTCTCCGTTCGAATATCTCCTCACGCTCGGCCTTCTCAACGATGATTTCCTGGCAGTACACGCGGTCCAAGCGACCGACAAGGACATCAGTATCATCAAGAGATCACATGTCTCCGTTGCACACTGTCCGCGGAGCAACAGAGAGACGGGTGTGGGGAAAATGCCACTCAAGAAGTTCCTCGATGCCGGGGTCGTTGTCGGCCTTGGCACGGACAGCCTGGCTAGCTCACCAAGCCTGAACCTATGGGACGAGATGCGGTCAGCCTACCGGATACACCGGTCTGACGGGATCACAGTCAAAGATATTTTCACGCTTGCCACCAACGGCGGGGCCAAGGCTCTCGGCTTGTTCGATACGATCGGCTCTATCGAACCCAGGAAAAGGGCGGATATCATCGCTGTCCCGC
>Ga0335082_10002981_pt1 | contig 18327 bp, 18 predicted proteins | sample Lox_Sample_41_FD_206718 | JGI IMG/M metagenome (GOLD analysis project Ga0335082, IMG submission 206718) | Soil microbial communities from Loxahatchee National Wildlife Refuge, Florida, United States - Lox_Sample_4.1 | ecosystem: Environmental > Terrestrial > Soil > Wetlands | place: USA... | reverse complement strand
TCCCCGACGGCCAAGCAGCGCTGCTTGGCCGCGCCGGGGACCGGCCTGCACTCGCAGTGAGCGGCCGATGATCATGGCCGCCCGAGAGGTACACGGATGAAAACCCTCGCCCTCGCGCTCAACACCGCTCGCGAAGCGGTGCGCAACCGGATCCTCTACTCGATCTTGTTCTTCGCCGTGCTGATGGTCGCGATCGCCGCGGTGTTCGGCGCCGCGTCGATCGGCGATCAAGTGAAGTACATGAAGGACTTCAGCCTGATGAGCGTGTCGCTGTTCGGCGTCATCATCGCCATCGTGCTCGGCGTCAACCTGCTCCATCAGGAGCTCGGCAAGAAGACCATCTTCAACATCCTCTCCAAGCCAGTGGCCCGCTGGCAGTTCATCGTCGGCAAGTTTCTCGGCCTGCTGGCGACGCTCAGCCTGATCGTCGTGGTGATGTCGGCCGGCGTGGTCGGCGCCTTTGCGATGCTCACCGGCCGCGCCGACTGGGGGTTGGTGGTGGCGTCGTTCGCCGCGCTGCTCGAACTCATGGTGGTGATCGCCGTGGCGCTCTTCTTCTCGTCGCTGGTCGTGACCCCGTCGCTGGCCGGTATGTTCACCGCCGCCACCTTCGTCGCCGGTCGCTCGGCTTCCTACCTCCTCTACTTTCTGAACGGCGACCAAGCGCGGCCGATTCAGGTGGTCGCGACCGGGCTCTATTGGATCCTCCCGCGGCTCGACCGCTTCACGGTCGCGGACCAAATCGTGTACGGCACCCTGCCCGATCCCTCCTACCTCGCCGTGCTGGTCGCCTACGCGGGCGCCTACGCGGGGATCCTGCTTCTCCTCAGCATCGGTCTGTTCTCGCGCCGCGAGTTCGTCTGACCGAGCCGACTCCCGCCGATTTGGCCCACTCGCCCATCGGCCTACGCTCGGCGGTTGCCTCGCGACGCTCGGGCCGCTAGCTACTGCGCCGCGCATGCTCTGCTTCGCGATATTCGTCTTCGGCGCCGTCGTTGGCAGCTTTCTGAACGTCTGCATCCACCGGTTGCCGACCGGCGAGTCCGTGGTCTTTCCCGCTTCGCACTGCCCACACTGCCAACAACCGATCCGGCCCTACGACAACATTCCGATCCTGAGCTACCTCGTCCTGCGCGGGCGCTGCCGGCAGTGCGGCGAGCCGATTTCCATGCGCTACCCGCTCGTCGAGATGCTCGCCGGCGTCGCCGGCGCCGCGGCAGTGAGTGTCTTCGGCCTGTCGGCACACGCGCTGCTCACCTTCGCCTTTCTCTGCGCCCTGCTCGTCATCACCTTCATCGACGTCGACTATCAGATCATCCCGGACGCGATCAGCTTGCCTGGCATCGGCGTCGGCTTCGCCGCAGCGCTGGTGCTCGGCGAGCCGAGCTGGAAGGCCTCGCTGGCGGGCATCCTGCTCGGCGGTGGGCTGTTGTGGGGCGTCGCCGAGGGCTACCACTGGCTCACCGGCCGCGAGGGCATGGGGGGCGGGGACATCAAGCTACTCGCCATGATCGGCGCCTTTCTCGGTTGGCGCGCCGTTCCGGTGACGCTCCTGCTCGGTTCGCTGGCCGGGACCGCCATCGGCGTGACCCTGATGCTCGTGCAGCGCCGCGATCGGCGGACCGCCATCCCGTTCGGACCGTTCCTGGCAATCGGCGCGATCTGTGCGCTCTTCTGGGGCGACGCGCTGATCGTCTGGTACCTCGGCTTCGCGCGACCGGCGTGACGCGATGTCGGCGCCGCACGGCAGGGGCATCGGGCCGCTGGCGTTGCTCGACCGCGTGCTGACCGCGGTCCTCGTCGCCTGGGGGCTGGGGAGCCTCCTGCCGATCGGGTCGTGGACCGGGGTGAGCGAGCGCGGTGCGTTCGATCGAGACATGGCGCAGCGCTTCTGGGGTCTCCTCACCGCCGGGTTGATCACGCTGTTGCTCTTCACCGTCACCCGCGGTCGCTGCGCCGGCTGGCTGCGCGCCGCGCTGGAGCGCCTCCGCGCGGTGCCGCGCAGCGTCCTGCTCGTCGGCTTCGGCGTGCTCGCCGCCGGCGAAGCCATCGCGGTGGCCGTCGTCGAGTTCGCGCGCAACCCACAGCTGATCGATACGTGGGCGCAGTACGTCCAGGCGCGCACGTTCGCCGCCGGCGCGCTGACCGCGCCACCGCCGCCGTCGGCGGCGCACTTCGGCATCCTGCAGATGGTCACCACGCCGGCGGGATGGTTCTCGCAGTACCCGCCCGTCCACCCGGCCCTGCTCGCGCTCGGTATGACGCTCGGCGCCGCCTGGTTGGTGACGCCACTGCTGGCCGGGTTGCTGCCGGCGGCCGTGTACGGGCTGGGCCGCCGGGGCGGCGACGAGAGCGTGGCACGGCTGGCGGCCGGGCTGACGCTGCTGTCGCCGTTCGCGATCGCCATGGACGCCAGCGCGATGAACCATCTGCCCGCCGCGCTCGGTGTGGCGGCGGGGCTGGCGCTCACGCCCGCGATCGCGCGCGGCCGGACGGGGGCTGCCCTCGCCTTTGGACTTTTGTGCGGCCTGACCGTCGGGCTGCGTCCGCTCGACGGCGTGGCGCTCGCCGCGGTCGGCGGTGCGGCGCTGCTCATACCGCTGCAACGCCGTGCGCTATGGACAGTCGCGGCGGCGGGGCTCGGCGGCGTGGCCGGGGCGCTGCCCACCCTGGTCTTCAACGCGCTGACCACCGGCAGCCCGTTCACCTTCGGCTACACCGTGCTCTACGGTGCCGGCCACATGCTCGGGTTCCACGCCGGTCCGTGGGGCGTGCCGCTCACGCCGCTGCGCGCCGTCGGCCTGACCGCCAACGACGCCAACGATCTCAACACCTACCTGCTCGAGTGGCCGCTGCCAGTGACGCTGTTGATCGTCGCAGCGGTCGCCGATCGGCGCGGACTCGATCCGGCACGGCGCGGCGCCGCAGCGTATTTGGCCGTCCTGGTCGGTCTGCTGTTCTTCTACTTCCATCGCGACCTGCTGTACGGGCCGCGCTTCCTGTTCTCGGCCGTGCCCGCGGTGCTCGTGCTGGTGGCCGCCGGGATCGTCCGGCTGGCGGCGCTGGACGCGCCGGTGCCACGCGTGAGCGCGCGCGTCGGCGACGTGGTCGCGGTCGCCACGGCGGTGCTGGTCCTGCAGAGCGCCGCATGGCTGGCGCCCCAGCGCCTGCGCTCGTACACCGCCGTCGGCACCGTGCTGGCTCTGCACCCGGAGGACGACGCGCGTCGCGCCGGGCTGCACCACGCGGTGGTCGTCCTGCGCGACGGGTGGGGTACGCGGCTGATCGCGCGCATGTGGGAAGCCGGCGTGCCGGTCGCGTTGTCGTCCCGGCTCTACGCGGCGTTCGACGCCTGCGCACTCGAGCAGCTGCTGGACGACGCGGAGCACGCCGCGGTGCGCGGCCCCGCCCTCGTCGAGCGGCTCGCAGCGGCGGCCGCGACCGCCTCGCCCGGCGTCTATGCGCCCGGGCTCACCCGCGACCCCTTCCTGCGCATGCCGGCCGACGGTCAGCTGACGCCGGAGTGCTCCGCGCAGCTCGTCTGGGACGGCGAGGGCACGATGCAATACGCGGCCGTCGCCAATCTCAACGCGCCGGGCCGCGACGGGGACCTGGTGTGGGCACGCGAGCTCCCCGATCTGTCGGTGCTCCGTCGCCTGTATCCGGATCGACCGATCTATCGGTACGCGCAGCCGGCGCCGGGCGCGGCACCGACCTTCACCCTGATCGGCCCCCCGTGACGTCGCGGCAGTGAGCGCTGCAGCGCTGCATCTCCGCTCTGCAGCGCATCGGCTCACCGCAGTCTTGGCGCTCGAGTCTCGCTGTCATATTGACGCCTCGAGGTTCTCGACGATGCGCCCCGCCCGCGGCTTCACCCTGCTCGAGCTGCTCACCACCCTGGCGCTCGTCACCGTGCTCACCGGGATCGCGCTGCTCGGCTTCGCCCGGACCCTTGCCGGCTGGCGCCTGAGCGCGGCGGCGCGGCAGGTGGTGATGGACCTCAAGCTCACGCGGGCTCGCGCCATCCTGGACTCCGCCACCCATCGCCTGCGCTTCCCGGTTCCCGGCGCCAGTTACCAACACGAGCGGCAGCGGCCGTCCGGCGCGTACGAGCCGGTCGGCCCGCCGACGCAGCTGCCGGCGGATATCCAGGTCGTCGACTGCACTGGCGCAGGGTCGGGCATCAGCTTCCGCCCGCGCGGCACCGCGGGCGCGTTCGGAACCGTCACGCTGCGCAACCGCGACGGCGATCAGCGCGCGGTCGTGATCGACATCGTCGGACGTACCCGGGTGCAATGATGACGACGGACGACCGGCGCGGCTTCACCGCCATCGAGCTGCTGGTGGCCACGGTCATCTTCGCCGGCCTCGCCGCAGCGCTGGCGCAGACGCTGGTGTCGGCGCAACAGGCCCGAGCCAGCAGCGCGCGCTGGCTGCGCGCCACCCAGCTCGCCGAGGAGCGGCTCGAGCGCCTGCGCGCGGGAGACCGCAGCGATGACGCGGCCCCGATCGACGAGTTCACCCGCACGTGGCAGGCCACGGCGGTGCCCGATCAGAGCGGCCTCGAGCGCTTCGACATCGCCGTCGCCTGGGAAGACCGCGGCGCCCAGCGGTTCACCTTGTCGGCGCTGGCGCGGAGCGCGCCGTGATTCAGCGCCGCGACGGCTTCTCCCTCGTCGAGGTGCTGGTCGCCCTGACCGGACTGAGCCTGTTCGGGCTCGCCGTCCATCAGTTCTGCTCCGTGCTGCAGCGGGGCGTGCGCGTCCTCGAGGTCGCCAGCGAGGCTCAGGAGGCCGCGCGGCTCGGTGTGCAGCTCATCGTCGCCGACGTGCGCGAAGCGGGATTCAACCCGAATGGCCCGCTGCCCGACGGGGTCCGTCAGGCCGGGCGTGACGTGTTTGCCCTCGCGCGCGACCTGAACGGCGACGGCGACGTCGCCGACACGAACGAACGCGTGAGCTACCAGTATGCCGCCGATCGGCACGCCCTCATGCGGGCGCTCGGCGACTCGCCGCCGCAGCCCCTGCTCGACGACCTCGACGACGACGGCCTGGTATTCACCTACCTCGCCGGGGACGGCACCCCGCTGCCGAGCGACGGCGGGGAGCTCGACGCCGCGGAGCGCGCGCGCATCCGGCGCGTCAGCGTGCGCCTCCGCATTGCGATCCGCCACCCGGACCCGGCCTATGGCCAGCCGCTCCGCGTCATGCAGACCGCCACCGCGCTGCTGCGCAACGTGCGGTGACGTCGTCGAGAGGGTCCGCCGATGCGCACCGACGAGCTCCGCGTTCGCGGCCAATCGGGCCACGCTCTGCTCACCACCATGATCGCGGCCGCCTGCCTGATCCCGCTCGGCGCGTTCGCGGCCATGCAGGCACGCCTCGACTTCCTCGTCGGCCATTCCACACGCACCGCGCTGGAGACGTTCGTCGTCGCCGACTCCGGCCTCGAGCACGCACTGGCGGATCTGACCGCCGACGCGCGCTTCGACCGTCTGCTCGCCGGGCCCGACCGCCAGCCGGGAAACGGCGACGATGGCGAGTATCCATTCGCGCTCCCGCCGCCCGCCTGGTTCCCGTCTGCGCCGTTCCGTTACGACGTGCGCGTGATCGTGCAGGGACTCGACGCGCTCGAGATCGTCGCGCGCGGGCTCGGACCGTTCAACGCCACCCGGGTCGTTGCCGCGACTGTCGTGCGCGACGCCGCTCCGTACGTGCCCGCGGCGCTGGCCATCGCGGCGCGTGATGCGGCGCTGGCGTTGGGGCCGGCCTTTCGCATCGCCGGCGTCGACCCGTCCCCGGCTGACGCCGGCCTGCCGGCGGTGGCCGTGGACGGCGCCGACGCAGCGGCGGCGTTGATCTCGCGCCTGCCCAGTGGAGGCGCCGGCCAGCTCGTCGGGCGCGGGGGAGCCCCGAGCGTTGCCGGGGTCTCACCCCCGTCCGCCGAAGCGCTCGCCGACGTCGCGCAGCGCCGGGTCGAGGCGCACGCGCTGGCCGGCGACGTGAGCGGCGCGCTCGACGACGGGCTGTTCGTCAGCCCCGGGCCGCTCCGCCTGATCGACGCGTCGATCAGCGGCGTGCTGGTGGTCGCGGGCACGCTGGAGCTGGCCGGAGCAACCAGCGTCTCCGGGCTCGTCGTCGCGCTCGGCGACGTGCGCCTCGACCCCGCGGGCACGGCCACCATCGACGGGGCCGTGCAGGTCGGCCGCGCCGGCGCGGTGGTTTCGCTGCGCGGCGGGGGGCACATCGCGTACGACCCCATCGTCATCGCGCGCGTCGACGCGGCGTTCCCCGGTCTGCTGCCTCGCCGCGCCCGGATCACCGGTTGGCGCCAATACCCGGATGCAGCGCTCTGACACCCAGCGCCTCTGCGTGCGCCTGCCGGGGACGGGCCGCCGCCGCGGGCCTGACAGCCGCCACCGGGCGCAGCAAACCGAAAAAGCCGATGCGGGGCCTTTGGAACTATGGTAACTCTTGGCGTCGGCGCACCCGGCGGTACGAGCCGGGAGGGCGGAGAGCGCGCAGCGGGAACGGTATGAGCCGAAAGATCCTGGTCGTCGACGACAACATCGACAGCGTCATGATCCTGCGCAGTATTCTCGAGACCAACGGCTTCGCCGTGCTCGTCGCGAACAGCGGCCCGCAGGCACTGGCGCTGCTCAAAAGCGACAAGGCCGATGTCGTTCTGCTCGACGTCATGATGCCAGAGATGAGCGGCCTCGAGGTGCTCGAGAAGATCAAGAGCACGCACGCAACGTCGAAGATCCCGGTGATCATGGTCACCGCGAAGCTGCAAGACGAAGACGTGATGACCGGCTATCAGTACGGCGCCGACTACTACATCACCAAGCCCTGCACGGCGAAGCAATTGCTGTACGGTATCGAGCTCGTCCTCGGCCGCATCGAGGCGGGCACACAGACGCCGCCCCCGGCGAAGGACGAAGTCGCCTAGCCCGGATGCCGGGCGTACCCCGCGCCGGTGCTGCCTGGACCCGTCTGCCGGTGCGGTGTAGACACGCGCCATGTCGGCGTCGAGCGTGACCGGCTGCCTGATCGCCTTCGAAGGCAGCGAGGGGGTCGGCAAGTCGACCCAGATGGCGCGTGCCGCAGACGCGCTGCGGCGTGAGGGCCATCGGGTCGAGGTCACGGCGGAACCAGGCGGCACCGAGCTCGGCCTCGAGCTGCGCGCGCTGCTGCTGGACCGGCGCGCGACGCCGCCGCTGCCGCTGGCGGAGCTCTTCCTCTACCTCGCCGACCGGGTCCAGCACATCGGTCAGGTGATCGCGCCGGCGTTGGCGGCGGGCGCGCTGGTGTTGACCGACCGTTTCTCCGCCTCGACCATCGCCTACCAGAGCTACGGGCGCGGCCTCGACCTGGAGGCCGTCACCCGCGCCGATGCGTGGGCGCGCGGCGGCCTGCAGCCCCGGCTCACCATCCTGCTCGACTGCCCGGTGCAGATCGGCCTGCAACGCGCCCGCGGCGCCGATCGCTTTCACGCCGAGCTCACCACCTTTCACGAGCGCGTGCGCGAAGGCTTCCACGCCCAAGCAGCCGCGGCGCCCGGCACCTGGCGCGTGATCGACGCCACGCAGCCCGAAGCGGCCGTCCACGAACAGGTGCTGGCGGCCATCCGCGCGGTCGCGAGTCGGCGATGAGCTGGCCGGCCCTGATCGGGCACGCGGCGCTGTGGGAGCGCCTGACCCGACTGCTCGCGGAGGACCGACTCCCGCACGCGCTCCTGCTCACCGGCCCGCCCGGCATCGGCAAGGCGCTGCTGGCGCGGCGCCTGGCGGCGCACCTGGCCTGCACCGCCGACGGCGAGCGGCCCTGCGGCGAGTGCTCTGGATGTCGTCAGATCGCGGCCGGGACGCATCCCGACTTGTTTGCCATCGGCGCGCCGGACCGCCGCAAAGCAGAAACGCGCCGGAAGGAGATCGGCATCGAGCACGCCCGCGCGCTGAAGCGCTTCGTGCAGCTGCACGCCACCGTCGCAGCGCGCAAGATGGCGATCATCGACGACGCCGACCGGCTCTCCCTGGCCGCCCAGAACGCCCTGCTCAAGACGCTCGAAGAACCGCCCGGTCAGGCGCTCCTCGTCATCGTCACCGCGAGCCCCGGATCACTGCTCTCCACCGTACGGTCGCGTTGCCAGCGGGTGCTCTGCCGGCCGCTCACCGACCGGGAGGTCTCCACCGTGCTGACGGCCGCCGGCCTGCCTGCCAACGACGCGAGCGCCCTGGCGGCGGCGGCCGACGGAAGCCCGGGACGCGCGCTCGCCCTGCACGACGCCTGGCAAGACGGCGACCGCCGCGACGTCGAACGCTTGCTTGCGGACCTGGACGCTGCCCGATATGGTTCCATCCTTGCTATGAGCAGAGGCCTCGGCAGCAGCGAACCGGAGACCGCATCTCGCCTCGACGGGCTGCTGGGACTCTGCCGGAACGCGGCCCTGGCGGCGGCGGCGACCGGCGACCCCGGTCGGCTGGACAACGCTCTGCGACGGGCGGAGGCGGTCGCCGAGGCGGTGCGCACGCTGCGCTGGCGGAATCCCAACCGCGGCCTGCTGACGGAAGCACTGGCCCTGCAGCTGGCGCGTCGCTGAGCAAGATGTCCACCCCGGAGCCCAGCGAGCACACGCCCCAACCGCCGCCATCCGGCGCGATCGTCGGGGTGCAATTCCGCACCACCGGGCAGATCCACGAGTACGACGCCGGTGGACTTCCGCTGCGCTGCGGCGATCGCGTGGTCGTCCAAGTGAACCGGGGCACGAGCCTGGCGACCGTCGTCGTCGCGCCTCGGCCGGCGGCTGGGCGCGAGGCCGCGGCGCTGCCGCGGGTGATCAAACGCGCCGACGCGCGTGAGTACGCGCGCGAGGAAGCGAACCTGCGCCGCGCCGCCGACGCGCACCGCATCTGCGTGCACCGCATCCGCGAGCGCCGGCTCGACATGAAGCTCATTCGCACCGAATGCGTCTTCGAAGCGTCGAAGATGATCTTCTACTTCTTCTCGGAAGGTCGCGTCGACTTCCGTGACCTGGTGCGCGACCTGGCGCAGACGCTGCACACGCGCATCGAGATGAAGCAGATCGGGAACCGCGACGAGACCAAGCTGCTCGGTGGCGTCGGGCCGTGCGGGCGCGAGCTGTGCTGCTCGAGCTGGCTGCGCGAGTTCAGCTCCGTGTCGGTGAAGATGGCCAAGGAGCAGGGGCTGTCGCTCAATCCGTCGAAGCTCGCCGGCATGTGCGGCCGGCTGAAGTGCTGCCTGCGCTATGAGTACGACACCTATTTGGAGCTCGGCCGCGCGCTGCCGCCGGTGGGCGGCGCGGTGGAGTCGGTGAAGGGCAACGGCATCGTCACCCGACACAACGTCCTCAAGCAGACCGTCATCATCCGGCGCGACGAGGACGGCGTCGATGTCGAGGCCATGCTGGAGGACTTGGTGGCGAAGAAGGCGCCCTGAAGCCGGTCGCCCCCATGTCGCACGTCTACCTCACCACGCCGCTCTACTACGTCAACGCCGCGCCGCATCTCGGCCACACTTACACCACCGTCATCGCCGACACGCTGGCGCGGTGGCACCGCGCGCGCGGCGACACCACGCTCCTGGTCACCGGGACCGACGAGCACGGCGACAAGATCGCCCAGGCGGCAGCCGCGGCCGGGGTCAGCCCGCAGGCGCACGCCGACCGCGTCAGCCAGATCTTCCGCGACACCTGGGACCGCGCCGGGATCAGCTACGATCACTTCATCCGCACCACCGACGCCTACCACATCAATACGGTGCAGGAGATCTTGCGCCGCATCGAGGCCGCCGGCGACATCTACTTCAGCAGCTACGGCGGTCTGTATTGCTACGGGTGCGAGCGCTTCTATACCGAGAAGGAGCTGGTCGACGGCAGGTGTCCGGACCACCTGGTCGCGCCGACCTACATCGAGGAAGAGAACTACTTCTTCCGCATGAGCCGCTACCAGCAGCGGCTGATCGACGATCTCGAGGCGCACCCGGAGCGCATCCGCCCGGATCGCTATCGCAACGAAGTGCTCGCCATGTTGCGCGGCGAGGCCCTCGGCGATCTGTGCATCTCGCGCCCCAAGGCACGCCTGGATTGGGGCATCACCCTGCCGTTCGACGATCGCTACGTCGCCTACGTGTGGGTCGACGCGCTGACCAACTACGTCAGCGCCCTCCGGCACATCCGTCCGGCGGAGTTCGATCAGTACTGGCCGCGCGCCGAGCATTCGATCGGCAAGGACATCCTCAAACCGCACGGGGTGTTCTGGCCGACCATGCTGCTCTCCGCGGGGCTGCCGCTGTTCCATTGCCTGCACGTACACGGCTACTGGAACGTCGGCGAGAGCAAGATGTCGAAGAGCCTCGGCAACGTCATCCGCCCGCTCGAGATGAAGCAGCGCTTCGGAATGGACGCCTTCCGCTACTTCCTGCTGCGCGAGATGGCGTTCGGACAGGATGCGACCTTCAGTGAGGACGCCTTCGTGACCCGCGTCAACGCCGACCTCGCCAACGGCATCGGCAATCTGGTGAGCCGAACCCTGGCGATGCAGCAGCGCTACTTCGCCGGCGTCGTGCAGCCGCTCGGGACTCGCACCGACGACGACCGCGAGCTGGCCGCGGCGTTCGACCAGGCACGCACCGGGGTCGACCGCCACACCGAGGAGCTGGCGTTCCACCGCGCCCTCGAAGCGCTGTGGCGCGCCATCGATCAGGCCAACAAATACATCACGACGACCTCACCGTTCACGTTGGCGAAGGATCCCGCCACCAAGCCGCGCGCCGGAGCGGTGCTGCACCACCTGGTCGAGGCGCTGTTCGTCAGCGCGGTTTTGCTCCGGCCGTTCCTGCCCGAGACGGCACCGAAGATCCTGGCCATGCTCGGCATGCCGGCCGACGCGGTGCTTCCCGCCGACTACGCATGGGGCACCGCGCTCGCCGACGGACACGTCACCGGCAAGCCGGAGATGCTGTTCCCTCGCATCGACACCGAGGCCGCATGAGGCGCCGCCAGGCGCCGCGCTCCCACCTCGCGTGTTCCCATCGCCATCATGGCCCGCACCGCTCTGACCGGCCGCTCCGACCTGCCGTCGCTCGCGGGTGGCCGGACCATCATCGACTCCCACTGCCATCTGGACATGGACGATTTCGCCCCCGATCAGGCCGAGGTGCTGGGGCGCGCGACAACCGCCGGAGTCTCGGCGATGATCACCATCGGTGCGGGCGGTCCGCTCGAGGCGAACGACCGCGCCGTGGCCTTGGCGCGCACCCACCCGCAGGTGTACGCGACTGTGGGCGTCCACCCGCACGAGGCGTCGGTCGTCTCGGACGCGGTGCTCGGGACCATCCAAGGACTGGCGCGGGAGCCGAAGGTCGTGGCGATCGGTGAGACCGGGCTCGACTATCACTACGACAACTCGCCCCGCCCGCAACAGCGCGCCGCGTTCGCGCGCTTCATCCAGCTCGCCCGCACCCTCACCCTGCCCATCGTCGTGCACCTGCGCGACGCCGACCGCGATGCCCTCGAGATTCTGCGCGCCGAACGCGGGTCCGAGAACGGCGGCGTGATCCACTGCTTCTCGGGCGACGCGGCCAGTGCGCGTGCGTACCTGGACCTCGACTTCCACATCTCGTTCAGCGGCATCGTGACGTTCAAGAACGCCGAGGCGCTGCGCGAGGCCGCCCGCATCGTGCCCGCGGACCGGCTCATGGTCGAGACCGACGCCCCGTTCCTCGCCCCCGAACCCTACCGCGGCCGCCGCAACGAACCGGCGCTGGTCGTGCGCACCGCGGCGGTCCTGGCCGCGGTGCGGGGTGAAACGCTCGAGACGGTGGCGGAGCGCACGTGCGCGAACACGCGTCGCCTCTTCCACCTTCCCTGAGTCCCGCGAGGCGGGGTCGCCCCCCGCGGGGCTACGCCGCCTGGCGGTGGGCGCGCAGGAGCCGGAGGACGTTCCGCACCTCGTCTTGGGTGCACGGCTTGGCGAGGATCGGCTGGGGAGGGAGCTCCTGGCGCAGCCGGCTCTCGCTGCGCCAGACGCCGCCGGTGACGAAGACGACGCGATGGGCGAGCTCGGGGTGCGCCGCCTCGAGTCGGCTGTAGATCTCCGGGCCCGACAGGTCGGGCAGGCGCACGTCGAGAAACACCGCGTCCCAAGCGCTGGACTCGAGCAGGGTCATCCCTTCGGTGCCGGTCGCGGCCCGGGTAACCTGTAGGCCCTCCTTGGCCAGCATCGCGGTGAGCGCCTCGGCGACGTCGGGATCGTCGTCCACGAGCAGGACGCGCTCGAGGGTCGTCGACGCCGGAGCCTCGGCGATCGGAAGCAAGAGGATGAACGTGGAGCCGCGCCCGACTTCGCTCTCGACCCGCAGGTCGCCGCCGTGCGCGTTGGCGATCGCGTAGCTGACGCTGAGCCCGAGCCCGCTGCCCTCGGTCTTAGTGGAGAAGAAGGGATCGAAGATGCGCGGGAGCACGTCGGCGGCGATGCCGGGCCCGCTGTCGGTGACACGCAATGCCAGTTGATCGCCTTCGCCGCGGACCTCGACGCGCATCCAGTTGCCGTCCGGCCGCCCCGCCATCGCCTGGATCGCGTTGGTGAGCAGGTTGAGGAGCACCTGCTGGAGCTGTTGCGGGTCCGCCTGCGCCGGCGGGAGGTCGGGATCGAACGCGGTCTCCAACCGGACGTTCTGGCGCGACAGGTCGTGCCGCACCAGCTCGAGTGTCTTGCTGGTGAGCTGTGCGAGATCGACCGGCACGGGGCGCGGCGGCCGGGGGCGTGCGAATCCGAGCACGCCCTGGACGATGTCGGCGATGCGTCGCGCCTGTGCGTCGACCCGCCCGAGCGCGCCGCGCAGCTCATCGGGGGTCCCACCGCTGGTCACCGTCTGTCCGAAGATCGCGGCCAATGCATTGTTGATCTCGTGAGCGATCCCGGCCGCCATCTCACCCACCGCGGCCAACCGGTCGGCGCGCTGCATCTGCTCCTGAAAACTCTTCGCCTCCGAGATGTCCTCGAGGATGGCGACGGCGCCCTGCACGCGGCCGTCGACGTCGCGGATCAGGCTCGTGTTCAGCAGGATCGGAATGACCGTGCCGTCCTTGCGCCGCACGCTCGTCTCGCCGCGCCAGCTGCGCCGCTGCAGCGTCTCTTGGAACTGCTCGATCGGCTCCGGCAGGAGGTCGCCGGCGATCTCGAAGGCGTCGTGGCCGAAGACCTCCTCGCGCCGATAGCCGAGGGTGCGCATGAAGGCGACGTTGGCGAAGATGACCCGCCGCCTCGCGTCGGTGATCAGCACCGCCTCCTCGGTGCTCTCCACGGCGCGGACGAGCCGGCGGCTCTCTTCGACGAGGCGCGCCCGCTCGATGGCCACCGCGGTCTGGCGCGCGATGCCGTCGGCAATGGTCATGTCGCGCTGCGTGAACGAACGGCTGGGGTTGCGGCGCGCGAACTCCATCACGCCGAAGAAGTGCTCGCCGCTCGCGAGCGGCGCAATCAGCACGGCGGGGACGTCGACGGGGGCGACTTGCAGGCTCTCCGCCACCGGGACGACCGCGCAGTGGCCGAGGCGCCGCACCCATTCGAAGTCGGGCACCTGCTCGGGCGAGAGCTGCAGGCCGGTCGCGGCGCGGCCGCCGGCACCCTGCACCCCAGAGGTGACGGCGCGCACGTACTTTCCGCTCGCCTGCGCCCACAGGGCGATGCCGCAATAGTCCATCTCGATGCTGCGCGGCGCGACCTGCACGACCGTTTCCAGGATCTCATCGAGACGGGTGAGGCTGCTGACCGCCTCGCTCACCGTGAGCAATGCGTTGGCCACCGCGGCGGCCGGCGCGTCGCGCTCGGCGCGCTCGCGTGAACGGGCGCGGGGGGGCGCGAGCGCGCCGCCCATCGCCCGCATGAGCCACAGCGTGGCAAGGGGCCCGCCGATCAACACCTCGACGGCGGCAAAGGCGACCACCGCGTCGAACGTTCCGTGGACGAGCGTGCTGAGCGGCTCGACGGAGATGAGCACGAACCGATCGGCCAGCTCGATCGCTGCCGCCAGGAGGCCGGCGCCGAACAGGAACGCCAGCACCGCGGGGGTTCCGAACACCAGCGCGTAGAGAATGCTCTGCAGCGGCAGAAGCACCAGCAGGGGACTCGACCGACCGCCCGACGCGGCGATTGGCACGCCGAGTGCGCCGAGGTTGATGACCATGTCGGCGGCCAGCAGGGCTCCGGAGACACGGCCGTGTCGGTAGCGCAACGCGACCAGGAGGTTGAGCACCAGGTACACGATGAACGCCGCCTGGACGAGCCAAAAGCCTCGCACCTGCGCAATCGAGAAGTACTCGTTGAAGAAGATCCAGGCAGTCAGCCCGGCCAGCACGCGCACGATCAGCAGCGGCGCCGCGGCGCGGGTCAGCCGCTCCGGCGGCACGGTGGCGCGCACGCGCCAGCGCGGCCAAGGCATCGCCGGCAGTGTAGTGGCGGCGCCCGTGCGGGGGCAAGCCGAAGATCTAGGCGCGGACGGACGGAAGGGCCGGCCCGCGGCGGTACGGAGCGGGCGCGCCTCCGCGCTGCAATGGCAGGGCGTGGCCGCCCTGCGCTCGGGTGAGACGACCCTGCCGGGCGGGAACGAGGCGCCCACCGCGCACGGCCATCACTTCCCCGGCGGTTCGCAGTGCTTGAAGTCCGGCGGCAGCATGAAGAGCGCGTATTCGGGCGCCTTGCTGTCCTTGCGCATCGTGCGGTCGCCGAGGTTGATCACCAACCCCTTGCCCTGACGCTCCGCCGTCGCGCCGAGCAACAGCCGGAACATCCCATCGTCGAGGGTCCGCGTGCGAACCGTCCAGGTATTGGGAAGAAACAGGCGAATGAACTTCCCCTTCAACGGTTGGCCGGTCTCGTCCTTCAGGTAGCCGATGAACTGGAGGTCGTAGCCGTACGGGATCCGGGTGGGAAAATTCGCGTCGAGCAGGCATTTCCCGCACGGTTTGCCGTCGTTGAACCCGGTGTCCGTCCCGCTCTCGCAGTTCTTGCCCTTGGTGGGGTCTTGGCAAGTGTTGCAATCCAGCACGATGGCGAGGACCTTGCCGTCCGGACTCTTGACGAGATCGCTCGCGGCCGCGTAGACCCGCGACCCGACCACGAGGACCAAGAGAACGAGTACACCTGTCAACCGCATTGAAACCCCCTCGAACGACACACCCTTCAGAGGCTCGCGCCGGACTGCCTGCATGAGCCCGCATGTATACTCTAGGGGTCGAGCGGCTTCAAATCAGCTCGCCCGCGCGCGTTGCACGCCACGGCGGCGCCGGACCGGCGCGCCGTGGGCAGCGCAGACCGCGGCGCGGTCGTTACCCGGGACCACTCCCGCCGCGCCGTTCGAGCACCGTGATGCGGTCGGCTGCAATCGGCCCGCCGTCGGCCGGCTGCTCGCCCTCGACCCGGATGGCGTTCCCGGCGTGCAGATCCTCGCACGCGCAGCGCAGGCCCGAGCGACAGATGATCTCCGTGTCGGCCGTCAACACCACACGCGCGCCGCTGCTCGGCGCAGCGACGCGATTGACCGCCAGCTCGCCGATCTCGCAGGCGAGTCGGGTGATCGTGCCGACGACGTCGACCGGCACGGACACGGCACCGAGGAACACGACGTCGGCCTGAATCTGCCCCGGCTGTGCCGGAAAGATCGTACCCGCCACCGCGATCGGGCTCCCCACCGCAATCGCCGTGCAGTCGCACTGGGCGGGGACATCGGTCCCGCAGTGGAACACCGTGCCCTCGCTGAGCTGGAGGACTCGAGTTACCGGACCGGGGATGCCGCTCTGCTCGATCTCGACGAGCCCGCGAGAGCAGGAAACCGACTCGACGATCCCGCGCGCGCGCTCCGGCCGTGGATTCGATCCGGGCTGCGGCGGCGGCGCGGCGCCGACCGTCACGGTCACCGCGATGACGGTCTGGTCCGCAGCGCGCAAGAACCCCTCCACCTGCACCGAGCCACGTTCGCGGATGTCCACGCAGGTGAGCGCGGCGCCGTCGGGTGTGACGATATCGGTGTCGGCGGTCAGCAGCATCATGAACTGGCGCGGGGGTCTGCCGTCATCGGTGACCAGCAGCATCCCGGTTCCGTCGGCGGCGCACTCCACCATGTCGACGCGACCGAAGAGATCGAACAATCGTACCGCGGTCGGCCGGACGCGGTCGGGCAGCGGAGCGCCGGCATCGATCTCGATGTTCTCGAGGACCATCTGTGAGCCGGCGAGCAGCTCGACCTGGAGCGGGCCGAGCTCGGCCCCGTCGACGGCGTCGGCGAACTGCAGGGTGATCGCCCCGGAGAAGACTCCGCGGAGTTGAAAGGTCCCACCGGCGTCGGTCGTCGCCGAGACGTCGGGAAACTCGGCGACGGTCACGCGGATCGGAAACGGCAGCGCCGTTGCCGTCGATGGCGTGCGTTGCTCACTCACCAGCGTGATGTTGCCGCTGATCGCGGAAATTCCGGTCCCCGTGACGCCGCCTTCGGACGACGCGCAGCCGGTCAGCGCTGCACAGACGAGAACGCAGGCGAAGCGCCGCGGCATCACCGCCGCCTCCGGATGCGCCCTGGGGCCGGGCGACTCCGGCCGGTATCGCCGCGGGGTTCGTCATCGCGCGGACCCGGTGTCCCGGCTGTTTCCTCGAGGTAGTAGACGCCCACGACCACGCGGGAGCGGCGACCGCTCGGCGCTTCGGGGTGCCGGTCGCGGTCGTACGACGCCACCAGCGCGTTGGCGCGCCGGACGAAGTCAAGGCCGGCCTGGCGCGCCTCCTCTCGCAGCGCCGGCAGCGCGTCGCCGCCAATGTTGTCGTATACCACCTTGCGCTGCAGCCACGGCGCTTCCCCGTGCTCGATGTTGTGCATGATGGTAGCGAACAGCTCGGCGGGGTCGGAACCGAGCAACACCAGCTTGCCCTCGGAGTCGGCGGCGGGAATGTGCACCTCGCGCTGCAGCTCGACGTCGCCATCGGGGAGCAACGCGGCGCTGCCGATGTGCAGCAACTCGTCGAGCACGGCGCGTACCGGGATGTCGATGCCCAGCTCGCGCACCAATCGCGCGAAGCTCGGCGCCTTGGCATCTCTGGCCTCGTAGTGCAGCCGCCGAGGGATCCCGTCGGGCGTGGCGTACGGCGGCCCTGCCATCCAGCGGCCGATGACGTGCGTGACAACCGACTCCTCCACCTCGGGCAGGTCGCCGGCGGCGCGGCGGTGCCGGCGAAGTTGGGAGACCTCCTTGCGCGAGATGCCGGTGACCAGGGCCAGGCGACTGTCGGTTTGCCGCTTGAACGGCAGCGCGAAGTCTTCTTCGGCCACCTCGACGAAGAGTTGCCGGAGCATCTGGTCGGCAGCCGGATAGGTGAGACCGGAGGCGATCATCTCGCGCACCACGGGACGGAGCAGCCGACGGAGGGCGGCTGCGAGCTGCGACTTGAGGTGGCGTGGCAACATCCGGACCGGCCTGCGTGAAACGTCGGTCTCTTCTCGGCGCGGCACTCGACGCCCGCCGCGCCCCAACGGCCTATGCCACCCGGCGCTGCCGGGCAACCCGTGTGAGGTTGCCCGGCGCGCCGGGTAGCGGTGCATCGCCGCGTCAGCTGCTCGGCGTCGGCGTGGGGGTAGGACTGCAGAGCCCGACGCAGTCGGTCCGTGCCGAGCTACAGGCCTGCAGGCTGGCCTTCAGTGCGTCGTGACATGGGCTCAAGCATGTTTGCAGCGTGGCCTTTGCGGCCGTGCACGCGTCGCTCGTCGGATCGGTCTTGCAGGCGTCGCGCGCCGTCGTAAAGTCGCCCGCGCAACCCATGCGGCAGTCATCCAGGGCGGTGCGCGCGTCGCCGACGCAGGTCACATACGTCATCCGGCAGTCTGCCAGGCAGGGCGGCTCGCCGACGAACGGACAGGCGCTCACGCACTCCTGTCCGTTCTGCAGACAGGTCCGGGCGGCTGGCCGGTAGACGTCGTTGCACGGGTTTAGGCAGGCCTGGGCGTTCTGGAATGCCGTCTTGCATGCGTCGCTCTTGAAAGCGCTGAATCCGCCCGCGCAGGCGTTGCGCGCCGTGGCGACGAGCGACGAGCAACCCTCGTAGCACGGGGCAGAGGCCGTCTGCGCATCCTTCAGGCACGTCTGCTGATCGGTCCGGCACCCCTTCACGCAGGTTGCGTCCTTGATCGGGCGCGGCAGCCACGAGCCCGGCCCCTTATCGGGCCCGAATCCTCGGCTCATATGGGGCACCACCAAGGCGGCCGCCAGCAGCGCAATCGCTACACTCACTCGCTTGAACATCTGTTCCTCCCTCGTGCTTTC